>Ga0233431_1005987_pt1 | contig 11303 bp, 8 predicted proteins | sample SI_118_April2016_FD_179867 | JGI IMG/M metagenome (GOLD analysis project Ga0233431, IMG submission 179867) | Seawater microbial communities from Saanich Inlet, British Columbia, Canada - SI_118_April2016_200_MG | ecosystem: Environmental > Aquatic > Marine > Inlet | place: Canada: British...
TTCTTTTCGCCATTCTTTTAATTTTTGATAGAGTACCTGCTGTTCCTCGGTGAGTTTTGTTTTCGGCGAAGCTTTTTTTTCAATCAGGAACTCATATTCCAAAAATACCGACCAATAGGCTTTATTGCCTTGTTTAAAGAACTCAGCCTGCCAGGAGAGTAGTTTCTTATTGATCAGGAATCTGTTCACTTGTTCTTCGGAAAAAACTTCCAAAGCCGGGTCAAAAGGGATGGTAATAATCTGAAAAGGCATATTTTTTAAAAAATCGCGGCGCTTCGCGCCTTCTACTCCCCTCCTGCTTCGCTACGGGGGGGAGTAGAAAAGATGGGTCGGCAAGCCGACTGAAAAAAGGTAAAAAAGTAAAAAACCTAAAAACTAAGGTGTCCTCAGGAGGCGGAACCCAAGGATGTAGATCCTGTCGACAGGAATGCCCCTGCCACGAAATGCGCAACGCAGGGTCCCCGGAATGATGTCCCAGGAACCGCCCCGCCGGACGCGGTCCGAACCAGATCCTGGCCCTGTGGGATTGTTCCCGGGACTATTGCCATAGTAATTTTTATTATACCGATCTGACACCCATTCCCAGACATTTCCTGACATATCATAAAGTCCCAGCGCATTGGGTTGATAACTACCAACTTTAACTGTAGCACCAGAATTGAATCTGGCACTTGATGAATCGAGACTGTTTTTCCCGGTTCCATATTTTACAGATTTACCCCCTTCCCGGCAAGCATACTCCCATTCCGCTTCCGTGGGTAGCCGATATTTACCATCTGTTTGTCGGTTTAGTTGGCTGATAAACGTTTGTACTTCTTCCCAACTCACCTTTTCAACCGGATAGTTATTACCGTTTTTAAAACGGGATGGATTATTCCCCATCACCTTCTGCCACTCGCCCTGGGTGACTTCATACTTCCCCAGATAAAAACCATCCACACAGACCTGGTGGACCGGTTTTTCATCGGAGTCACCTTCACCAAAGGTATCTCCCATTTGATAGCAGCCCCCTTTGACAAAGACAAAATCACCGGAAGATTGTTCCTTTAGTTCCAAAATCAGGGTTTGTGATTCTCCATCCCGGATAAGCACTTTTTCTTTACCGGATTTGCCCTTGTGCTTTACTTCAATGTCATATTCCCCGGTCAGCAGTGCCAGATTGGCGGGTACGGTGGCTTTTTTTATACCGTTCACCCAGACCTCCGCGCCCCGGGTAAAGGGTTTGGTGCTGACCACCAGAAAACCGCCCTGTCTTCTGAGGGTGGCTTGCTGTTTAGTGATCGATTGTCTGCTGTTTTTGGCCAGACTGATTTTAAAGGCCAGGGGGTCATAGTTCTCTTTTTCCAGCTTTAACCGGTAGTTTCCCGGCGATAGCTGGAAAATGGTGGAATCTGTTTCCGAAGTATTTTTTTTCATTACGATCTGATCTTCAGCATTGATGATTGTGGCAGTGACGCGGGAAGGTTCTGTTTGCAGGATTATTTCACCGAAGTTTTTCTCCAGCTGATGATGGATCCTGGCAATTTTACCATCTTCAACAATCAGGCGTAGGTTCTCTATGGCATGAAACAGGTTTTTACGTAAACTGATCAGATAAGCACCTGATGCCACTTCCGTGGCAAACCAGGGGGTTAGCCCTCTTTTCCGACCGGCAATATAAATTTCGGCTCCGGAGGGTTCTGTGGTAATTTTAACTCCTCCGAAAGCCGGGGAGAGTTTTACCTCCCCCAGATCATTCATGCCGCCCTGCAATCGAAATTCCAGTTTTTTATCGTGGTGTTTCTCTTTTTTAAGTGTAATTCGCAGCATCTGCCCCGCTTTGAGGTTGAAGTTCTGATAGGGGGTTTTTCCCAGGGCGGTTTCACCGAAGGAGTCGTTCATAAAAACGTCCGCTTCGGGCGGCTGGCTTTCCAGGATCAGGGTGGCCACAGCAGATTGACTGTTGCCGCTATGTTGAGGGGTAATCCGACTAAAGCCGGCCTTGATATTAGCGCCATCGGTATCGCTTGCTACAAACTCAATCTCACCGCTTTTTCCATCACAGGTTTTTGCCAGTTTGCAGGCCAGTTGTTCCAGAGCTGTTTCAAAGGTGTTCAGGTTACCGTCATGTTTGACCTTTTCTTCGGTGATGGTTTCTCCTGAGACATTTTTAAGGCTAGCGGTCAGATAGTACAACTGATCGGTCACTTTGCCATAAACAGTGGTAATCACCTGATTGGCCGCTAATTGTTCGGCGATTATGGTAGCGCACTCTTCCCGACTGCACTGGTATTCCGACTGAATTTTATCAGCATCGGCCCGGTCGATTTCATCCCCGCTGATCAGATCAAACTGGTCGGTATTAATGAGGGCGGTTCGAAAAACTTTGCTGTAAATTTTTCGCTGCGGTAAGGTCATGGAGTCTGCCTGGATATCCAGCACCGCCACCAGATCTTTTTTAATTTTTTTCTGTGAAAAATACTGAACATCCGCTTTGGCGATCATTTGCCCGGTCCGTTTATCCAGCGCCTTTAACTCAATGGTGATGATATTTCCCCGTAAGCGATACTGAGTTTTAATGACCACTGCTTTCAGGGAAATACCGGCAATGCTTTTGCCGGGAAGTAGTAATTTCGCATTGGGAAATCTACTTTGCAGGGCCGTAAACAGACTACTTTCAATTTTACGGGCCTCAATATCTTTTTTATTGGAATCGACATTGAAAACCTCTACCACTAACTGCATTTTTTGGTTATTGTTCAATCCATTCTTTAACAGTGTCATGGCGGCCTTTTCTGTGGCCTCATCCAGACTGGCAGCAAAAACATTAATAGGAATTAACAACAACAGCATCCAGGAGACAACTTTAATTAAGACTGTAGCAGGTATTGTTTTTTCTCTGGTCATGGTCTCATATCCTGATCAGGGGTTCGGAAAATAAAAAGCGAATGGGTTAAAATGCCATTTTTTATAACATTTTGCAAGAGCTGAAGAAAACTGTGATGCAGTGCCTTAAAAATTTGTCTTAGGCTTCTGATCCCTATTTCAATAGTTCGTTAATTTTTATACTCAAACTGTTCTTAAAATCCTCCTGAAAGCCGGTGAGAATGGAATTGATTTTTTTGTTTTTATCGATGATCACCAGTTTTGGCAACGCCACAACATTATAGGTACGCATGATATGTTGTTGGTTGGGTTGGAGTATGGGGATTTTGATGTGATATCTTTCTGCTAATTTTTGCAATTCTCTGTTTTTTGCATCCGCATCCACATTAATATATAGAAATTTGACCGACCGATTTTTAAAGGCTTCGGCAACCTTATTGAAGGCAGGAATTTCTTTGATACAGGGGATGCAGTAGCGGGAATAGAAATTTAAAATAATCGCATTTCTTTTAAATTCTGAAATATACTTCCCCGCTTCATCAAGCAGACGATTCCCCTGTTTATCTGTCTTAAATGACATTTCGATCATTAGCCGATATAGATTAACTCTTTTATGGGTTAAAATATTTTTCCCGATAATATTCGGGGCGTTATCTCCAATTTTTATTTCATTTGAAAATGCAATCGGTATGATCCCTAGCATGAAGATTCCAATTAGTACTGTTTTTTTAATTTCCATTTATTGGTTTACTCCTTTCCATCAGAGATTTTAAGGTTTTTTACATTAAAAAGGAATCATAGTTTTCCGGTGTGATGACCTTAAATTCATGGTTAGGGTAGGCTTTTGAAAAAGTTTTGGAAAGCCTGACCTTTGCCCTTGGACTCCATTTAAATTCCCATGCGTAGATTTTTCCGTCTCTTTCTTCCAAATAATCTATTTCCTGTTGGTCTTGAGTTCTCCAAAACCAATAGTTAGCCCATATTTGATGGTAATGTAGGAATTTAATACGTTCACTAATCAGGTAATTTTCCCATAAAGCACCAATATCTGATCTCAATTCAGCTATATTAAAATTGGCGATAAGAGCGTTTCGAATACCGTTATCAAAAAAGTAAATTTTTCGACTTTTCTTTAATTCCTTGCGCAAATTTCGACTGAAGGCCCCTAATCGAAAAATAACAAATGTTTTCTCCAGAAGTTGAATATATTTTTCGACTGTTTGATTGTCCAGGCCGATCATTTGTCCCAATTCGTTATAGGAAACTTCATTTCCTAATTGAAAAGCGAGTGCTTGCATTAACTTTAACAGTTTTTCCGGCTTTTTTATCCGCTCCCACATTAATATGTCTTTATAAAGATATGAGTCGGTCAGTTGTTTTAACAACTCTTTTTCATTACCATTTGAAGTTATAATTTCGGGATATGACCCAAAAACCAATCGATGATGTAATAGTCTTCTTTCTTCAATTAGATTTTGATAATTAACCAGCTCTTTAAATGAAAGTGGATATAACTGAAATTCCCATTTTCTGCCTGTTAAAGGTTCATTGGTTTGGTTAGCTAGTTCGAAGGCAGAAGAACCTGTTGCTATCAATTGTACTTCAGAAATTTGATCAATAATCAATTTAAATTTTAACCCGACATCTTTTAACCTTTGCGCTTCATCTATAATTATAGTCTTATATCCGGCAAAAAAAGATTTTAACCTACTTGAAGAGCTGTTTTCGAACAAAGCTTGTACATCTGGTTCATCAGCATTTAGCAGCAGTACCTGATCTAATTTATTGGATATCGCTTTTATAAGCGTTGTTTTTCCTGTTTGTCGGGCTCCCAATATAATCAGGGCTTTCCTTTCACCAAGCTTCTGTTCTATCGTATTTTGTAAAATTCTGGGTATCATATTTAGATATTATTCGATTTAAATCGCAAATTCAACGTTTTTTTTGCGATTTAAATCAAAATTTTCCCATTTTATTAACTGCACCAAAAAAATAGAAAGAACTCAAATGCCAGCTCCATTCTTGCTGCAAGTCTTGCAATTCAGTACTGGACCTGACCTGTCAATCATCAAAATAAAAACCAAACCAGAGAGACCCAGAAACCATTTTATTTCCGTGTGGTCAGTATGGTCCGTGGTTGAGAATTATTTACTCCAGGTAGAAAAAAAACGACCACGGACTACACTGATCACACGGAAGGGAGGTGTAGTTAAATCAAGGGACATGAACAAGCGTTAGCGGAACCACACTGGCTGGGTTTCAAATGGTGGGGCCACCTCGCTTGGCCCGACCTACGAGTCACCTACATCAAAAAAGCGAACCATAGAGGGAACAGTAAATCATGATTTCCCATGTAGTTAACTGCGCCATGATCGATAGTCTATATTAGCTCAAATAAGTCATCAAATTTCCCGCTATTGGTTTTATCAGTAAGGTCATCGAGCTGTTTTTTTAATTGCTTGGGTGATTTTGAATGGATCTCTATTTTTAAATAGTCATCCTCAAAATAAGGATCAGCGCTGACAGAAATCTCCTGGTCCAGTTTTAATTGCTTTATATACTGATCCCAGGTTAATTGCATTTGGTTTAATTTGGGAAATCGCAATTCAGTCAATCGCTGTTTGATAGCTTTGTACTTTAAATGATCAGATACGGTTTTTAAAATGTTCTGAATTTGGTGGTCCTCTAAAATATCTTTAACTGATTTCCCAAAACCATTTTGCAGTTCTTCAATTATTTTTAAACAGCTGGATAGCTTATTGCCTTTTAGCGCTAATCCTGCCAGTAATTGTGATAACTGGTCTAGTACCTCTGGTTCAAATTTAGAAAGTTGGAGCAGCTCTTTAAAGCTGAGAGAATCGGGAATAGTGAAAGCTGTTATTTGTTCTTTGCGTTTGATAATATCATTGAACAATTGGCTGGTTTGTAAATGTGGGGAAATATGTAATTTTTCAAGTAAGATTTTCAACTCGGGGATTTTATGAATAACTATTTGGTTTTTTGTTGTTAGATCCGTTAATTTTTCAATAATTGATATGAGGCTGAAATTTTGTTCAACAACTCTTTTGGTTAACCTGAAAATCCATAAATCAAGTTCCGTCAAGTTGCTGTTAAAAACAAATGCTGGTATGGTATTTTCTTTTCTTTGGAAAACATTGTGATAGCTTAAAAAGCCATCAATGATTCTATATTTGCCGATTTGTTTTTCCTGTAAATATATTGGATTATAGATAAAGAGATCAGCATGTTTCGTTAAGTTTTCCGACTTTAAATTATAAAGTTCAAAAAGAGTATCTTCGGTATCTATGGCCGTCATTTCAATGATGGATAGATCAAATGGTTTCGCTTTCATTATCTTAGGGGGCTATCAAAGTATGAATATATTAATTTATGGTGCTTCTGGTGGCATTGGTAAAGCATTGTGTTTGCAATTGAAAAATCATCATAATTTATACCTGGTTGGAAGATCAATGTCTAAATTGAAATCATTGGCAAAAGAATTGGATTTGCCTGGGCAACAACTATTTGAACTAAAAGATTTCAAAACAGATTTTGACCAATTTGTGCACTGGTTGCAAAAATACAATCAGGTATTTGATATCGGAATTCACTGTGCTGGAATTGGCAATCAAAAGAAGGTCATTGACCTGAGTATTTCTGAAATTGAGAATACCATCAACATTAACCTGGTTACCTCCTTTCTATTTTATCAGGCTTTCTCTGCTGTTAAATGTCAAACCGGCTTTGATTTAGTTTATCTGGGATCCGCTGGTACAGATGAAGTCTGGCCTAAAAATGCATTGTATGGTGCCACTAAAGCAGGACTGGAATATTTTTGTCAGTCCTTACAAAAAGAGATTAAAAGTGAAAAAGGTCGGATTTGGTACTATAAAGTTGGGAGTGTTAATACCGGGTTTTTTAATCATTTGAAAAATCATCTATCCAGAGAAAAAATGATTCAGCCCGAAAATTTAGCGAAGATAATTGTTCAAAATCTGGAGGTTACCAAAGACACCAATATCCACTTCCCAGTGATCACCATCCGCTCCGATTAGTTTTTCCATTCGACTTTTAACAGGTAATCATATGATTTATAACCACCGGTCTCTCCTTGAATAAAGCCGACTGAGTCTGACACACGGATATAGATCCTTTTTGGAGTTTCGGTTTGAAAGGTATAACTGAATTTGATTCTATTTTGATTGCCTATTAGTGAATAGCTATTAAGGAACTTAAAATCATCATCATATAGTTTCAATTGAGGTGATAGGGAGGTTTTGCTGGCGATCATCCATTCAATGTTGATGGATGATGTTTCATCTTCCTGGGGTTCTTCTATTTGGTAAATATCTTCATCTGCTCTGGATGATATTTTGCCAATTAACAGGGTCTCATTGGGAAGATAGTTGAAACGCCGACTATTATTATTCGGTTCATTTTCTTCGATTTCTGGTATCAGGGTTTCATCTATTTCAACAATTTCACCGTTTTCATCTGTTTCACTAAAAGCCTTGTTTAACTGGTCAATGACACTATTTTTAAATGGCCATGTGTCCAGTTCAACGATATCCTGATCCAGTTTATAAATGGCATAAATCTTTAGTTGATTGGTTCCATCTAAGTCTACAATTAGATCGAAGGCTTCGTTTTGCGCTTCAAAAGACTCCATTAATCTGATAATCGAAAATTTTGAATATAATTCATAATTAACGGCTTCATTAGAAATATTTTTTAAAAAGTAAGATTGAATACCACTGATTTTCTTAATGACGGATTTTTCAAACTCGCTGCGTTCATATGGGTTTGATAGTCCTGCAACATCTATATCAATAAAAGACTCAAGGCCTTCATCATATAAATGACGTTTGCAGGTTTGAATTGAAAAAGCGGAAATAAGTCTGGATTTGATTTTTTCAAGTTCCAGGTTAATTGATAGTGGCGGAACTGGAACTTTAAAATTAACTGTAAATGTTGTGATTTGCTGATAGTCATTTTTACGGAAGATTCGGATTCGAAGTCCTTTGATTAAATCACTGTCACTTATTTTTTCTTCTTCAATAAAAAACAAGATTTGATTTTCCGGAAATTGATTAAATATTTCCTCAATAAACTCAATGCTTTGGTGATCAATAATCCAACTGGAATCCTGATAATAGGTGAACTGGCTATCAATTTTAATTCGATAAATGTCTAGTTTTTGTTGGACTTGCTCTATGGGAATAGTAAGATTTTTATTAACAACCAGTGTAATGTTATACCAGGGATCATCTTTCAAAACTAAATTCATTTTACGGAGTACTTCTTTTAAAACATCGATGCGAACAGTTCCCTGGAGTTTCATAGTAAACTTTTCGCCAATAGTATATTCCTGTAGAATTTGATAAGCTGAGACTAATTCACTGGTTTTTATGTCTTTGTGACGGAGAATCTGACTGGCATATTCTTCATAAATCAACACCCCCAATTGATCTTTAATAGCGTCGATGATGATTTGTCTTTTTAATGATCGAAACGCACTATTACGGGCAAATACTGTGTCCTGATCCGTAATGGAAACAGTAATAATATTGTCATAGTCAGCCTGTTGCTGGGCAAACAATATACCGGGAAATATTATCATAAACGATAATATCAGAAACGTGATATATGGTTTCATGGTTATCTGGTTTAAAAAATGGTAGTTATCTTATCAAATTGGGAGGGTATTTGAAAAATCTTCCGGGTAATATTTTTTTATCCATTCTGCTACATCGATTTCATCGATTTGGTCTTTATCCAGAAATTGAGCTGCGTATTTTTCGTGTAACTTTGAATTCAAGAATATTTTAACAATTTCTGCATCTATATCCCCATCCTTTACCATGTTCCCTAATATCATTAGTGCCCTGGAGAGCGGCATGGGTGGCTTATATGGTCTGTCATTAGCTGTCAGGGCTTCAAAAATATCAACAACAGCAATTATTCTGGACTGAATCGGTAGTTGTTCGTCAACTAATTGGTTAGGATATCCATCTCCTTCAAGTGTTTCGTGGTGTGCACCTGCGTATAGCGGTAATTTAACCATCTTTTTAGGGAACGGTAAGCGCATTAACCATCTCCATGACCGATCAGCATGATCGTTAATGACTTTTCGTTCTCTATCTGACAAGGTTCCCTTGGCTATTAGCAAGTAATCTTTTTCAATCGGATCGATAATCGGGCTTTTGTTAATTTTTTCGGCCAGAGAAACATTAACGATTCGTTTTTGGCCTGAAACATTTTTCTTTTCAACTTCCAGATATTGATCAATCTTGATTTTAGCGTTTTTGTTAACGAGATTTTTGACTTTATCTTCCAGGAACTCTCCGCCAGTATTCGTTTCGTTCAGTACTTTAAGGTCTTTGACCAGATTTTTAATTTTACGGTTTTTACTGCTTTCCAGCTTCTTGAAAAATGCGTCTTCTTCCTTATTCTCTATTCCGTTCAATTTTTTATTGAGATAGTCAATTTCCAGATCTTTTATTTTTGAGTTATACCGTTCTAAAATAAGTTCGAAACGATCTACCAACAGTTCCAGTTTAATAGATTTTGAAACGACGTGTTCCGGAGTTGTTAATTTTCCAATGTCATGCATCCAGCCTGCTAACCGCATTTCTTCCATCTGGGTTTCATCAAATTTGATGTCTTTGTACATGCCATCATTATAATCACTGATCGTTGAAGCCAGGTCTACCGATAATTTAGCTACACGATTAATATGCCCATAAGTATAAGGAGATTTTTCACCAAGTCCTTCTGCTAAAACACGTACAAAAGCATTAAACAGATTGACCTGCCCTTTGAGGAGCTTTTGAGTCGTTAAAGAGATTGCCGCCTGGTATGCCATTGCGTGTACAATGGTCTGATCATTTTCCGAAAAGGGAATGGTTTTTCCATCTTTGGTTTGTCGGTTGATGAGTTGTAAGACACCTATCAGTTCATTCTCATGATCTCTCAAGGGAAGCACCAGCATTGATTTGGAATGGTAACCCGTTGTTTGATCATATTTTTTCATACCTGTGAAATCAAATCCTTTGGCATTATAGACATCTGGGATATTAATGATTTTACCTGTGTTGGCACAAACAGCTGCTACATTTTTTAAATTTAGCTCTCCGTTTTCTTCCAGAGGTACAGGAGGTAGTATGTCTTTTCCTTCATCTTTTCTTCGAAGATAGATGTTCATGGTTTCATTTTGAAGAACTTCAAAAGAAAGGGATCTTGATTCGATATCACCTGGATTAAAGGGATCATCGTCCATCTTTTCTACAACGATGTATACAGTGCCGCCATCGGAATTGGTGAGATTTCTTGCCGTATTCAGTATTAATTCAAGCGCAGTACTCTGTTTTTGAAGTTTGCTGAGTTCGGCACCAGCTACTGATAATATATCAATCTGACGTTCCTGCTCCTCGATTTCATTGTTTAGTTTCTCTAATAATTCAGTCAAGTGGCCATCATTTGGTAAGATGTCCTCAAGTTTTGACTTTAGTTGCGTGATCCTATGGGAAATTTTCATAAAACTTATTAAAAAATAAACACAACGTTACAAAATTATTTGAATTGATTATCATTCAATTAAATAAGGAATCAGATTTACTTAACCAAACTGAGTTCTTTCTTTTTGTTCTTCCAGTTCTTTGCAATGGATGCATAAAGAGGTTACAGGTCTGGCATCGAGTCTTTTTTTGCGAATGTAATCACCACATTCATCACAGACATTATACTCTTCATCTTCAAGTCTTTTCAATGTCTTTCTGATCTTTTTTGCCAGCTTTCTTTCCCGATCTCTGATTCTTAGCGTGGTATTTCGCTCAAACTCAAAGTTTGCCCTGTCGGCTGGATCCGGAAAATCCTGACTATTTTCTTTCATATCCTGCACCGTCACTCCGGATTCTTCCTGAAGTGCCTGCAACATACCTATCAGCTTTTCCTTGTAATAAGCCTTTTCCTCTTTCGTTATTTCATTAGAATCAACAAATTCCATTTCGACTCCTAAGAAACGCCTAAAATTAAGTTAAATAAAAAACAAATAAACAACTAATCAATTCGAAAATCTTTCACAGTACCATTACTTAGCTGATACTGTAATAAATTTGCTTTTAGCCATTTTAACTTTAATCGAGGATTAAAGTCACTAACAGTTTCGTCTAAAGTGGTAATATCATCATCCGTTGATCGAATAATATGAATTTTAAAAGTATACTGATAATTTAGCTTTCCGTCATCACTTTCTATAGTATCACCCTTATAAATATGAAAAAAAGCAGCTTTATTTTCACCATTAAATACTAAACCTGAGGCTGTGTTAGATCTGGGTAAAAGAATTTGAATCTGGTCAGCTGGATTTATCCGGATGAGTTTCTTTTTCCTGTTTTCATCAATAATCTGGTAATATCCTGTGGCTATTTTAAAAAAGT
>Ga0233431_1005988_pt1 | contig 11300 bp, 11 predicted proteins | sample SI_118_April2016_FD_179867 | JGI IMG/M metagenome (GOLD analysis project Ga0233431, IMG submission 179867) | Seawater microbial communities from Saanich Inlet, British Columbia, Canada - SI_118_April2016_200_MG | ecosystem: Environmental > Aquatic > Marine > Inlet | place: Canada: British...
TAAATAAAGATGCCGACAATTAATGATCCAGATGGAACACCAGTTGGGATTAACCACGAGAATAGGTTGAAAGGGGAGGCTGTTTGTACGAGCGAAGGTTCCCATTATTCACAGCATGAACAACAGCTATTTTCATGGTTGATCAGTGACAATACTTCCGGAGCAGAGTATGTGCTTGCAATCAGGAACGATGATCCAGTCAGGCACTTGTGTTTTCAGACAATCCGATGTGCAAGCGATGCTGACAGCATATGGACAGGCGCTTTTGGCACATGGTCAACCGTGGGGGGTGGAACTCCGGTATTAGCGTATAATGCCAGGGCGGATTCTGGGAAAGCGGCTTTGGCAACTGCGTATATGACCGCCACAAACATCGCTGAATTGAGACCGTTACTAAAAAGTTATGCTGCGGCGGGTAAAGAGGTTGTTTTCCGGCCAGATGGTAAGATTGTTCTCGGGTATCATGACGTACTCTATATCCATAATAGTGCGGCATCGACGGCCTACCTGACAACGATGATTTGGGGATTCTACAAGGAATTGGATCACTAATGTTCAAGCATTTTCTCGCAGATAAAGCCGGGACTCCGGTTGAGGTCAACCAGGACGCCGACGAGGATGTTGGCTTGGTGGTTGCTACTCGTGACCACAAGACATACATCCCGAAGGCTGCGTTCTTCATCAATGACACTTATGGTCGTGAGATGGCGCAAAACGCGTCTTACGGTGTTGGCGGTCTGCTGGTTCATGATGGGACTGATACCGTTGCATGGACGTTCAGTGAGCCGGTTGGTACGAAATGGACAGCTGACTCTACCGACAGGGCATACGATGGCACGAAATCGCTCAAGTGTGATAACCCCGCTGTTAACGATATCATGCAGGTTATTAACAATGTCGGCCCGGGTGATGATATTGATATGACCGGCAATTACGTTGCTCTGACCATGTGGATTAATGTTGACAAGGATTGGAAAAGCGGGGATTCGATTTCCGTTTACGCTCATGTGGGCGGGGCGCTGGTTGGGAATGTGGTGTATCTTGAGGATTATTTCAACCCCAGCAATGAAGATGATTGGCAATACATTAATATCCCACTGACGGACATGGGGATTGCCAGCAGCACCCTTGATGCTTTCAGGTTCAAATGCGAATCCAAGGAAGGGCCTAAAGCCCCCAAATTTTACATTGATGAATTAACCCTCCAAGCGTCAGGCGCACCGATTGATTATAAAATTGCACCTGCCAAAGGGACTTGGTTTCATATCAAGAGTTTTCAAACAACCTTTGTTGATGCGGTTAGTGCCGACAATGCCGATTCTACTATGATGCAACTATCCTACGATAAGATCTTGGGCATGACACCAGTCGCAGGTTTTGAGCGGAAACGGTATCAGGGAGACCCGGCTTCGCCATCCCATCGGTCACGGATGACAAACTTGATGGACATGCTGTCATCCCATAGCACAATAGTTACAAATCATGTCTCTGACGGGACCAATACGATGATAACATTGACTCAGACATTGCCGGAAAACATGATTGTCACGCTTAAGTCAGAAACCCTGGATAAGATTGTTTACAGTATCGAGGACGATTTTAGCCAGTTATTGTATTTTCGAGTTTCAGCTTGTGGTTATGTGGAGGAACGTTAAAATGGCGGTGAACAAACCTCGATGTCCGATGAATTTTCAGCAGTTTTGTGGCAAACAATGTGCTTGGTTCAATGGCGATGCCGGGCGATGTCAGATGCTCGAAGAGCATTCGGAGCTGGCCAAGGTTTATGGGCGGCTGGTGGTCAGCGTAAACGATGTCAAGCGAACGATTGATACTTTGGTTGAGCCGATTAAGGGTTTGACGAGGGAGCGAAAAAATGACTTACGTGGGTAGTTGGTTTGGCGCGGTACCTCCTGCGCCTTCGGGAACGACGAGTGCTGGGCAGTTTGGTGCGCCGGAAGCTATTGCTATTGCAGGCGGCATTGCTGCGAGATCCCTTGGTAGTCGAAACATTCTGTTGATTGGTGAGGGCGGAGCTGATGACTCGCTTGACAGGATTACTGGCTATGCTTCTGGTGATATGGTGGTTATAAGTCCTTATGATGGTGCGGTGACAATTACTGTGGTTGACGCTGTGGGGATGAATCTCCAAGGCGTGGACTTCGTAATGGACGACATCAACGACTCAATGATCTTGATGAACCAGGGAACCGATACCTGGAAAGAACTTAGCAGGTCGGCTAACTAGGAGGACAACATGAAGAAGCTTATTGTAGGTTTGTCGATTCTCTGCTTTGTTCATTTATTGAACATAGCTTGCTTTGCTGGAGATGGTGATCCAGTGCTTGAGGGTAAGATGGCAACTGGCAACATTATGACCACAGGTCATCTTGGTGTTGGTGATGTGCCAGCTTATCCACTCGACATCACTATGACAGCCACAGATACCTATGGCATCAATGTTGAAGGCGCAGCCGCCGACTACACTGGGGCCGATGCTTCCATTGGTATGGTAATCAATCGAGATGTTAATCGTGCAGCTGGGGATATTAACAACTACGCCGGTTGGCAATCATACGTCACTGTGAAGCACACAGATGCTACGATTGCTGGTGATTTATTTCTTTATGGTAACATTACCAGAGCCCAAAACGACGGCGCGAGATTGACAATCGAGGACGCAACTGACCGCCAGTATTGGGAAGTTGGAGTCCATAGCACGGTCAAGAACGAGGGAAACTTTGACACTGACGCGGCAGGGAATTTCGTGGTCAGGTTTATCGGCTATTATGCTTATGTGTGGGCCGACACCTACGATGTGTTTGACACAAGCACAACTTCTCCGGCCAACATCTTCTCAGCGATGGGAGTTGATATTAAGGTCGAGCATGTTCCGACACTTAACGGTACAGCGACTGGAACATTTAACTCTTATGGGGTTTATGTTGGAGAGGTGAGCGGTGACACTGCTGGAACATCGAGTGCCTACGGAATCTACATTGCTGACGCCGTGAGTGGGGCCGACACTAACTATGCCTTTTACTCCGCTGACGCTGATGCTAGTTATTTCGCCGGAAACATAACTTCCAATCTAAACCTGGCCGGGACCACTTATGGCTCTGATGGGTCGATTAGCGATGCCGACCTGCTCTCGGTTGACGATGGCGCGACGACTACCATTGCTGTCGGTGGCGGAGTTGGAAGTCCGATTGTGTGGACTACTGCGACCGGAACTGGCGCACCTGCGAGGGCCGACAGCCCCACATTCACTACTGCTGTAGGCCTGACATCTGGCGCCCTCACACTTGGAAATGGGAATCTTGTGCTTGGGACTTCTGGCAATGGAGTTGACTTTTCAGCGGATACCGATGCAGGCCATGTTTCTGGACTTAACCTTTCTAATGGCGGAACTGGCTACACAACCGGAGATTTGATCTTTAGTGGTGGCGGAGGTACTGGCGCAGCTGGTACTTTTGTCGCAGCCGCTGGTATAATCACCTCGGCGACGCTGACTAACGGTGGAAGCGGATATACGTCAGTGCCTACTGTTGATGGTGATGTAGGTGGAGGTGGGGATGCAGTTATTGAAGCGCAGTTAGTGTTACCTTCTAGTGAACTTCTGGCTGATTATGAGTTTGGGACTTGGACGCCTCGTATTACTTTTGGTGGGTCTGCTATTGGCATGACGCATGGTGAGGGTAGTGGTTACTATACTAAAGTTGGTAGGGTTGTTACAGTAACTGGCACGATTCGGCTAACTGCAAAAGGCACGTCTACTGGCTCGGCCGTTATAACTGGGTTTCCTTATCCGACTGTAACTGGTGCTCCCTATAGTGAGCCACGAGTTGGTGGGGTTATTGGTTCAGCAAGTGCCTTCACAACCATAACAAACATCAAGTTTTACATGGATCATACCGCTTCGACAGCCTCACTCCTATTTGATCTAGGAACTGCTGTAACAGACGCTCACTTTCAAAATACTTCAACGCTAAATGGTATTTCCGCAACTTATATTACAAACTAAAGGAGTAAACTATGTCCAGGGCAGAATACACATCAGATTTAGTAACGAAAGATGGGCCGGTTGTAGATGTTCGTGCCTATGGTGATGCTTTGACCGAGGTGCCGATCAACTTGGCCATTACAGCTATCGGGGCGTCGAACAAGGTTTTGCTTATTCCCTCTGGCGCGTGGACTATTTCAAATGCTATTACGATTCCGGCTAACGTGACGCTGAAGATTCTGATCGGCGGAGTGCTGACCAACAGTTCGACCATTACTATTGGTGGGCCGATGGAGGTTGGGCGTTACCAGGTGTTTGCTGGAGTTGGAACGGTGACCATTGCAGCGACATCGACAAAAGATGTTTATGCTGAGTGGTTCGGCGCGACTGAGGGTGTTGATAACTATGCCACAGTCACTGCTGCTATTGGTGCGATTACTACAGGGTCTGGCGTTACCTTGCATATTCCCACCTCGCTATATACGAAAGTAGTTGTAGTTGACAAAGCTGATGTGATTGTTGACTTTGGTGGGTCTCATCAGACCTTTGATGCCGCTTATGCTCTCGGTGTGGGTAACGACTGGGATGTTTATGATACTATGTTTGTGGCTAATGCAAATAACATAACTTTCATAGAAGGAAGATTTTACTTTGGGGCGAAGTCTGGTGTTGGAGATTATATCTGGTTTGTTAACAGCGGGATTAGAGGTGGGGGAGTTGACAGATGCAAGTTTTATAATCTTCCTTATGATGTTGGTGGAGTGGCCGTTCAGGTAAGGGTCGCCGCAGTGGGCATCATGATCACTAATTGCTATTTTGAGAACTGTTGTGGAAGTGTGTCACATCAAGGCCAGCATGGGGTGATAGATAACTGTGTGGCTTATGTAACTGCTGCTCAGGTAACAAGTAGCCCAGGTGTGACTGACCAGGCTTTTGGAATTGATGGAAGTAGTGGGTGTTCGATCACTAATTGTAAGGTGATTAAAACTGCTGGTGCGCCGTATAGTGGAGCGTGTATTGGGGCTAATACTACAACAACGAACTTTGTGATTTCAAACAACTTTGTTTATGGAGTTCATGGTGGAGTAGGGATTTATGCTGTTGCTTCAGATTATGGTGTAATATCTAACAATGTAGTTGATGGTGGGACAGCTGCTTCTGTTGGAGCTTGGGCACTTATGAAGGTTACTGATACTTGTTCTAATATTGTTGTGTCTAATAATCTATTCAGACGACCTCCAGCGACTGGGGTTACTGGTGGTTATGCACTTGATATTGCCACTGGAAATAATATTGTAGACGGCAACTTGCTTGATGTAAATGATGGAGGTACACTCTTTGGGGCGATACTTGTTCGAGAAGCAGATACTCCAGCAGGCCTCACTATATCTAACAACGTCATTCATAATAATGGAACTGGAGTTTGGTTTAGCTTTACAAACAACAATATGATTCCGATAGTGCTTAAAGGAAACAAATATTCTGGTACTTCATCTACACCGTACAATGGAGCAAGTTTAATCCAAAACGCTCCTATATATCTTGAAAATGAAATTTTTGTAGATGGTGCTGCCAGGTTGACTCCCAGCTTTACGTCACCGAAATATCAAAGACCGTTTTTGAACTCTCGAACTGGTGATTTTCCATTTTCGTTTGGGCTAAGCACAACTATGCACGCAGGTGAGGAACCTGCTGCTGGGAACTACGATGGAAGTTCTTACACTCAGGGCGATATCATTTGGAACCATGATGTTGGAACAGGCGGATCGCCTGGCTGGGTTTGTATTTCAAGCGGGACGTTTAGCGCCGCGTCGACTACTGGTGGAATCACGACTGGCACAAAAGCGTTAGTGTTGGCGGCAGCAGCGGGATTTTTCGCTGGTGATTATATAACGATTGCAGGAGTTACTGGAATCAAGCGAATTGTAACCTTGGTTGGGGCGGCTGCCACGATTGATTCTAACGCTGATGCGACTGTCGCCGCAGCTGCCGTGGCCACACCTGCTCCGACGTTTGAAGTTATGGGAGTTTTGAGCTAGTTGCTTTGTTCAAAAATTGAACATAGGGGAATTTGATGCCTAGAATACTTTACGGAAGCTCGACGCAAAACAGTTCGGCGGTTGACCTGTCAAGTGTCAACTACGATTACGAGTATCCCGAGGGGATTGATCTGAAGCCTGGATCGAAGCTTCATGACAAGCTGAGGGATGAGGTAATACAGCGGGCCAATGAGGCTAACGCTGCGGTGAGTAATCGTTACGAGAGCTGGAACAAAATCGATGAGGTGTTGACGACCTATATTTCGCTCGACGACGAAGAGGAAGATGTCAAGTCAGCTGATGGGCGAAAACCGGTGAGTATTATATTCCCCTATACTTACGCCATTCATGAGACTGTGTTGACCTACTTGGTTAATGCCTTCTTGACCGAGCCGATCTTTCGCTATGAGGGCGTGTCGCCTGAGGACACGATTGGGGCGGTGATGCTGGAGAAGGTTATTGAGGTTCATTGTAACAAGTCAAAAATAGCCCTCAACCTTCATACCATGTACCGCGATGCGCTAGCTTATGGTATTGGTGTTGGTGCGCCTGGTTGGACTGAGCGATGGGGCTACAAGACGGTGAAGCAGGAGAGCGGGTTTCAGAACTTGTTTGGGAGGTTCGTGGGTCAAGAGCAGGAAAAGGTCAGCGAAGAAGCATTGCTGTACGAGGGCAATAACCTGGAAAACATTGACCCATACCTCTACTTGCCTGACCCTAACGTAGCGATTCATGAGATTCAAAAAGGCGAGTACTGTGGATGGGTCTCGCGGGACAACTTGATGAACCTGCTTCGGGACGAGGAAACTGACGAGGACGTCTTCAATGTGAAGTATCTTCGTCAGGTCAAGAACAAACGGAGTTCGATCTTTGCCCAGGATAACTCACGCAGGTATGAGCGAACTGGCATGTCCAGTGCAGGTGTGCGAACCGGAGCTGACAACAACACCACTAATCCGGTTGATGTAGTTTATATGTATATCAAGATCATTCCGAAGGACTGGAATCTTGGTGATGGTGAGTATCCAGAGAAGTGGCTGTTTGCGGTAGCTAACGACAGCGTGGTTATCAAAGCTAAGCCGCTCGGCCTTGACCACGATATGTTTCCGATGGTAGCTTGTGCGCCGGATTTCGATGGTTACTCTGCTTTACCCCTTAGCCGTGTGGAGGTGCTTAGTGGACTTCAAGGAACGCTTGATTGGCTGTTCAATAGCCATATTGCTAATGTTCGTAAAGCTATTAACGATATGCTTGTTGTGGACCCCTATCTGGTTAATATCAATGATCTTAAAGATCCGAAGCCGGGTAAGCTCATACGGATGCGACGTCCGGCGTGGGGTCGCGGAGTTGGCGATGCCGTTCAACAGCTTCAGGTAAATGACATCACGAGAAACAACATAGGAGATAGTTCGTGGATAATCCAGGCAATGCAGACCCTCGGCGCGGCGGACAACCCGATGATGGGATCGCTGAGGAGCGGCGGCCCAGAGCGACTGACGAAGGGCGAGTTTCAGGGAACCCAAGCTGGCGCGGGTGCGAGGCTTGGGCGTATCGCGAAGGTCATTGGCTTACAGGCTATGCAAGACCTTGGCTATATGTTCGCCAGTCATGTCCAGCAGTTAATGACCCAAGAGCTTTATACGACTACTACCGGGCGATGGCAAGAAGTCCTTACGGGTCACATGGGGCAAGAAGCTCAGAGGATGAAGGTTAGTCCGTTTGATGTGCTGGTGGATTATGACGTTCTTGTTCGTGATGGAAGTGTTCCTGGCGGGAACTTTAATGAGAGCTGGACTCAGATGTTCCAGATCATAGCTAGTAATCCTGAGCTACAACAGAGCTTTGATATTGGGCGGATCTTCAAGTACATCGCCACTAACATGGGCGCGAAGAACGTGGATGAGTTCGTGCGGGTGAAACCTCAAATGATGCCTGATCAGCAAGTTCAGGAACAAGCGCAAGCTGGAAACATCGTTCCCTTGCAGGAGGCTATGGGTGGAATTTAAAAGTTCAGTGACTGAAATGGATCACTTTATCGGCGGCCATGTTTACGAAGATATGATGGCGACCTTTGAGGATTGGCTGACTGGGGCGGTGGAGAAGCTTGAGGTTGAAAAAGATATTGATGAAGTCCGGCGATGCCAGGGAACAATCCGAGCCATGAGGGATGTCCTGCTCTGGGCCGAAAACTTTAGGGGTGACTTGGAGGATTTATAATGTCTATTGATGCAACTTTACCGACTGGAACAATGCTAGTTTCACAAATTGATGATTATATTCGTGAGGATCGGCTGCAGATTAACCTGTTGTGGGATGCTATTACGGCCGCGAATTCGACTGAAACAGCCCACCTTATGGGAGCTGGTGATTTCTCGATGGCGGTAGGAAGTGATCTTGAGGATGTGATTCTTGAGGCGATTGTACTAACAGGAAATGCTCTGGGAAATGACCTGATGCAGATTACTGGTGGAAGTGGTGGAATGGTTAAGGTGATCAAAGCTGGTGATGCTAATGTAACTGTCAAGCATGATGCTAGTTATATTGATCTAGCTGGTGATGTTGACTATGCGCTGGCTGATGGTAGTGTTCTTGGCCTGATCAACATTGGCGGAACAACTGGCGTGAACGGTGTGTGGTATGAGTTGTTTCGTGGTAGTGGTAGTGGTGGAGGTTCCGAGTATAATGCTGTAAACATGACTGCTGGACAAACAGCTTTGGTAACTGGTACTGATATTAATGATGTTCCGACCGAGACTATTGGTCTGACAGCTGACGCAGCAGTTAACCTTACTACTTTGACGCTTGGTGTTTCTGGTAATGTCAAGTGGATTGTGGCGTTAGATGACGATATAACACTTGTTAATGGTATAGTTAATCCTATTGTGCCTGGAGTAGGTGGTATAATTTATCTTAACGCGCCTGTTGGTGTGGATCTGGATATGGATACTGGAGATGTTGTGGGGCTGGTCAACATTGGTGGAGATGGTGTCGCAGCTCATGGATATTGGATGGAGCTTAATCGTAAGCTTCAGGTTTAATACTTAAACTGTGTTCAATTATTGAACAAAGGAGGCTGTAATGGCAGACGCGGCGATGGAAATTGAGCAGGGATTGGATGAGTTGATTGATATGGTAGATGATGGGTTTGAAGACATAACTGGTGATGATCCTGTTGAGGAGGAGCCGCAAGATGAATCAGAATCAGAATCAGCACAACCTGTGGAAGACTCAGAATCTAGTGTGGAAGTTGAAGAAGCAGTTGAAGAGGCGCCAGAGGTTGAGTATGTTGAAGAATCTGTTGATGAGCAGCCTGATGTTGATGATAGGGATAGCGCTGATGCTGTGGATGATGAACCTGTGGACGATGGTATGGCTGCCTTAAGGACGCAGAACGAAGCGTTGCTTGAGCGGATTGAAGCGTTGAGTGGGCAGGTAATTGGCGGGGTGATGCAGCCGCAAACACAAGCTGCTCCGCAGGCTCAGCAAGCTCCTGCTCAGCAGCAAGTGGTGAATGTTCCAACGACTCCGGCTGCTATGCAGAACTTTCTGGAAAACACCTCGATTGATGATTTATTGGAGAATCCGGAAAAGTTCAACGCGGTTTTGAACCAGGTTTCACAACAGTCACAACAAGCTGCAACTCAGGGGGCAGTTCAACAGGTGCTACGAAGCGTGCCTGAACTGGTCATGGGCTATATCACTCGTCACTCTGCGATGAATCGAATGGTAGATGACTTTTATCTGGAAAATGCCGACTTGGCGAATGTGAAGCAAACGGTGGCCGCTGTGGCCAATGACGTCCACTCGAAAAACCCGGAGCTTGGAGTCGAGGAAGTATTTAAGCAAAGTGCTGAAGCTACACGTAAGCTTCTTGGATTGCAAAAGCAAGCTAAAACAGTTGCTAAACGTAAACCTTTAAAACCCGCGTTTGCTAAAGCGGGCGGTGCTAGAAAAGTGGCCCCGCAGATTAATGGTATTCAGCGGGAGATTAACGATCTTTTAAGTGGTGACTTTTAACGGAGGATTAAACAATGTTAGAGGAAAGAAAAGCTGCAATTAATGATGGTCAGGTAAGGGATAAGTATGAGTTTGTTACTGCCGCACTGGTCATGGATGTTTATGATATGTGCGTGGAGTGTGATACTACAGCCGCTGCGTTCGCTGTTACTTTGCCGAACGTGGCGTTGGCGAAGGGAAAGATCTACACAATCATGCTTGTGACTGACGGTGGTTTTGATGTGACGATCCAGGACAATGATGAAGCAAAGTTTTGGTCGAATCTTACTCTTGATGATGCTGGAGATGGATACGCCCTGTACTCGAATGGTCGCCAGTGGTTTATTATATCCACTGTCACGCCGTAACCAGGAGGATTAATTATGACTTGGGATGGAGATATGCTTAAAGCTGGGATTGATTCTGACGGTAAGAACATTAATGTGTTCGATGGAAGTATTACCGCCAACAACTTTCCCAGTCTTGCAAATAGAACTATTTATGTGGATAGCAATAATGGGAGTGATACCTATACTGGCAACAGCCCAGACAGAGCTAAAGCTACTATTCAGGCAGCTGTGACTATTGCCAATTCGTCTACTTATGCCACTAAAAACGTTGATGTTTTGGTGCTTACTGGCATTTATACGGAAGTGGTTAACTTTTCCAGGGCTGGAACCGGGCTTGGCGACGCTGTTATGTTGTGGGCTGACGGTGGAGTCAACATTGGGCTGATCGGTACGATCAGGTTGATTGCTATTGGGACTGTGTTTTTAACCGGACTTTCAACTTCGGTGTTTCCGACTATTTCAATCGGCCGGCCGAATGTAGAGATTCACAACTTTGCCACGATCAAGATGATCAGTGATGAGACTATTTCATCTGGCTGGACATCACAAGAAGGTTCGACCGTGAACCATGTTGGGATGCCTGCCGTGTTTGTGGAGGATAACTGGAACGGCACCACGCTGTTGTTTGGTGCTGGTAACAACGTGTTTATTAACAACTGCCGGATTAACGGTGGGAACAAGACTGACGGTGGGGCCGTTTGTAATTATGGTTCCAAGTGGGTTCATGTGAAGAACTGCCTCATGGAATATGGGGAAGGTTACGGCATGGCTACCGTTGGTTCGCAAAAGGGCACGCCTGCTGAGTGTACGACCGAAGGTTGCACGTTTCAGCAGAACACTGATTGTGACATCATGCACGGTAACAATGTGATTCACTGGGTGCGGGAATGTAACTTCCCGTCGCTGACTGTGACC
>Ga0233431_1005990_pt1 | contig 11300 bp, 18 predicted proteins | sample SI_118_April2016_FD_179867 | JGI IMG/M metagenome (GOLD analysis project Ga0233431, IMG submission 179867) | Seawater microbial communities from Saanich Inlet, British Columbia, Canada - SI_118_April2016_200_MG | ecosystem: Environmental > Aquatic > Marine > Inlet | place: Canada: British...
AATCAAACTTGGTAAATGAACACCCATATCTAAAATAACAGCTTCGTCATTATAACGAATAAGGGTCATATTTTTACCTACTTCTTCATATCCACCAACACTCATAATTTCTAACATACGTTTTACACCAAAAAAGCTCTTTATATACCTTTCTTTTCTATAAATTTAAGTTTATCTCCAATTTTAACATTAAAAGAATCTGGAGCTGATTCTATATAGTAATAAGACCTTTTTTTAGGATTAATAACCTTACTAAATGGCTTAACATTATTTCTAACATCAATAACCTTCATCTCTTTATTTAAACATATAATGTCTAAATTTTGAAAAACAAATGCCATATGGATTACCGTACTAGGGTAATTGCTAACATCTAGTATAACTGATTCTCGCTTCTTTAATTTTTTAGCAAACATCAAACCAAATAAAGGATTAATATATTTTGATTTACCTGTCAAAAATATATCATTACAATAAATACTAACCATTTACTATTAAAATAATAATCAGCTTAAATATATTACGTTTTTGCATAAACTTTAAAAGAAGAAACATAATCCCCTAAATATGGAAGACTTTGAATTCCGTGAAAGAAATCTCTACTCTCCCGAGGGAAGAAAAGACGCAATTGATAGCGGTGCAATTTCTGCAGAGGATGATGGTTTCATGGCAGGTTTTAATGAGGATTCAGAAGAAGTATCTGAAGCTGAAGAAGAACCTGATTATGAAAAAGAGTGGGATAATCAACCAGAAGATAAGGAAGAGTAAATAATTTTTAATTTGTTTAGAATAGGGTTCTTGCTGTTTTTTAAAAATAAAGAATGTAGTTAACGTATAAGCTCAAAGATTGACTTTCCCAAAGGAAGAATCTTAAGTCGAACAAGTCAACACACCTTTAAGTTGCTCCGCTAACTACAGAGAGATTATAAATATAAAAATATTTAAAGATTTTGTTACTTAGATATAAAGTTACTCAGCTGTAAAATCTTCTATTTTTCCAGAAAATTCTTCATCAGATTTAATTACGCCAGTATTCTTCAAAAATTCTTTAGCTAAAACCATAAATATAATTGCTAGACTTTTCTTACCTTTATTATTACAAGGTACAACTAATTCAATATCTTTACAATCATTATTTGAATCACATAGTGCAATAACTGGAATTCCTAATTTAGCTGAATCATTGATTGCATTCTTATCAGGAATAGGATCTGCAACTAAAATTAATTTAGCCTCAACAAAATCTTCCAAGTTGGCGTTAGTTAATATTCCAGGAGGATATCTACCAATGAAACATCTTATTCCTGTTAGTTCAGCAAACTTCTTTACAGCCTTCCAACCATTTTCTCTCCTACAAACAATTATAACATCTTTAGGATCATATTTTGCTAACATTTGACCTGCTAACTTTAATCGATTATTAATTTGTTCAACATTAAGAACTGATAATCCATCAGGTCTTATTTTGTAGATGAACTTCTCCATATACTTGGTTCTAAACTTTGTTCCAATATGTAAACCAGCTTTCAAGTAATCTTCCAATGGTACCAAATATTCAACTTCTGTCATTCTTCTATTCTGGCAAAATTCCCCATTTATAAATCTTTTTGTTTAGAACTTAAATCTTGTATTTTATCTGTTTTTCAATCTTACTTATTTCAGATAATTTGACCTTTCTTTCTTTCCCATATACTCCGCATTTTATCATTGGTAATTTATATCCAACTGCCAAATGAGATATTGAAACATCCAAAGTTTCTCCAGATCGATGAGATATGATTAAATACAGTTTATTTTTTTTAGCTTCTTTAATAACTTCTGCAGTATCTAATAAACTACCATTTTGATTTGGTTTTATAATCATTGCATTAATAGATTTCTTATTAATTGCTTTTCTAAGTCTATCTAAATTAGTAACTGTTAAATCATCTCCACAAATCATGCATTTATCTTTATAATTTTCTGTTAATTTTGCAAATCCAGAAAAATCTTCTTCATGCAAAGGATCTTCAACATAATGTAATTTATATTTTTCAATTAATAATGAAATATAATCAATTTGCTCTTTAGAATCATATTTTTTATCATTATACACATAATTTTTTCCATCCCAAAAATTAGACGCAGCAACATCTAATCCAATTTTTAAATGTATTTCAGTCTCGCTATAAACTTCTTTAACAATTTCTTGCAATAAATCTAAAATTTCTTCGATACTCAGTTCAGGAGCCCACGCTCCCTCATCAGTCATTTTTAAATTTTTGCTATTTAATTTTTTCTTAATTAAATTGTGGGCCAACTCATTAGCTTTTACAGCCTCTTCAAAATTAGGTGCATTAAAAGGGTACAATAGAAATTCTTGGAATTCGCAATGCCCTTCTAGTTTAATATGAGCTCCACCTCCAATAACATTCCCTAGTGGCCTAGGCAATTCTTTTGATGAAGGATTAATAGTTTTCCACAAAGGACCAAAACATTTCAAAATAGCATATTCTAATGCAATAGTAGGATTTGCACCTAAATTATCCTTGTTAACAATTTCTTCTATTTTTTTTAAATCATTGAGAGAATTAATTTCAATATCTTTAAATTCTGCTTTATTTATGAATTTGATACACTCATCAACAGTTTGGATAAAATCTTTAGCTTCATGTTTTCCTTTACTTGCTCCAGAAGGTGCAGATGCCTCTCCACTCCCTGCATCAGTTTTAACTTGAATTTTGATGGCATCTTCGCCACGAGAATTTATAATCTTTTTAGCTTTTACCTTTTTTATTATCATAATTTTTAAAATAAAAAGAAGTATATAAAATTATCTAGTTCTTCTACTGCCTGATTTTGTTTTTTGCCGAGAAGATTTGGTTTTTTTAGTTTCTCTTTCTTTTGTTTTAGTTTTTGGTTTTATTTCCCTAGATTTTGGTTTAATCTCTCTAGGTTTAGGTTGAACACGTCTTTCAGGTTGAATTACTCTTCTTTCCGGAGTCTTTCTTTCTGGAATACTTCTAATTTCTTCTTGTTTTGGATTATAGATTCTTCTTGAATTATTTTGAGATTCTCTAGGCAAATAATCTCGCCTTCCAACATTACTTCTTATAGTTTCTTCACGAGTATTTAATTTCTTCTTGTATCTAATTCTCTCTGAATCTCTTCCTGGTTTTGTTCTCCATCTTTCACCAGGAACCACAGGCCTTTCCCTAATCTTATGTCTCACCCTCATATTGTCATAATTTTGAGTCCACCATAGGTCCCAGTGTCTATGTGGGTGATTCCTGTGGTGTCTTGAATGCCATAAGGGGAATGGATCCTCTCCATCCCAATAACCATCATTATCACTATCTCTATCTAAAGGATTAGTTCCAAACCACAACTCCATTAAATCATCTAAACCATCATAATCACTATCTCGATTATAAGGATTTGTCCCCATACAACTCTCTGCCCAATTCGAAATTCCATCTCCATCCCAATCTCCATTTGGATTAGAAATTCCAAGATGATAATTATTTATTATTCCAGTTCTATTTTGATCCCACCACGGCCTTAACCCAATCGGATAATGAGCTTGGTTATAGTCTCTCCACCATGGTTGATTCCAAAATTCAAAACCAACATTAGTTGCCAATCTGGAATTATTTGCAGGATCGGTATAATATAAATCGCCATTTACATTAACAGTTTCTAATTCCAAAATATCATTTGTATCTATTTTATGATCATATTTACCCGTAACATAAATTCCTTTTAATGGATGGCCATTGGGAGATTTACTATTAAGATCAATTATTCTTTTTAAGTCTGCAGAGATATTAACTAATAAATTATAATTAGAATCATCTAGATCTTCATAAACAGAAATTTGTCTACCTTCTGAAGAAATACCTTCAATTCTGAATATATCCTCAAAAAATTTCACACTTTGAGGGATTATTTCCAATCCTGTTCTTTTTCCATCTTGTTGCATTAAATATTCATAAGATGCATTTTGCCCATCGCGCTCAGAATATCTGCTATCATAATTTGTAAAAGCACAACCAGTTGTAAAAGTAACAGCTGCCAAGGTAGCAATCCCTAAATCCCTTAACTTTCTCTTTAAACTCATTAATATAATATAAATGTAAAAATATAAAAAGTTAACTAAAAAATTTCTGCATTATATAATTGATTTAATAAATAATTTTGATCAGAGTTTACTTTCAAGATTATTTCTTTTCCCTCTTCTCTTGTAGGCACTCTTGGCATTTTGCCAAATTTATCATTTTCTCGATTCATCATTGCATCATAAAAATCAATCAACGATAAAATTCTAGCATAATACATAATGTTTGCTTCAGTACCCTTGCAAAAATCTATTGCAGGAGCTGGTATTCTTTTAGGATATCCACCATCTTTAGCAAATGCATGATGTCGTACTAAAATTTCTGCAGCAAAATCATGAATTCCTTTTAATAATCGGTAGCCATCAAGTGGATGTTTTTTTAATTCTGCCATATCTCTCCTGTCAAAATCTTCAGTTTTTTTCAAAGAATTATCATCAGTTAAACATTTACCAATATCGTGTAATAATCCAGAATAAAACATTGCCTTAGGATCCACAATATGTGTATAATCTGCAACTTCCACACCTTTTAATCCAACTCTAACTGAATGTTCCCATGTGGGTATATCTTTTTTATAAAGTAATCCTAGATAAAGCCTCAATGAGCCCCTTTGATCTTCAGAAATTTTTAAATTTTCAAAAGATTTCTCCAACTTTTGGTCTAATGTTGTCATTTTAATCACTAAAAAAGTAAGATTTTGACTCTTTTAATATTAACTTTTTCGCTTAATTCTTTAATATTTAAGCAATATGGACTAAATTAAAATAAAAAATAGGATTATTTAGCTTTTTTCTCTAAACTATTATCCATATAAACATCTTCTGGAAAATCTGGCTCATTATATCCAAAAATATTTTCATAGATAATGTTTGCAACTAAAGCCAATTGAGGAGCAATAGTCATTGCTAAAACTGGGACATATGCCTTGTAGTTACTTACAATTTCTGTTAGTGTATTTTGATCTACCATTTTATAATAATAATATTAAAATGATCCCTTATAAATCTTTCTATTTGTTATTATTCAAAAGAAGTAACAAATTAATAAGAAAAAGAAAAAGTAATTACGGCATAGGCCGTTTTACTGTTATTGGTAAAATTCCTTCTTTTAACTCACGTTTAGCGATTTCAATCGGATTATAATTAATACTTCTCAAATTTTCATCATTTAACTTAAGTAAAAGAGGAGCACCAAGAGCTAATTGTAACGCTCTAGCACCAACTATTCTAGCTTTTTCGTATTTAGTTAATTCCATTTTAGATCTTTTCTTAGCTTAGAAAGGGCATCTATAACCATTCCTATTGCTTTATCTGATTCTTCAATACTTAGCCCAGCTTCTCCGCCTTTTTGCATTGCATGTACATTTCCTTTTTCAGAAACAGATACACTCAATCTAGTCTCTACAGCTTCTTCTTCTTCTTTATTAACATCTAAAATTAAATGTTTTCCGATTTTACTAACTGTAAGAGTAAGTGGGATAAACTTAAGAGGAACTTTATTTTCAGTAAATTCTCCCCACTGAACTTTGTCTTCAACTAATTTAGGAAATACAGCATTTCTCAATGCAGCTACAGCCGCAAGTGCAGAGGCATCAATAAGATTACCATCATCATTCATTGGGTATATATCAATGATAATATTCCATACTAATTCTCCTTTTCTTATGCAAAGTTTTTCCATATCAATCATTCCACTCTCACGGATTCCACGATCAACAATTCTTGCTAATTCTATTGCAGCAGGATTTGGAGGACCAGGTAAAAATTCGGGATTTGCTACAGGTAATCTTTCAGCACCTACCATCAAATTTCCACGATTGGGTGAATCTCCATAAGGAGTTCCAACATCCATTTTTACTCCAGCAATAACTTCTGTCTTTCCAATTTTTACTCTAGCTGAACCTTCCGCTTTATTTGAGACACCATAAGAAACTTCTATTTCTCTACTATCTTCAAATTTTCTACCATCCAATCTATCATTTGCATCTAAAACGGATTTTACATATGCTTTCATTTTTTATTACCTCCGTTATACTTTGCCTTCAATGCTTCAATTTGAACTTTTTTGATTCCTTCACAAGCTTTCTTACCCATCTCTAAAGCTTCTTTAATTTCTGCCCTAGTCATGTTTCCATCCATTTGTAAAAGAGTGATTTCTCCAGTTCTTGTTGACATTGCCATTGGCAAATCAGTAGCCCCATCTTCATGATCTTCTTCTGCTTTATCTAAATCAACTGCAATTTTGTCAGAAACTTTTCCAACTGCAATTGAAGTAATTAAATCTTTCATAGGTATTCCTGCATCAGCCAATGCTAATGAAGCTGCATTAATTCCTGCAGCCCTTGTACCTGCATCTGCTTGAGTTATATATACATACAAATCAATTCCCGCATAAGAATACTTTGTCATATCCAAAACAGGTGCTAATGAATGTTCAGTAACCATTGAGATTTCTGTACTCCTTCTTGAAGGGCCAGGCCTTTTTCTTTCAGTTACTGAAAAACTCAAAAGATCATATGTACATTTTAATCTTCCTTTTTTTGGATTTTGTAAGAATGACGGGAATACTCCCCTAGGACCGTAAACTGCTGCAATAGCAATAGTTTTACCGGTTCTAAACATAGCACTTCCATCTGCTCTTTCTATAATTCCAATTTTGGCTTCCATTTCTCTTACTTCGTCGAATTTTCTGCCGTCAAATCTTTTTTCATATGCCATTTTACTCGTTCTCCTTCAAAAATTTACTTATCTTCTCAGTCAATCCAGATGAATGTGCCTCAGCTTCAATTTTTCTTATTGTATTTTCAGCAATTCTTTCTTTTTTACTGTCTGGCCCTGAAATCCATATGGTTCCATTTTGACCAACAATAATATTACATCCTGTTGACTCTTTAATCATTGATATCATACTTCCTTGTTTTCCAATTATTCTTGGAACCCTAGTAGGCTGAACTTCAATAACCCTTCCAGTCCCTAATTTTCTACACCCTGGAAGTTTCAAACTCATATCTACTATTTTAGTACTAGATACATTTATGATTTTACCAACAACCAAATCTCCGGTATTATAATATTTACGTAAATCTGCGTCATTTGGGATAAACTCTCTACTTCCTTCTCTTAAATGAACCATAGCATCAAAAGGCCAACCAATGTCAACTCTCCATGAACTAAACAATATATCAGAAACTTTTCCAATAACTGTATCATTTTTTTTAGGAATATATCTTCCACCAAGAGGAATAACTTTAATCAATCTTCCATCTAAGTTAAATAAACCTAATCTTAAAGAAACTATTTTTTCTCCATCTCTAAATGCGCCTTCGCTTGGTAAATAATCCATGCCTTGCGCGAGTTCCTCTCCGGGAACTACTACATCTCGTTCTTTTACGAGAATATTTGTATTTTCTTTTTCTGTCATTTTTTTCTCCTTATATTTTAATCATTATTTTTGGATAATTTTTGATTCTAGTCTGCCTTGAGTAATTCCATTTAATTTATCAAATAACTCATTTTGTAATCCAGCAGGAACTTCAACTAAAACTGTTAAAGACCCATCATTATTCCAAGTTTCATTTGCAATTGTTGAATATTGTTTTAAAACAGGGTAGGCTTTTCCTGAAACATCTGCAGGAATTGTTAATTCAATATTTCTTAGTTCATAAGCTATTGGAATTATCACATTAATTTTTTTAATAATGTCTCCTACTTGTTGTTCTGCACTTTTCCATTCTTCAATATTAACTTTTGCTTCCGCCATCGCATTCTCAATTCTTTGAGGAGGATGAGGGATATTACTTTTTGGATCTACAGCATTTCGAGATATCAAAGCAATTATCGCTCTTTTCTTTGTTTCTCTTAATTTGTTTTTATATTCAGCAGTAAGTTGAACATCTCCACTTTTTAAGATAATTTCACATGCTTCTAGTTTATTGTCTGTTCCAAATAATTTTTTTAAATCATGTTCAGAAGCATGCTCTCCTTTCTTAATATCCTTAAAGATATCTTCAGTTACTAATGCGTCCTCTAGACTTGCTTTCCCATGTTTAAAGTCCATTGCTTTATCACAATCAACAAGGATCTCAAAATTCAATCCTTCTTTCTTAAGTCTACAGGTTACTGCATCAGCAACATTCATTTTAGACACTTCCTGATATAATCCTTTGTTAACTTATGAAACTTTTTATCAGATGTTCTAATTATTCCGCCATCCAATCTTTCAATATTGTATTCCTTCCCTAAAACTCTTTTTAATGCACTAACTCCTAATTTGAGCCCTTCGTCTACAGTCATAGTTTCTTTATATTCTTTAACTAAGATTTCCTTTAATTCATCTTCTGCTTCACCAATAGCAGTGGCCTTATATTCCCAATAAATTCCAGTCGGATCTGTCAAAAATAACCTTGGTCCACTATTTACTCCTGCAACTAACAAAGATACTCCAAAAGGTCTTGCGCCCCCATATTGAGTAAAACCTTGTTTAATATTACAAAGATCTTTTACTAAAGAATAAGTTTCAATAGATTCATCATATGTCACCCTATGTTGTTGTGCCAACACTTGAGCTTTTTCAACTAATATTCTAGCATCAGAAACAATTCCTGCAGCTACAGCTGCAATATTTTCATCTATTTGAAAAACTTTTTCAATAGTTGATTTAACTATTAATTTTTCAATTATTCTCTTATCTGCCAATAAAACAACACCATCTTTACAGACTATTCCCATAGCTGAAGTACCTTGTTTTACTGTCTTTTTTGCATATTCTACCTGTAATAATCTTCCATCTGGGCTAAACATTGTGCTTGCCCTATCATATCCCATCATTTGATGAGAAACATCGCCTTGTTGCATTTTTTATCTTTCCTCCTCTACATAAACTTTTGTTTGGCTTTTTTTAGTGTACCTGAAACACCCAATACATTTACTATAATTTCACCTTTAATTAAGCCTAAGGACATTTTTAATTCATCCACATATTTAGGATTAATCTTTATTATTCCTTTATTTTTTTCCCATGAATCGCTTAATAACATTAAACCAGATTTTGAAACGCCAAATTCTCCAAGAAGTTTTAAACTATTTTCTATAATCAAACTTTCAGCTTTTTTTGAGATAAACTTATCTGTTATAGTTTCAAAAACAACATAGCGTTTCTTTTCTCTCATGCTCGGTAACAAAGGTTTCATCTTACAACCTTGAGAAGACTTCATATCGTCTACTTCTCATCAGCAAAAAAAGGGTTAAATTTTATTTATAAAGCTTTCCATATACAAAACATTTAAATATTTCTAAAATTAAATATTGGACATGGATAGAAAAACAAATATTCTTTTTGGAGCTATTATCTTAATTGCAGTCATTACAATATTTTCTCCAACTCAACAAGATATACGATTATCACCAGGACAGGAACAAGCACCAATATTAAAAGAAGGGCTAGGATTGATGCATTATGGATGTAGTACAACATGTTGGGAAGGAGATAGATGTAAAACAGCACAATCGTTTGAAAATAATGGCCTTTTCACCTGTAAATGTTCAGATTGTAAAAGTTTAGATGGTTGTAAAATAATCTCTTCAGATAGAAATAATTTCAAATGGAATTGTTAATCTCTAAACACAATTCCTGCTTCAAAATTATCTTTTAGCATATCATTAAAAATATCTGATTTTTTATCTATTATTTTAAGAAGTTTTTCTAAATTCAAGCTATAATTACTATGTTTAATATGTTCTACATTTTCAGGATCAAATTCTTGGTAAGGACCAATCCTGCAACTATGACAACTATCTTCACTTATGGGATTAAATCCATACTCCCCACAAGCATGATCTATATACCATTTTGTTACTTCTCTCTTTCTATCACGAATAGCTATCTCCTTATACTGACAAATATCAAATTTCGCTAAAATTATTGTATCTTCATCGACATTCGCGCGATAATCAATTCCATTTATTTTAAAAACTAATTTTGATAATTTTACTTCATTAATAGGATCCATAAAAACTAAGAACTTGATTAAAAATATAAATATATCTATTATTTCTTTTTCTTAACTACTTTCTTTTTAACTACTTTCTTTTTAACTACTTTCTTTTTAACTGTTTTATTTTTAGCTGCCTTTATTTTTCTTGCTTCTTTTTTTGCTTCTTTTTCTTTAGCATCTTTTACTCGCTTTCTCTCATCTGCAAATAAATGCCAGACAGGATATGTTTTTCTACTATAGGGGGATGCTTTCCAAACTTTTGCAACTTTACCGTCCCTTATATCAAGCCTACAAAGAGAATAATATATAGGTTGATTCATAAACCCATGTCCTTCTTTAAGAACAAACTGAATATCATAAGGTCCTGAAGACCAATTTCCAGTAAATTGATGCATGAATTTTTTAAAAACAGCAAGACTTCTACAATCTGGCTTCTTAATAGTCAAATATTTATTTTTATGATAAGGGGCCTTATATGTATCTCTAATCTTTAAAACCTGCATGGCCCTCATAAAACTTACTTTAACATCATCATCCATCTTACATAAAAACTTATACTCTATATTCTTAAACTTCTATTTAAATGTTTCCCAAAATTTTAGAAAAAATCTTCAAATAATTTTCACTTCTTAATTCGTATTTATTTCTTGCAAAACTAGAAAAAACCATCTTTACTTTATATTTTTTACAAAATCTTACATTTTGACTCATTCTTCCAAGAATTCTAGCCCTTTCTTTACCAGAGGAATTCAATAAATAAGAAAAATCAAATCCAATTGCAACATTATTTTTAGCAGCCAATTTGCACAATACCTGATTTAATCCAGATCTACGTGAAAACATTAAATCTTTTCTAAAATTTTTTTCAGGACATAATAAGATATCGATTTGTTTAGTTTCTACAGCTGCCCTATTTATTTTTTCATCTCCACCTTGTACAATAATTAGCCCCTTAGTTTTTTGAATACTATTTCTCAAGTCTTTCAATGGAACATCAAGAACACTAATTATCTCTGTTTCAATCCCTAATTTTTTTTCAATTTTTCTATCTTGGACAAAAGTTAACTGTTTCATAAAAAAATATAAAATTTAATCTTTTTAAAAGTTATGAGAAAATAATGTAACTTAAGACAAGTAGTAACAATAGAAAGATTTATAAATAAATTAAACACATTATAATTAAAATGAAAAAATTATTATTATCAATGATA
>Ga0233431_1005992_pt1 | contig 11298 bp, 11 predicted proteins | sample SI_118_April2016_FD_179867 | JGI IMG/M metagenome (GOLD analysis project Ga0233431, IMG submission 179867) | Seawater microbial communities from Saanich Inlet, British Columbia, Canada - SI_118_April2016_200_MG | ecosystem: Environmental > Aquatic > Marine > Inlet | place: Canada: British...
ACATTTGGATAATACAAAAGAGACAGAGATAATTAAGATTATTAAAACGTCAAAGATTCAGGATGGTATTGTTAGGATTGTGTTTGTTGCTGGAAACGCTGCAAAGCAAGAAGAAAAGATTGAATCGGATACGTTGATGGTTCTCCAGGGCTTATTATGTTGTGATAATGAAAAACAGATTCCTGGTCGTGCACAAGAATTGTTTAGTTTGTGGAAGAAAATTGTGAAGAAAAAGAAAGAGGCTGAAAAAGTATTAACTTCTACTGATGAATATGAAGGTGATATTTTGGGTGAAACTGCTCGTATTCTAAAAACACAACCTGAGCATGTAGTTAAGACTGTAAAGCGGTTCTTAGATGAAGCAGGTATATAATTTGTATATACTTTGTATGTGTTTAACATAAAATCTATGTTTTCTAGTAAATAAATCTTTATATATAGACAAAGTCTATATCTTGTATATATGAAACTTATGACTTTTAAAATTTCGAAGAGTTTATTGGAAGAAATGGACAAAACACACCAAGAACATCATTTTTCAAACAGGACGGAATTTATTCGTGCTGCAATCCGGGAAAAGATCGAACGTTGTAAGACTGTTAATTTTATTTCCAAACAAAATCCTAACATACAGAAAAAAGAAAATAAAATGGATTATACTGGATAGAATCCAAACCTTTATTAATTTAGTAGTGTGATGTTCTTGTAAGATGATGGATATCCGACTAAAAGAGAAACCGCAGGGGTGTACAATTATTGAAGGGTTCCCTGGCCTTGGATTAATAGGCACAATTTCTACTGAATATTTGATTAGACATCTTGATGCAAAGCCAATAGGGTATATTTGGTCTAAAGATATAAATCCAGTAGCAACAGTTCATGATTCTAAGGTTATTCAGCCTTTTGAAATTTATTATGTGAAGAAAAAGAATTTAATTATTGTTCATGCAATGATTGATGCACGTGGACTTGAATGGGAGATTGCAGACACATTAATTCAGTTATACAAAATCTTGAAAGCAAAAGAGATTATTAGTTTAGAAGGTATCCTTGGTCAAGGGAATCAAAAGAAGACTTCGACATACTATTTTAGTAATTCTTCTGCTATTATGAAGAAACTAGGGAAGGCTTCAGGAGAGAAACTTAAGGAAGGAATAATTATGGGTGTGACGGCAGCAATATTGCTTCGTGACAAGATGATTAAAACGACTGGAGTTTTCGTAGAAACACATTCAAAATTGCCTGATAGTAGAGCTGCAGCACAAATTGTTAAGTTCTTGGACGAGTATCTTGATCTAAAGGTAGAATATAAACCATTAGAAGCAGCCGCGAAAGAGTTTGAGAGCAAGATGAAAGATTACGTTGGTAAACTAGAGAAAACACAAAAGGCGGCCGAAGAGGGAAAGCCAACAAGGTCATTAAAGCATGCAGATTATATGGGCTAAATTTTTATTTTCTATATTTTATTTTTGATAAAAAAATAATAAAATATTCTATAAAAAGAGCATTTATAAACACTTTATATTTTATATTCAACATGTTCAAGTACAAGAAAGCAACGTTTAGAATAGATATTGTATATCCTAACAAAATGTATGGTGGTGTCTATTCTTTAGGACCATTGATTGTATATAATCTTGTAAATAATCGTGATAATTGGTATTGTGAACGAGTTTTTTTGGATCATGGAAAGATTACAGCACCCTTAGTTGGTTTTTCTTTACAATATGAACCAGATTTAAAAAACGTGCTAAAAATGAAACCAAAGAAAGGGCTCGTTTTTGCTGGTGGGCCTTTAGTTAATAATAATTTAAAGTTAGTAGAAGAATATTTTGATTTTCTTTTTCTAGGAGATATTGAAGTTCCTCTCGTGCAGGTTTTGGGGGAATATGAAAAAGGAGAAGATGGTTTTTTAGACCGGATTACTAATATAAAAGGTGTGTATGTTCCTGGAAAGAATGAACCTTCATTTTATACAAATACAAATCTTGATGATGTTCCATATCCTTTAGTTCAACCATTTCCTGATACTATTAATGAAGAGTATGTGTTTGGGAATTGTTTCATGCTAGAGATTGAACGTGGTTGTCCCTATTGTTGTAAATTTTGTGCTATACCAACATTTTACAAAGGAGTAAAGTTTAGGAGTTTGGAAAAGTTAAAAGAAATTATTGATGAAGGGATTAGAATAAATAAGCCAGAAAAGATTGTTATCTATGCTCCCAGTTTTGTGCATCCAAAAAGAAAAGAATTACTAGAATATTTAATAACGAAAAAGCTTAGGATTGTTGTTCCATCTATAAAGGCTGAGCATATGGATAAAGAATTGTTAACCCTAGTAAAGAAAGGTGGTCAACAGTCGATTACGATAGCTCCTGAGACTGGAGAACGATTACGGTTTGAGATGAATAAAAAAATTAAGGATGAAGTATATTTTACGTTTGTTGAAAATTGTAATAATATTGGAATAAAGAAGATAAAAATGTATATGTTAATAGGTGTCCCTGGGATGACACAGGACGATCTTGAAGAGTTGGTTCTTTTCACAAAAAAGATGAAGAAGAGGTTCAAAGGAAGATTGTATTTGTCAATTAATTATTGTGTTCCTAAGCCTGGAACTCCTTTTGCCAATGAAGAATTTGATAGAGGTAAATGTAAAGAGCATGCAAAGTTTGTTCAAAGAGAATTGAAGGAATTTAGGGTGAAGGTGCCTAAATTATCAACTTCCTTCTTGGAATGGAAAATTTCTCAAAATGGTTTGTAAGAAACCTTTAAATACACTTTCAGAAAACAAAAGAATATGGATCAATCTTATTTAAAAGAAGTCCCAGGACTCATTGCAAAAGCTGAGAGTATATATAGAGATAATTTTCCTGCGGTTTCACGTTTTGAACGTGCAATCTTTTTTAGTTGGGGTTGTTCTATTGGGGATTGTACTTTTTGTTATATGAGTACACAACCTGAAGGAAAGAAACCAACGGAGACTAAAAGGTCCAAGGAATCTATCTTAGCAGAGTTTGTCTTAGCTAAACATCTTGGTTGGGACATAGGTTTTTTTACTGGAGGTATAGGTGTTTTCAATTCTGAAGAGATTGAAAGTTTACTACAAGATATTAATCTTATTCTTGGAGAGAAGATTTGGTTGTCTGTAGGTCCAATTTCTAAATCTCTATTAGAAAAATATAAACCTTATATTAAGGGAGTTGTCGGTTCAACAGAAACAATTAATTCTGAGTTGCATGATAAGGTTTGTCCTTCAAAACCTTTAGCTCCCTATGAGAAAATGTTTGAATGGGCTAAGGAGTTAGATCTTGAGCGAGCAATGACTTTTATTGTTGGTATGGGTGAACAAGCTTCAGATTTAGATTTATTGAAGAAATTTATTGATAAATACAAAATAAACAAGATTCATATTTATGGTTTAATCCCTCGGGAAGGAACAATATTTCAGCATGCTTCAATTCCAACAACTGAAGAGCAAGCATGGTGGATTGCTAATTTACGAATAGCTTTTCCAAGGTTAGACATTCAGTGTGGAATTTGGGAGGATCGGGTGGATAGAATTAGTGTTCTATTACAGGCTGGTTCAAATACAGTCTCTAAGTTCAAAGCAACAAAACTTTTTGGAACTACAATTGCAAAAGAGATTGAACATCAAGTAGAATTATCAGACAGAACATTTGAAGGAACATTAACAAAACTTCCAGATATAGATTGGAATGAAATAATTGATTCCATAAATCTCGATAAAAATACAAAAGAAGGAATTAAACAAAAGCTTTTTTTGTACATTAACAGAATGAAGAAAAATATTACACAATCGCAGCCATAACAATTGCGGCAATAATTGGAACAAAAAGATTATCTTCTATTTCAATATTTATACTCTCAAATCCTAAGGCTAGGGAAGTTCCTATAAGTGCTGCTGATGCATCAACAAAAATCAATGCTCCAAAAAATGAGAAGACCATACCTATTAATGTCCCTTCAACAGATTTCAGGTATTTGTATGTTTTACCAGATAATAATTTTCCAAAAATATGGGATAGTGCATCACCAATGCTTAGAATCATCATTGCAGCTAAAGCAATTTTAAGCGGAAAAAGGTATACAACAAATATTGATCCTAGCATGAAAAAGATTGGTCCTTTTCCTGGGAATGTTTTTCTGAATTCTTTTCTTTCAAAGTTGTCCATTACCCAGCTAGCGATTGGAATTTTAAATCGTGCACACATTTGAGAAAGAGCAACACCTAAAACAAGAATACCTATCATGTAGTAGATATTTATAACTTTGAAATAGAGGAGAGTTACAAGAAGAATTCCGAATGTCATATGTAATAGTTGTCTACGTAGCTCTAACTTACTTAACATTACATGTGTTCCTAGGTCATGTCTTTAAATAATTTGTGTATGAAAAGCTTTATTAATTTAGTAAGTTCCTATATTGAGTAATGAGTGAGATTGAATTGGTTCCCTTTGGCCACAAAATGAAGTCCAAGGGTGTATATAATATGGAAGAACTGTATGTTGAAATGCAGTTATGGTTTGTTCATATGGGATATACTTGGAGAGAAGTGGAGTATAAAAAGATAGGTTTTCCTGGTGGTGGATATCGTATGGAGATAATTTGGATTGGTGATAAAGCTGTTGATGATTATACTTCTTTTCAGATAAAACTTGTTCTTGCAGCAGATATTAGTGATGTTGAAGTTGTTTTGGATGGCGGAAAAAAAGTTAAACGACAAAAAGCTGGTATTGAAATTCGTAGTGGAGCGTCGCTTTTTAGAAATGATGGATATTTCAAGGACAGTATATTTAATACTGGAACTTTACAGAAGAATGTTTACGAATATCTTATTAGGGGGAGATTGAGACAACAAGAAACTGATCTTTGGGTCGAGGCGCACAAATTGTATGATGAATTGAAGGCATTTATGTTAATATATCCACACTAATATGAAAAAACTTTTTGTTATAGCAGGAATTTTAGTAATTTTGGACCAACTTACGAAATATTTCTTTGAGAACAAGACCATTGAAATCTTTAGTTTCTTTAGTTTTCGTTATGCTGAAAACTCCGGAGCAGCATTCGGGATTTTGAAGGGTTGGAATATTTTGTTTATTGTATTCTCTTTTGTTGTAATGATTGCGTGCTTGTATTATTATAATTATTATAAACTTCCCTTAACGTTTTTATTAGCTGGAACAATTGGGAACTTGATTGATCGAATCTTGTTTGGCTTTGTTCGTGATTTTATTTCTGTTAGTGTTTGGCCAATATTTAACTTTGCTGACGCATACAATACAATTGGTGTTATTCTTCTGATCTATTACTTTTATCTTGAAGATAAAGCTTATAAACGTCAGAGGTCTAAAAAGAAATAATGGGGAATACTCAGCCAAATACCATTTTCTCAGTTCCTGAAAAGAAGACTGAAGAAGAAAAGAAAAAAGAGTGGAAGAAAAAGCAGGAAGAAATAAATCCTTTTCTCAAAAAAAATATTGGAAAAAAGGTTGGGGGTGATGCTGGAGGATATTCAATAACTCCTAATTTAGATAATTATAATGGACATAATGGGGCCATGAAACTTGTTATTGATGATTTTGGTGCATCTGTTGAGAAATATTATTATTATTTCGTTAATTTTTATACTTCACATAGTGAAACGTTTTTTGGAAAGAAGGCTGCTGAAATTTATAAGTTAAAAGATGTGTTTGATGCTTCAGTCAGTAGTGCATTTCATGGTCAGATTGGAAGCAAGGTGAGTGCTATTCAAGGACAAGTATCAACATATTTAACGCAAATAGGTCAGTTAACAAAGACTTTACTTCCTCTTGTTAGAGAAATGAGGATGATGGATGAACGATTATCCTATTATAATAACTCTTTTTCTAGTAATCCTGATGAAACTGCACGCCATAATGAGGTAACTTTGAAATCTACATGGGTTGAAGTGGTAGAGCAGGGAATGCAGAATCCAAACTCTGTTTATAGTATGGCGACAAAGCTGGGCTTTACAACGCTTCCTGATTTATTCTTTGCAACAAACCCTCATGGGAAAGATTGTGCAGAACAGAAAAAAAACTTGCACAAAACATTAGGAGCGATTGTTAAACAACATGCAATAAATCTAAAGGTTCGTACTGCTTTAGAAAAAAAATTGCTCCAGTATTATACTTGGAAAGAACAAACGTACAAAGAGATGCGGCATACGCGGAAATTTAGGCTAAAGAGTTTAAAGCAACACTATAATGTTATCAAGCTTTACACATCTTGGCTTAAACCTTACATGACCACGTTGAAAGCATTACAGATGAATGGTAAACCTGATTCATACAAACTTGTTGGTTCTTTTGAGTCTAGTCAACTTGAGCTTGAATTATTGATAGTGTTAAAGAAAGGAAAGAAATGGAATTCTTGTGTCATGGTTCGGATGGATTATTCTACTCGTCCAGATTTACATTATACTGGACAACAAGGGCAAAGACAACCAGTACATGTAGGGAAAGTTGCAATCAGTATTGAGCCTTATGTTGCAACACAAGCTGAAATTGATTGGTATAGAAATTATACAGATAAAGAAGTTTTGAAGTACGTTTCTGGAGAGTCTGTTGATTTGGCACAATCTATTGATGATATTCTTGGTAGTTTGGGTGGTGATGTTGAAGATTATATTTATGAAGCAGAGCATGGAAAAAAGAAGGGAGAAGATGATGAAGGAAAAAAACCTGCGCCTGGCTTCACAGATCCTTTCAAAGGTATACTTGATTCTTTCAAAATGATGTTGCCTAAAAAGAGTGATTCTCCAGTGAAAATATCACGAGCTCAAGCTGAAAAAGAGATGGGAGAGAAAAAAAAGATGGCTGGTTCTGTGAAGGTTCTTGCTTGGATAACGTATGATGTTTTCAAGAAACAAAATGGTATGTTTACTCCTTTCTAATTTTGGTTAAATACTCATAAGTTCTTCTTTTTTAGTTTGTTTGAATAGAAACTTTAATAAGTTTATAAAAGCTTAATATTAATCCTATGGTCGATTTTGGTAAGACAAAGTATTTTAATGCAATGGATAATCCTGTAACAGGTCCTCTTGAGCAAATTCATGTTAGTCAGCTTGGGGCAAGCGCTGGTTTTGGGGATGTTTTAGACAGTGTTAAAGGTGAGCTTACAGCTGGTGCTTCTCATGTAGAATTAGTGTTTACAGGTATGGGAAAAGGGTCTCTTGGTGGGCAGAAAACGACGCCAGAAATGTTTGGAAAAATTAAGAGAGATGAAATAAGGCAATTGGCAAAAATTAATGATGCTAGTGTGAGTACGCATGCTTCTATTGGTATTTCTGGTGTTGCTGGTTTTGATCAACGGCAGAATAAGTTTAGTGATAGTGCAGCGCTTGAAACGCTTCATGAGATTAAGCGAACTGTTGATTTTGCAGCTGATGCTGCCGGTGGTGGTGCAATCGTTGTACACACGAATGAATTTCCTAGAGAAGTGAATGATGAACGTTTTGATTTTGGGAAAGAAAAGAAAGAAGTAGTGTATTTGGCTGATCCAAAAACAGGGCAGGTGTACGGAATAGATATTGGACAAGAAATCGACGTTCCTAAATGGAAGATGGATAAGGATGGGAAAAATTTTGTTGATAAGGAGGGAAATGTAATCAAACCAACAGACTATTTAAAAAGAGATTTAGATTTAGATGATAAAGGAAACATTCAATGGACAAAGTCCGATTTTCAGAAAACAAAGGCTGAGATTGAAGCCTGGAACAAAATAGCTAAAAAAGAGGACAAATTGGATCCATTAGAAGAACATGTTTTTCGTCAACAATACCAAAGGCTTGAAGCAGAGCAACCAAGAGTTTCTGAGTATCATCGAGAATTTGAATCATTACAAAAATTAAGTGGAGAGGCTAGGGATAAGGTAAAAACCTGGGAACAGATAGAAGCAAACACTGATCCTAAAAAGCTTGATCGTCTTCGTGATGATTTTGTTAAGGAAGAGGCAGCAAAGTATGGTCGATTATTACATGGAGCTGATATTGAAAATATGAAACCATCAGAGATTCTGAAAGAAATTGAAGATAAAGCAAAGGAAGAATCATTAAAATATAGAGAAGGGTGGCTTGGATTTGAGAAGCAAATTAAAGGATTAGAGACATTAAAGGAGAATATTAAGAGTATAACTGAGGTTGGCGTAGAAAAATCTGCGAACACATTTGCAGAGGCAGCAATATATGCTTTAGACTTAGAGAAACAAAAAAAATTGGATAAGGAATTGTACATTGCACCAGAGAACATGATGAGCGACTGGGGGTATGGTGCTCACCCTGACGAATTAAAAGATTTGATTCAAAAGTCTAGAAAGAAAATGGCTGAATTATTAATTGAAAGAAAGGGAATGTCAAAGAAAGAAGCAAGAAAGGTTGCAGCGAGTCATATTAAAGCGACATTTGATATTGCGCATGCGAATACATGGGCACGATTTTTCAAAGAAGATCAAAATCTAACACCTGAACAAAATAAAGCGAAGTTTAACAAATGGTTACTTGACAAATCTAAGGAATTAATGGATGGGCCAGAACCAATCATTGGTCATGTTCACGTTTCAGACAATTTTGGATATTTTGATGAACATTTGACGGTTGGTGATGGGAATACTCCAATTAATCAATTCCTAAAACTATTAAAAGATAAAGATTATGAAGGTAAGATAATAGTAGAGCGTGGTGCACAGAAACAGGATGAATCACCGTCAGCTACATTGGGTGCATGGGCACGTATTGCGGGCTCTCCTGTGTATAGAGTTGAGGGTGGTGTGTCTCCTAAATGGTCAGACATTGAACACTCTGGATATTTTGGTACAGCAAGTTCGCCAAATATGGTTGTTGGAAGATACGGTGCGTCTTTAGGAAAAGACTGGAATATGTGGACGTATTCAGAGGCGCCGATTGAATAGAATTAGAAAAAGGGGTGAGGGGAATGAAATTTCAAATCAATTATAAGGAACCAAGAGCGGTTCGAAAACAATATCCTGGTACGGACTTTGAGATTGCAAAACAATTTGCAACCAAGATGTATAAAGAATTTGGTGAATTTATTCGTGCAATAGTATTATTTGGGAGTGCGACACAAAAAAAGAATCCGGGGGATATTGATATTCTTGTTATTGTTGATAATGTACGGATTCAATTCAATGAGGATATAGTCCAAACGTATAGAATAATTACACAGAAAATTATTGCTGATATTGATTCTGATAAATTGCATATTCAATCTATGAAATTTTCTAGTTTTTGGGAGTATGTTCGTGCTGGTGATCCTGTTGCTGTAAATATCTTAAGATATGGGATTGCTTTGATTGATACTGGTTTCTTTGATCCATTACAACAGTTATTAGACCAAGGAAGAATTCGTCCGACTCCGGAAAGTATCCATACATATTTTGCAATGGCTCCTGCGAGTTTAGATAAAGCAGAGTCGCATATGTTGCAAGCTGGCATGGATTTGTATTGGGCCGTGATCAATTCTGCGCATGCTGCATTAATGCATTATGGTGAAGTTCCACCAAGTCCTGAGCATGTTCCTAAGATCATGCAGAAAACATTAGTAAAAGATAAACTAATTAGTGCTTCTTCTGTGAAGATTATGGATGATATGTATCGAATGTTTAAGGACATTACTGGTCGGAAAAAAAGAAAATTGACTGGAAAAGAATATGATATGTATAGAAAGAAGGCTGATGTGTTTGTGAATGAGATGGATAAATTTATTAGAAAGAAAAAAAGATAGAGTTTATGCAACCATTTTAAGCTTTCTTTCAAGGTCTGATTGATCTTGAGCTCTTATGTGGTTTGAATATTCTTCCATCAATGGTACGAACTTATCTCTTGCTTGTCTAATGTCCAAGACTTTTTCTAGGTCGAAGTCATAGTTAATGGTGCTTGCCATATGGCCTAAATATCCCTTTATTTCATCAAGGTCTGAAATTTTACTAAGCTTCTTTTCTCCCATTCCTCTTATTTTTCGAGTAACGTTTTGTCCAGCAGCTCCATATACTCTTGAAATGTCTGGCATATCAATTTCTGTCTCATGTTCATACATATCTACAAGTGTTGCTTTATCAAATCCAAGTACTTTGGAAATAGCATCTTCTAATTCAAGTTTAAATTCTTCATTTCCACCAAGATTGTCCATATCAACACCATATATTTCTTTCATGACGTAGGTTTCTGCACCATTATAGATAGCCTCAGCAATTTGCGTACCAAAATTTTCTGTATTGTTTGCTGCTTCTAGTTCACGTCTTTTTTCTGACCATGAATCTACGATAGCATTCTGAATTTTATTACTATGCTTTTCAGACTTTGTAGTAAAATATTCTCTGATTGATTCTAATTTGTCATAATTGTTATTGTTGTTTGCTGCTTCCATTTTTTGTTTTTCTCCCTTTTGAGTAGTTATTCTGTTACTATTAGGTGGGGACAACCAATATATAAATGTTTCTATTTACACTTGTAGGTTGTATTGTGCTAATTCTTTGACTGGTCCTATGTTTCCAAGACCTTCTTTTCCTTTTGGTCTGATAGTATATTGAAAAAGTCTAATTGGTGTTCCATCATCCTCTATATCGACCCGAGCAAATGTTCCATATCTGTGTTTTTGTGTTATTCCTAGATTCCATTGTTCTGGGTGTGTTTCAAAACGTCCTAAATTTCCGGGATTAATGATAACCGTTCGTTTTCCAGTTTTAGGGTGGTCAAAAACATCTACCCCACTGACGCCATTTGGATTCCCTTTCTTTTCATCTGGGGTTTGTGGTCCAGCACCGTGAATATGGCCACTCATCACTAGTTTAGGCGAATGTTGTCTTATATATAGTGATGAAGCCCATGTACCAACATGACGGCCATCATAAAGGTCATCACAATGATTTTTTGGAGGATTATGGATCATACAAATATCTGGTTTATTCTCGTTTAATTCAAGAAGAAGATCATCGTGTTCAAAAGGGAGAATTTCTCCTATTTTGTATAATAGGTTGATATGCCATGGGTTAGCGTCTGCTCCTCCATATCCGAACAATTTTGGACCATCTTTCTCAAATGTTGCAGTTCTAGAATGTAAATTTTGGCTTTTGAACATTGCTCCAAGCTCATCATTCCCATCATAATTACCAGGAATCACATTATATGGAACACTAGATTCATCAAGAACTTCTTTAAAAGCACCAAGAAACGTACCATTCCACATACGTTTATGAGATATGAATCGTTGTATTGAACCTTGGGGATCTTCCTTG
>Ga0233431_1005994_pt1 | contig 11296 bp, 14 predicted proteins | sample SI_118_April2016_FD_179867 | JGI IMG/M metagenome (GOLD analysis project Ga0233431, IMG submission 179867) | Seawater microbial communities from Saanich Inlet, British Columbia, Canada - SI_118_April2016_200_MG | ecosystem: Environmental > Aquatic > Marine > Inlet | place: Canada: British...
TCAGCTCTGATGTGATACTTACAGGAGCTTGAATCATACTTTATGAATTCTTAGGTTAATCGCCCTATTGATCACCCCGGTCGTATTCAGGACAAATCTTGGTGGGCCACCTGTGGCCAATGTCGATGAATTGTACATTCTAACATGAAAAAAATTCTGCACCGGATATATTTGCCATTTACAGAAGATATCCTGAAACGGCATTTTGCTGAGATACGTCAAAACGGGGGGTGCCGATCAACAGCCGACAGGCACATTGTCGGGTTACTTGGCAGCATTAAAAGATATAAAGCGCGCCCTGCTGCTTTAGATAAAAAGGGAACGCCCCTTGTTGCCACGAAACATGTATGTCAAATTGAAAAGGATGAACGATTCTGGACGGCTTCCTGTTTAATGACCGTTTACTATGCCCGCAATTGCCGGCACCAACTGGGCCGGCTCCTTGAGCTTGCATATGGGGCCAAGCCACCTATAGCGGGTATGAATTCATGGAAAGAATGTCTGACCGGGAAACTCCATCTATTCTTTGAAGCCAATCTGCCTTCGCCCCCGCAATACTCGGCGTGGCTTCGGGCAAACCTCAAGGGGCACCAGTTTATACCCTTTATTCTGAGAAGTGACAACAGACGCAAACGGCTGGAAGGACCCACCAATGTGGATGCCCTGATATTGAACCAAGACAATGGGTTTGCCGTGGTCATTGAAGCCAAAGTCTTGTCGGACATTTCATATCAAACCACCTATGACGCCTTCCGCAACCAGATCGCCAGAAACATCGATGTCATGCTCGATAAAAACGAATCCCTCTGTCACCCACTGAATACGCGTGACCCCGAAAAGACGCTCTTCATGCTGCTGACCCCGCAACGATTCAAAGTTCAACCCGGCAGCCGTTTATACGGTTCCAGAATGGCCGAATATAAAAGTAAACCCGAAACCTTGCAGGCGGAAATTCCACATCGACTGAACATCAACTGGAAGGCTGTCTCCAAAAGACTGGGTTGGCTGACATGGGAAGATTTCAGAAAGGTAAACCGGAAATGCTGCCCGTGGCTGAAATAACTCCGGGAAATTGACAAGGGATAGGAAGACTGTGGTCGGAGAGTGGGCTCGGGCCTTGATTTGTGACTAAGCTGATGATTGACCAAAGACGATGAATTTCAACTCAAAAACGCTATATAGATATTAGAAACATTTTATAGATCTGGAATATGATCAAAACAAAACGGAGATTAATGAATGAAATTAAAAGCAATGGGCATCTTTGTCGTTATTACAGGTATTTTGATCAGCGTATCGACCGGGCTCTGTGACCAATTCTTGAAAAAATCAGGGCCTGTGGCCTTTGTTCCCGAGGCAACCCAAGAATTTAAACCGGTACCCACAGGTGTGCATGTAACGGCTGAATTTGCAATCCAAAACAAAGGGGATGCGCCCCTGCTGATCGAGAAAGTAAAAACCGGCTGACATTGTTCAACCGTCTCTTATACGAGACGGATCCCCGCAGGCAGCGAGGGAAAAATAATTTTAAAAATCCATACGAAAAAATACCTACATGAGACTATCCAAAAAAAAGCGCTTGTCATTACCAATGATCCTCAAAATTCTAAAATCTTCCTGACCGTCAGAGGAAAGGTCGAAGGATACTTCGCCAAAATTCCACGTAACGCCTATCTATCTGGGGTGTTTGGCAAAAGCATTACATCCACCGTAATCGTTGCACCAAAGAAAATGTACCCCTTCCGGATTACCGGATCACACATCATCGGAACAAAAAACTTCAAATATTTTATTGAAGAGAAAAAAGGGCCTGCGTGGCACATCGCATTTCAAAACCTGAAGACCAGCGCTGGGAAATACAAGAATACGCTTGTATTGGAAACCGACAGCAGCATTATGCCGGAACTCAAAATTCAGGTACATGGCCTAATAGTAAAAAAAGACCCTGCAACTATTTCTAAAGATCGCATCTCTTTGGCCGGACCCGCCGACAAAACACTTTTGGAAAGGATAATCATTCGTTCCCCACGATACTCTCCATTTGAAATCGAAAGCATCACAACCGGTGGAAGTGGCAACATTAAGGTTTGGATTGAAAAAAAAGGCCGCTGGAAAGGTGATTCATTTATTATTACCGTTGAAAACAGACGAAAAACCCAAGGCAGTTATTCCGAGATACTGCGTATAAAGACCTCGAGCATAGACCAACCGGAGTTCAAGGTCGGCATCATCGGCGATATTCACCCGCCGAGATAGTGATATAGAGCTCCGGACGGGTCTTGGTTCGTGACCAAGCATTATTTAATGGACAAACTTTACGTTCAGGCTATCGCCGATGAATCGTACCGCTAACATGAAAGAAATCCTGTGTCCTCTTTATTTGCCATTTACAGAAGATTCCCTGACACGGCATTTTGATGATATACATCAATTCAGTGGTTGCCGATCAAAAGCCAACGGGCACATGGCCGGATGTAACTATAATTTCAACACTACGGACTGTCCGGGGAGATCTTAAATTATCCATTTAATTAAACATTTGTTAGCCAAGCGGTGGAGTGAATAATGCCGATCACATTGTCGTTGAGCGCCGGTTGGATTGCCCGGTTAGAGCTATCATTCTCCCAAATGAAAGCATCATGAAAGAACGAAGATACTATATCGATTGGCTGCGGGTCATCGCCATGCTGGCCGTTTTCCTTTATCACTGCGCTCGCTTTTTCGACACGGAAGGGTGGATACTAAAAAACACCGCGCAAAGCTCCACAGTGGACGGGATCAGGGGTGTTTTGCTCTGGCCCTGGCTCATGGAAATTTTTTTCCTACTCTCCGGCTTCGCTGCGTGGCACGCATTGAGGACCCGGTCCGGGAAAAAATTCCTGTTAGAAAGAGTAAAAAGGCTTCTATTTCCAATCTTTGTTTTGGGTTTATTTCTTCTCAATCCACCTCAGTTCTATTTTTATATCGCCACCAATCATAGGTTTCAGGGAACGTTCTGGGAGAGCCTTTCCATCTATTTTTCCCACTGGAGTTTTCATCTTGAATCGGCCGAGGGACTGCTGCCGGCGCCTCCTGCCATGCATTTATGGTTTCTTCAATATCTGTTTCTTATTTCTCTTATGGCCCTGCCCTTGCTTCTTTTTTTCCGATCCAGGACCGGTCGCCGTGGGATTGAAAAAGTAGCCCGGTGGTGTGATCACCCAAGTGGAATATTCCTTTTTTTTATCCCAATAGCCCTCATCCTGATTTTTCTCCCGCACGTGGGCGAAGGTAAACACACCTGGGCCGATTTTTTGTGGTACGCAACCTTTTTCCTCACCGGCACCCTTTTAGCTGCGGACAGCCGGTTCATTGACAGCACCACCAGATATGAAATGCTATCGGGGTGGGTCTGCCTGGGACTTTTCGGTCTATTTTTAGTTCTTGGGGCGCTTTTCCCGAAGGTGTTCATCAATCAGACGGAGCGCTGGACCAGTTGGTTTGCCGTTATTTTTCTATTGAGTCTGGGGGCGAAATACTTTAATTGCAACAACAAAGTGTTGGCATATTTCAACGAAGCGGTATTGCCCTTCTACCTGCTCCACCATACGATCATCGTATGCGTGGGCTGGTTCGTGATTCCTTTGAACATGGGCATCCTGCCCAAGTTTCTGATCATTGCAGTTGTATCATTTCCCCTGATGCTCCTGCTGTATGAATTTCTCGTCAGGCGTTTCAACGTGGTGCGGTTTTTCTTCGGCATGCGATCAAAGAAAGCGAGCGGTATCAGGCCTTGATTTGCAACTATGCCATATTGATGCACAAACTTTACCTTCAGAGCCAATTTCAAAACGTTTCAGTTTGGTCAAGGTCCCCCGCAAGGATACGGGATTAAAAAGACGGGCGAAAATTTCAACCGTTAGTCCCGATTCCATCGGGATTGAGGATTGAAATTTGAGCCCAACGCAGAGATTGGCCAAAGTGGGGCGTTTTGAAACTGGCTCTTCAGGCTATCGCCGATGAATCACACATTCTAACATGAAAGAAATCCTGCAGCCGATATATCTGCCATTCACAGAAGATGCCCTGAAACGGCATTTTGTTGATATACATCAATACGGGGGTTGCCGATCAACAGCCAACAGGCACATCGCCGGGTTGCTTGACAACATTACAAAGTGCGGCTGCCACAAATTATTGAACCGCAAAGACGCAAAGTACGCCAAGGTTTTTATTCGCCAAATACATGAGAGGGAGGCATTATGGAATTAGAAATTATTTCAAAGAAGCCGGAAGGTGATTCACGAGCAGTACCGATCCTTTTTGTTCATGGTGCCTGGCATGGGGCCTGGTGTTGGGAAAAATATTTTCTGCCCTTTTTTGCTGAAAACGGCTACATATCTTATGCCTTGAGTTTTCGGGGACATGGCAACAGTGAAAAACCCAAACATTTTAAATGTATGCGCGTCGCTGACTACGTGGCGGATCTGGCCCAGGTTATTGACCGGTTACCTGAAAAACCAATACTGGTTGGGCACTCAATGGGCGGGTTGGTGGTTCAGAAATATCTGGAGGAAAACACCGTTCCGGCAGCGGTACTGTTGGCTTCTGTGCCTGTTAAAGGTGTGCTTCAAACAGCGCTTCGTATTTTCGGCAATCATCCTTTGACTTTTTTAAAAGCCAACCTCACGCGAAGCCTTTGGCACATCATCGGCAAGCCCGAACTTGCCCGTGAAGCCTTTTTTTCTATGGAGATTCCCCCTGAAGAGCTCAAGGATTATTTTCATCTTTTGCAGGATGAGTCCTACCTCGCTTTTTTGGATATGATGCTTTTCAAACTGCCGAATCCGAAAAAGGTTTCAACTGATTTACTGATACTAGGCGCAGATAAGGACACCATATTCTACCCTGACGAAGTTGAAGCAACGGCAGCGGCCTATGGCCAAAAAGCTGAATTTTTCAAAGACATGGCCCATGATATGATGCTGGAGCCTGGCTGGAAGTCAGTGGCAGATCGCATATTGGATTGGATAGAGGAAAAATAACCTGGCCTTTTCACTTTTTTGGCGCGAATGAGACGGATATATCGTTTCAGGCTGATCGAAATTCGCAGGGGCACACAACATCTCCACGTACAACCTTACGCCTCCCAGCCTATGCACCTATAATTTGCTATTTCTTTTCCTTCTTGCTGATAAGCCTAAATGTCTCTTTGTAGATATTTTTGCGTGGGCCGATGGCGAGGATCTCTAATATTTTATCTGAAGATATCTTGTAGATAATTCTGAGTCGCCGGATTCTAAAACTTCTTAGCCCCTTGAGTTCATCCCTGAGCGCTTTGCCGGAATGCGGGTCCTGCAATATCGACTCCAGCGCCGCCTTGATCCTGCTTTTCAATCCCGGGTGAAGACTTTTAATGAGCCCCGCTACTTCGTGGGGCATTTTTAGTTTGTATTGCGCGACCATCAATCAAACAGCTCAGCCAGCGTATATATGGATGCCTTGTCACCTTTGATGGCACTCAACCCATTTTTGATCTCTGCCATTAAATCGGCATCGGACTTTATCATCATGGTTTCGCGCCAACTTTCATACTCATCTGGGCTGACCAGCACTGCCGCCGGGCGCCCGTTTTTGGTGATAACGACCTCTTCATCAGTCGTTTTGACCGCTTCGATAAGCGCGCTCAATTTCATTTTTGCTTCTGAGACAGATAGTATCTTCATTTTGAACCTCAATTATAGTTGACCTTAATTCTGGTCTAAATACCACTTTTCCGCCAAATCGTCAACGCTGCTGTCTTCCTATTCTGCGCAAATAACGCAATGGGTATAATTTTTTGGAAAGATAATTTTCAGGGAACAAGCCAGGAGGACTGCCAGCTTTCGCCCTGCCAGGTAAAGCGGGCGCGCAGGTTACCGAGTTTTTTTAAAATCAGCCAGTCGATGGTGTCGATGCGACAGGCAATAGCCATGAAGTTTTTGCGCCCTTTTTGACTCCGGGCAAGCGCTGGAACTTTATTGCGCAAAAAATCAGGCAGGCCTGAGGTGGGTTCGGCGACAGGAGTGCCGGGCGGCAGTTGGGCCAGGTAATTGATCCGGCTGGTCAAACCGGTTTTTTCCCATTGCTGATCAGCAAATACGTCCTGGCTGTGCAATTTGGCCGGGCCTGTCATCCGAACTTGAATTTGGTGTTTGGGATGGTAAAACAACCAACTGACAGCGGGGGATAACCCAATTTCGGCTTTTTTGGCGGCACGTCCATCGGTGTGACAGACCAAGGTCCGGCTCGATTTATCCACATCCCTCAATATAACCATCCGCAGGCTACAGCCGGTTTCTGTGGCGGTCCCTAGCACTGGGGCATGCAAAGGATCATTGAAGCGGGCCGCCCCCCGCTCAAGCATGGTCCAGATCTCATCAAAAATGTCATTGAGCGATAGTTCTTTTTTACCAAACATGCCAAACCGTTTCCTACTGGTTATTTCAACCTGAGGCTTCCTGTTGAGAAATGGTAATTAATCAAAATGTCTTTACACCCAATTTTCAACTTTTAAGTTTCTGATTCGCATAAATTCTTTTTCGTTGTTGGTTACCAACGTGCAGGGTATCGAAAGAGCATGGGCCGCGATCAGCATATCGAGTGCGCCGATTGGCGTGCCCTGTTTCTCTAAATGCGCCCTAAGCTCGCCATAATATTGGGCGGTTTCATCACCGTAAGCCAATATTTCCAGCGGTGCAACAAACTGCGCCAAAGCCACCTGATTCTGAGCGGGTTTTGTACTTTTTGAAACACCATACGAAAGTTCGCTGAACGTTATGGATGAAATTCCGATTTGGGCAATCTCGGTTCCTTTAAAACGTTCTATTACTTGGGCAGGTTTTTGTTTGATAATATAAATGCATGTATTTGTGTCGAGCATGTATTTCATGGTAAGTCTTCCCGAAAATCCTGATCGGGTTGGTCTCTATTGTCCATAAAGTCATCCGTAAACTGATCAAGGCTGCTTATCAATGAAGACCAGGGATCATCTTTTGGTATAAGGACAACCATCTTGCCGATTTTTTTTATAAAAACATCATTGCCGGAAAATCTTAAATCTTTAGGCAACCTTACCGCCTGGCTTCGTCCATTGATAAATATTTTTGCAGTTTGCATGACAGGCCTCCGATTTAGATTGGTAGATACCAAGATATATATCAATGCGCCCGAAAAATCAAGAATTCGAATTTTCGCGCCACCTATAAATGGGGATCGGGGCGCCTGCCGCTTGGCGGCCGTGCCATACCACCTCGTCCAAGTTTTTTGTCCAATTTTTTTTTAAAGGCCTAAAGGAACTTTATGAAAATCGTTCTGGCCACATTTGGTTCGCGCGGGGATGTTCAGCCGATGCTGGCCCTTACCCTGGCGCTGCAGGCAGCCGGGCATGAGGCGCTTTTGGCCGGCCCGCCTGAAAAGGCTGCCTGGGCGCGGGAACTGGATTGTCCCTATACCCCTTTGGGGGAGGATGTCACCGATTTTATCGACCGCATGCCCGATGCCCATTCCTTGAAATCGGCCGTCAAGTTTATCTCTTTTGTGCGCAACGGGATTAGAGCCCAATTCGATCTTTTGCCTAAAATTATCAAAGGGGCAGACCTTGTGGTCGGCTCCTCCCTGATTTTTGCGCTTTCCAGTGTGGCCGAAGCCATGTCCATTGACTACCGGTATATCGCCTTTGCACCTCAGCTTATACCTTCTGGCGGGCATCCTTTTTTGGCAATTAAGACCCAACGGCTGCCCAAATGGGCAAACCGCCTGACCTGGACTCTGGCGCGCTTGTCCGACAAAGCCAATATAACCTGTCTGGTCAACAGACAGCGCAAGCGCATGGGCTTAAAACCGGTTGCAGATGCCTGGTACAATATAATGGGGCACAAGCTGATTGTGGCTTCCGACCGCGCCATTTCCGAGGTGCCGCCGGATGTAACCAAACCGTCCGTGGTACAAACCGGGTATATGCATCTGGAGATGCCGGACCCCAAATCCGACCGGTTATCTCGATTTTTAGAGTCCGGTCCCCCGCCAGTCTATGCCGGCTTCGGCAGCATGCCCAAACTGGATCAAATCCATTGTGTGGATACCATTGTAAAAGCTGCCCGACTGGCCGGGCAGCGTGCAATTATCTCTAGGTTCTGGGACGAGCCCACCCAATATGATAATGCCGAGGATATCTTTTTTATCCAAAAATATCCCCATCTGCACCTGTTTCCAAAAATGGCCGCCATCATCCACCATGGTGGTGCCGGCACAACAGCCACTGCCGCAATCAGCGGCCAGCCTCAGATCATCGTGCCCCATATTCTGGATCAATACTACTGGGGCCGGCGGATCCATTCAGCCAATCTGGGCCCAAAGCCCATCAGACGTTCCAGGTTGAGCGTGCAAAAACTGGCAGCCGCCATTAACGCCTGTGTTTCAGATGATACATTCAAACAAACTGCCAAAGCCACCGCTATGGCAATCTGGAAAACCGATGGGCTGGCTCTTACAGTCTCCGAATTACTAAATTATGGGAAAAAGAAAATGCTGCAGATGTCGAGATTGTCGACTATCACTGATAAAGGAGCCATATAATGAAAGAGACACATTACACACCGGTACATCCCGGAGAAGTATTGAAGGATGAGCTTGAAGAGACAGGGCTTACTCAATCAGCTCTTGCAAAACATATCGGAGTTTTACCAAAAACCATCAATGAAATATGCCGCGGCAAAAGAGGCATCAGCGCGGAAATGGCGATGAAACTCTCAAAGGCTTTTGGGGGCAGCCCTCAGTTTTGGTTAAACTTGCAAAACAATTGGGCGATCAGTCAACTGGATCAATCAGCTTTTAGCGGCGTTGACCACGTTGCCGCTTAACTGTTGCCAAAGGGGAATTAAAAAATGCCAGGATTTGAATTTGCCACAGCAACCCGGATTATTTTCGGCAATAGCCGGATAAGAGAACTTCCCGTTATCGCCAAAAGATACGGACAACGCATTTTGCTGGTGGGAGGTCGCAGCAAAAAACGAACAGCGTCTGTTAAGACAATGCTGGCGGATGCTGGTTTTTCAGTGACCTGCTATTCGGTCACGGCCGAGCCCACCATCGAAGCCATTACAGAAGGGGTGCTGGAGGCCGGCAAAGGCGGCTGTCAGATGGTGGTGGGAATGGGTGGCGGGAGTGTCATCGATGCAGCCAAGGCCATTGCGGCGCTTATGAAAAATCCGGGTGACATCATGCAGTATCTGGAGGTGATCGGCGAAGGTAAACCACTGACCAAACCGGCCGCCCCTTTTATTGCCATACCCACAACAGCCGGAACCGGTGCGGAGGTGACATCCAACGCGGTGTTGGGCTCTCCGGCGCATCACGTAAAGGTGAGTTTGCGCCACCCCTCGATGCTGCCGGCAGTTGCGCTGGTTGATCCCAAACTGACTGCAGAAATGCCCCCTTCGTTAACGGCCAGCACTGGGCTGGACGCCCTGACCCAACTGCTGGAATCTTTTGTTTCAAAAAAATCGAATCCTTTGACTGAAACAATTTGTCGCGAAGGGCTGGTGCGGATCGCCGGCGCACTTTATGTGGCTTTTAATAATGGTAATGATGCCACCGCCCGCGAAGATATGGCCATCGCCAGTCTTTTTGGGGGTCTGGCCCTGGCAAACTCAAAACTGGGGGCGGTACACGGCTTTGCCGGCCCCATGGGCGGCATGTTCCCGGTACCCCACGGGGTGGTCTGCGGCAGGATTTTACCCTTTGTGATGGCAGCCAATGTAAAAGCACTTAAAGCTCAGGCAAACACCAATGCCTTGGCCCGTTTTGACGAGGTGGCCAAGATCTTAACCGGAGACATGCAGGCCGAAGCAAGCGACGGCATCGCCTGGATTGAAGCCCTTTGTGCCGTTTTTAAGCTGCCGCCGCTTTCTAATTATGGCATATCTAAAAAAGATTTCCCTCAAATCGTAGCCCAGGCCCAAAAGGCCAGCAGCATGCAGGGTAACCCCGTCACCCTGACCGCAGAGGAGCTGACAGGTATTCTGGAAAAAGTATTATAGTATCCACTCGCAAACAGCGTGGGAATCGCTTGATTCTACTCAAGCTGTAGCATCCGGTTTCATCCTGACCAACATCTTACCAAAGTTGTCTCCTGTAAAAAGACCGATAAAGGCTTTGGGCGCGTTTTCAATACCATCGATGATGGTCTCTTTGTACTTTATCTTGCCGTCAGAAAGCCATTTGGCCATATCGGCATAAAACGCATTCATCTCGCCCATGTGATCCGAAACAATAAACCCCTGGATACGGATGCGCTTACCAATCACCTGGGCCAGGTTGGCGGGGCCTTTGGGCGGCAGAATTTCGTTGTACTGGGAGATCATCCCACACATGGCTACCCGCCCAAAATCATTCATGACTTCAAGGGCTGCTTCGAAATGGGCACCACCCACATTTTCAAAATAGACATCGATACCTTCGGGGCAGAGCTCATGCAGTTTTCGGGTAAGGTTTTTTTCCTTTTTATAATTCATTGCCGCATCAATACCGACTTCATTGATAAGCCAGTCCACTTTGGCGTCCGAACCGGCGCTGCCCACCACGCGACAGCCCTTTAGTTTGGCCACCTGGCAAACGATCGCACCCACAGCCCCTGATGCGGCCGATACAAAAACAGTCTCTCCGGCCTTGGGCGTTCCGTGTTTTAAAAGCCCGAAATAGGCGGTCATGCCGGTCATGCCCAGAACCCCCAGATAGGCCTGCACCGGCGCTAAAGAAGCATCGACCTTTGTTAAACCACTGCCGTCGGATACGAAATATTCGCGCCAGCCCAAAAAGCTCTGAACGTAATCGCCCTTTTTAAACTTATCGTTATTCGACTCAAGCACCCGGCCCACGGCCGCACCTTCTAACGCTTTGCCGATTTCAAAAGGCGGCACATAGCTTTTGCGCTCCAGCATGCGCCCGCGCATATAAGGGTCAACCGACATATACACATTTTGCACCAGCAACTGGCCGGCACCAACCTCTCCCACAGTTACCTGCGAAAGCTCGAAGTCTTTTTCAGCGGGTAGCCCCACCGGGCGGATCTTGAGCCGTATTTCACGGCTGGTTAAATCGGCCATGTCACACTCCTTTTTTTGGGATCATCTCCTGATTAGTTGTACCTAATCAAGGCCATCCATTTTGATAGGGCATCTAAATCTCATTTTTGAGATTGAATCGTCTGTAGGTAATATAATCAGATGTTAAGGTCCGTCAATTGGACCTAAATGATCCGATATCTTAGGCCGGCCAT
>Ga0233431_1005996_pt1 | contig 11290 bp, 9 predicted proteins | sample SI_118_April2016_FD_179867 | JGI IMG/M metagenome (GOLD analysis project Ga0233431, IMG submission 179867) | Seawater microbial communities from Saanich Inlet, British Columbia, Canada - SI_118_April2016_200_MG | ecosystem: Environmental > Aquatic > Marine > Inlet | place: Canada: British...
CCTCTAAATAGCTCAAACATTGTTCTTCTGTTCAAAACAACTCTATGAATTCTATCATATATTTTGGATAAATCATGCCTTAAATATAATCTTTTTGATTGTATGTGTCAAGTCCTACCCCATTTAATATTATTTAACTTATTCATAAGTCATTTATTAAGTATTCATTTAAAGTCATTTAAATCTATATTTTCTAATATTCATTTATTTTTAATTTCATTTATATTTTTACTATAAATAGTATTATAAAAATATTGTAATAGATAGATTATATCTTCTTCTTTTTCTGTTGATATTTCCATTCAGATATCATCTAAAATCAAATCAGCTGAAGAATAATTTGGATCACGTATAATTTTTAATTTACTACTATCTTGAGTTTTTCATCTAAATGTTATATTAAATTTGATAGTTTTATAATTTTCTCACTTTAATTTCATAGTTAAAAATGCCTCTGTTGTATTAGTCTTTTCAGGAAAATCGTATGGATACGATATTTGTATTCATGGAATTATTTTTTCTTCTATTAGTTTTTTACTTTTTTTATCTAATTCTAATAGTTTTGGAGTTTTTAGAATTTCATTTACAGCAAGTGATATTTTAGCAATACTACAATAAATTTGTTTTTGCATACCTCAATTAAAAGTCATTTTAATAAAATTTGCTACATCATTTGCATTTTTAAATTTTAAATTATTAAAATTTTTTAAACCACTTTTATATAAAACATCTGTATAAAAAGACAAACTTCTTTTAAAAAGCTCATTAATCTTTTCTATTCATTCTTTAGTTTTTATATCAAATCATAATTTTTTATTAATAAAATCAATTAATTCATCACATTTCAATCATCTTATAGAAAAAATATCCATTTCTGTGACCTCACCTCACTTTCATCAGTTTTCTATAATATCCAAATATGCTGCTGATAATATTTTTTTATTAGCAAAATATCCTATCTTTGGATTTTTATTACTAATATTAAATTGTTTATTTATTGGGTATTGAGTCATAAATATTTTTTGTTGAAAAATATCACTTAAATCATAATTAATATTATTAATCCGTGAGGATGAGATTTTTAATATTTAATTTATTAAGTACATTAAGGCTATACTTAATAGTGTGTGAATTTTCTATAATTAAAATATAACTGTTCTCCTTTTTTTATTTTTTTATATATTAGACTTGTTTCCAAATAATATTTGAATAAAAAATAAATATTTTTGTTAAAATTTTCTCAAAATTTTTTCCCTATACTACGGCATAAATAAAAAATTTATTCAAAAATTTTACCTAAAAATCTTAGATTTTTTAATCTACAAATTTATTTGGAAACAAGTCTATTACTACATAAGTATAACTTAAAAATAATTAAAAATCAAAGTTTAATCCTGTTTTAAAATTTGAGGCAAACTCATTGAAATTATTGCTTCTACTATAGATTTTTGAGCATTTGTATCAGCAAATACTATGTTTTTTTCTTCACCATCAACTCAAACACATACGTGAGTAATTCAAGCAGCACTTTCACGAGAACTTTTTTTAAGACCTTTTTGAATTTCATTTATTTTTTTATTAAAATAATCTGAAACTTCATTAGGTTTTCAATTTTTATCTTTTTCTTTACACAATTCTTCTACTCTTTCTTTTATATCTTCTATAATAGAATAAAGACTTGGTTTTTCTATTGTAGAATAATGTTTTAATTTTATTTCTTTTTTTGTAATATTATTTATTCATCTTATAAGAGCCTCTATAAGACCATTTTCTCACTTGTATTCTTCTTCTATAGAATATTCTTTTTCATCAAGCTTAAATTTTACAGATATTTTACCATTTTTTGAATCAATATCATACTTAATATCAGATAATCTATTCTCTTTTATCAGATATTCTCTTAATATATGAGTTGGATAAACTTTATTATTAATTTCTGCTCTTTTTGAAAGATGTGTTAAAAAAGTTTTTAATTCTCATTTTTCTACACCAGATAAATCAAGTCATACAAAGTTTGCTAATTCTATAAGTTCATTTGTTCATGCTCTTGCTCATAAAAATCTTTCTGATTTTGAAACTCCAAATTTTTCAGAATAATTTTTTGATCAACCATATACACAATTACTAGCGTTATGAACTCAAGAGCCATCTATTGTACTATTTTTTCATATTCAAGGTTCTCTATCTTTAGGATCATCTAAAAGTATTTTATTTATAGCTTCAGAGAAAATTGATATAAGAAAAGTTTTTTTAGGATTTTTTAAATCAATTTCTCAATCTAAAAATGCCTGAAGTATTTCATGTAATTTAGTATTTCCTATTCTTTCTCATAATCAATTAATTGTAGTTTCTACAAATTGGGCTCATCATTTTACTGCTCAAATTGCACAAGCTTTTGCATATCATTTATCATTATGTACATGAGAAGAAAAACTGAACTCATAATCTTTTTTTAAATCCTCTGTATCTTTTGTTAATAAAAAGAATAGCTTTTTATAGTCTTGTGATTCTAATACTCAAAGTGTATCTGGTAAATTAATAATTTCTGCTCATGATCTTATTGCTAATTTTACACATTCTAATAAAAATGGATATTCAGTATTTGTAGTATCTTCAGCTGACCATTCTATTTCAAGTGTTTTTCGTTCTTTGTTTCATTTTTTTTCTCTGTCTTCTTTTATTTCTTTAAGTTTTGATATTTGATATTGTATAGAGTCTTTTACAAATTTTTTTCACTGCTCTAATGTTTTCACTTCTTTTTCTTTTCAGGTTTCTTTGTCTTTTTTCATACAAAATTTATTCCATATATGTGCATCTGAAGTAGCTATAAATGTGTGAATTCTAGCTTTTTTTAAATTTTCTGTAATTTTTATAGAGTATTCATTATCTTCGACATTATTACCACATCTTCAAAGTACAGATATAATGGGTGGGTGTTCATCATCAATAAAGAAATCTATAAGGGATTTTATATTTTTATATTCTGTTTCTGATGATGGAAATCATATTTCTATTACATCAATTCATAATTCTCTAAGCATTAAATAAACAAGTTTTTTTTCTGTAGCGTTAAAACTAGTTCATGCTGCTTGATCTCACTCTCTTAGAGTAACATCTGTAATTTTTACTTTATTTCAATAGATTTGTGCATCTGAAAAAAATACTCTAAGTATTTCTTTTACAAGTTCTTTATCTGTAAGATCTCAAATTTTTCAAATTCAATTTCGTTTAATTGATTCTTTAAAACTGGATCAATCTGTTGGATATTTAGTATTATTACTTGTATTCATTTTTAAATAATATTAGGATTTAAAATTATTATTAATTTACATTAAAATATGTTATTTTTTATCTAAATTAAGCAAATTTTTATAAATTTTCAGCACACAATTTTTACCTTTAGCTCTTATTTTACAATAATTTATTTTTATATGCAAAAAAATACTCTTAGATTTGTTTTCCTAAGAGCTTTTGTTTAATTTTTATTTTAATTTAAAATTTTAACATTTAAAAACTACTCTTAGGTTTGTTCCCAAAAGCAATAGTAATAAAGATTTAGTGTTAAAATTTTTCATTTCTGTATAATAAATTATTAATTATATGATAAGTTTAATGGTTATTTTGATTTTGTCAAATTTTTCTTTTGTTTAAAATTGACTAACGTATAAAAAAAAATAGAATATATTTGACAAATGCTACAAAGATAATTTCGTAGTATTTTTTTATACGTTAATATAATGATATATGTTGAATTTTTTCAAAGATTCTATAAGAGACTTAAAACATGTAGTTTGGCCGACAAAAGCAGAAACACAAAAGTATTTTATTGTTGTTGTTGGTATGCTTGTATTTTTTTGATTATATCTATTTATGGCAAATACAATTTTTTCCGAAATATTATTTACAACCAAAAATATTTTATCTGGATGAAATATAAATAGTACATCATGAGCTGCATTTGATCCAAATTCTATTACTGTAGGTACTTGAAGCACTGAAGAATCTTCTTCATGAACAGCTAATAGCTGAACTGTTATTGATGATTTAAGTGATGAATCAACTTGATGAGTTGATGAAAAATAATAGTTATTTTTAAGTATTAGAAAATTTATATCTCCCCCTCCCCAACCCTCCCCTTTCAGGAGAGGGAGTAGAACGGAAGAGAAGTAAAATATAAAGAAAAATAATTTAATAGATTCTTACTTTCGTAGGAGTGATAAATTCCCCCTCTCCTGGAAGGAGAGGGGGTTAGGGGGAGAGGTTTTAAAGCATATATTTTATTTTTAAAATTACTAAATTATGTCAAAACAACCAGAATGGTATGTGATACAGGTTATTTCTTGAACAGAAGAAAATGTAAAATCATCTCTTTTTCAAAGAAGAGAAAGTTTTTGACTTGAAGACCATATAATAGATGTTTTTGTTCCAACACATGATGTTGTATCAATAAGAGCAAATGGTGAAAAAGTAAATAAGAAAAAAAATCTACTTCCAGGTTATATTCTTGTACAAATGAATGTTACAAATGAGAGTTGGTATATAGTAAGAAATACTCCTAATGTTACATGATTTTTGTGAGCTTGAAATATACCAGTACCTGTTTCACCAGCTGAACTTGAACAATTAAAATGAACAGCGGAATTAAAATCAGAAACTTTTGAAACAAAATATAGGGTAGGAGATTTAGCAACTATTACAAAATGACCATTTAAATGAAATGAATGAATTATACTAGAGGTAAATAAAAAGAAATGAACACTAAAACTTAAAGTAAATCTATTGTGAAGAGATACACCTATAGAACTTGAATTATCACAAGTAAAAGTTTAGTTTTTAGAAAATAGAAAGTTTTTATGAAAACAAATTTATATGTAAAATCTTTAGAAGAAGAAATCTTATTGATTAGAGAATCCGAAAAAAGATGATGAGAAATAGATGCAAAAACAACATATATAAAAGGTTTAAAATATATTAATAATCTTAAATAATATTTTATTAAAAAATAAATAATTTTATGAAAATTTTTACAAAATTTTTATTTTTTCTTTTAATAATATTTTTACTTAATATATTATTATATTTTGTTTCTACGGATTATAAAAAATTTTTAAAAAGTATTAAGTATTCAGATGATATTATAACTATTAGTGGTAGTAGTGATGAAAATATTGAAAATAACATTGATATTGAAGATAATATTAATGATGAAACCATAGCAGATTCTCAAATAATAAAAATAAGTGAAAATGATTTAATAGAAGATGAAAAAACTCCAGATAATATTAATAATGATATTACTATAAAAAAAGAGGTTGTTTTATGAAAAAATTACAAAGATATAATAGCTAGATTTACATCAAAATATACATTAAAAAAAATAGAAGTAAATTCAGGATTGTTTGAATTAACAAATGAATACCCAGACTATTATTATGAATATTACTCTGAAAATTTGACTCTGTATTTATTTCCAACTAGGACCTATATTGAAATATATGATATATTTGATTATTTGAGTCAAGATCTTCCATTTGAATTAAATGAAATAAACAATTTCTGAGATAATTCTTTTTATATAAACTTAAAAGAAGATATAAAAGACAATTATGTGAGAATGGTAATATCTAATGATTGAATAACTTTTTGATTAAAGATAAAAAAACTTGAATATGAAAATGTAAAGAATATACTTAATGGGTCTTAATTTTTTCTGCTAAACAGTTATTTTATGAGTTTCAGAAAATAGAAAATATTTTATAAATTTATATTTTTGCAAAAAATAACAAATCCCTCCCCCTCCTTCGTCGGGTACTCCCTTTGAAAAAGGGAGAAATAAAATGTAATAATTTTTTGCAAAGCAGTTATATTTTTTAAACAAATAAATTATGAGTAAGATTTTTGTTACAAAAGAATGATTACAAAAGTTATTAGATGAGTTAAATCATTTAAAAGAAGTAAAAAGAGTTGAAATTGCTGCAAAACTAAAAGAAGCAATAAGTTTTTGAGATTTATCTGAAAATTCAGAATATGAAGATGCAAGAAATGAACAAGCGTCAGTTGAAGTTAGAATCTCTGATCTGGAAAAACAATTAAAAAATGTTGAAATTATAAAAGAAAAGACAACAAAATGAGAAAAAGTAACTATTTGAGCTGTTGTTTCACTAGAAAATTTAGAAACAAATAAAAAATGAACTTACAAAATAGTTTGATCCACAGAATCAAATATTCTTACAGAAGTTCCAATGATATCAAATGAATCTCCTGTTTGAAAAGCAATTTTGTGAAAAAAAATCTGATCCACAGCAAAAGTAAAAGCACCATCAGGTAATTTTGAATACAAAATACTTGAGGTAAGTTAAAAGTTTTAACTTATATAACAAGCAAAACAAAAAGGATTTGTCAATCCTTTTTGTTTTGCTTAAGTGTTACTTTGTAGTAATATAATATATATTTATTAAAGTTTCGGAAAATAGAAAATATACAAAGGGCTAAAGCCCTCTGTTGACATATTCAGTAATTATGATTTTTTCTACGAAGCAATTATTTTATATATAAAAATTCTCTAATAAAAAAGGAGAAAGTTAAAAAGGAGCATATTTTTTTAAATTTTAAAATTATGTTTTTTAATAAGAAAGCTTTCTCTCTTATAGAGTTAACAATTGTTTTAATTATAATTGTTATTCTTTGAACCGTTTGATTTATTTCATATTCTGGATATCTCATATGAGCAAGAGATACTGCTAGAATTACTGATTTAAACACAATATCAAATTCATTAATAATACAAACCACCAAGTGAAAATTACCAGTTCCTGATGATTATATTGAAGTTTCGCTATCAGGTTCTTTGATGAGTTATCAATGACATGCATGAAAATCAGTTTTTAATGTTATAGGTTTGGCAAGATGATGAAAAGACCCAAAAGATGATACTTTTTATTCTTATTATATAACAAAAAATAAAAGGTATTTTCAACTTATGTGATTTTTAGAAAATGGATCAAATTTACAAATTAATAATATCACACATTTAACAACAACATATACAAACGAAGATTATTCACATAAATTTCCTGTTGTATTAGGAAACCAGTTATGAATACTTACTTGACTTTGAGATAATTTAAATGTGCCAATTCAAGAAATTGATGAAATTAAGGATATTTGAGGACTGGATATATGAACTACTTCTACAGAATTTAAGTCTTATATCTCTAACGCTAAAGTTATTGTTTGAGATAAAGATGAACTTATATCTCTATTACCTAATTCTAGTTGTGAAAGAATCTTAGAATCTTGAGCTAGTGTATGAAATTGAATGTATAAAATAACTACTAATTGATCTTCTTCTCAAGTTTATTGTGATATGTGATCTATTACACTAAACAAAATTAATGATGAATTATGTTGATCAAGTCATAATACTTATTCATGGGTGAAGCCATCAAGTCATAATTTATGTAATTCATGAAGTTCAAGTAATCTTTTGTCAAATTCATTGTCATGGACATGGACTTGTAGTTGAATTGATTGAAAAAGTTCTTCAAATTGTAATGCAAATAAAAATATTAAATGAGAATGTTGAACTAGTATTGAAAAAAGTTTTTTATTAAAACCGATAAATAATTTATGTGCTTTTTGAAATTTGAGTAATTCTCCACTTTTAATAAATGATAAATGGAATTGGAAATGTGAATGAATTGGTGATTGAGATGATGATGATTGTTATGCAAATTATGAATTATAGACAGTAGAGATGCGATTAATCGCGTCTCTACTTTTTCAACAAATTTACAAATACTTCACTTGGAAGACTTACTTTTCAAAACTGTTTCATTTTCTTTTTTCATTTTTTTTGCTTTTGCAAAAGCTTTTTCTTTCTAGAAACATCTCAACCATAAAGTTTTGCTGTAACATCTTTTCTCATAGCGGAAAGAGTTTCTCTTGCTATGATTTTTCATCATATTGCGGCTTGAAGTGCAATAGCAAAAAGAGTTCTTGGTACAACTTCTCTTAGTTTTTTACAAATTTTACTTCATATATAATGAGCTTGATCTTTGTGACATATAAATCAAAGTGCTTCAATTTTTTCTCATGCTATTAATATATCCAGTTTTATCATTTCGTCTTCTTTGTATTTTAAAAATTCATAATTCATAGAAGCATATCACGAACTCAGACTTTTCATTTCATCATAAAAATCTCATATAAGTTCATTCATTGGTAACTCATACACTAGCATCACTCTAGTATTATCAATAAATTGTTGATTTTTAAAAATTCATCTTCTATCTTGAGATAATTGCATAAGGGAACCAATATATTCTGAAGGTGTAATAATTTCTACTTTTGCTATAGGTTCTTCTATACATATATATTTTTCTCTAGGTGGTAGGTCTTCTGGATTTGATATATTTATATATGTAAAAACTGATTTATCAATATCTGAGGTTATAACTTTTGAAAAAAATCTTGAATACTGAGATGATTTGTTTCAGTTTAACTTAATTTTGTATGTTACTTGTGGAGATGTCATAATGACATCCATTCAAAATTCTCTAAATAGTCTTTCTTTAACAATATCTAGGTGTAGTAATCACAAAAATCAGCATCTATATCCATGTCAAAGGGCAGGACTTACTTCAGATTCACTTGTTAGTGCTGAATCATTTAACATAAGTTTTTCTATGGAGTCTTTAAGTAAGGGGTATTCATCACTTGCTATTGGAAATATTCAAGCATAGATAAAGGGTGTGACTTCAGAAAATCACTCAATGGCTTTTATATTTTCTGCTTTTTCTTTTGGTCACTCTATATTTGCTGGTTTCCACAGTGTATCTCAAACTTTTGCTTCTCTGATTGATTTTAATCATGTTACTACATATCATATTGATCAATTTGAAATTTTTTCAGAACTTGTGTATTTTGGTAAAAAGTATCATACTTCTAGTGCTTCTATTTGTTTTTTTGAATTAATAAATGTTAATTTGTCTCATTTTTTTATTTCTCAGGAAAATACTTTTACATATGATACTACTCATTTGTATATATCGTATTGGCTATCAAATACTAATGCCTTTAGTTCTTGGTTTTCTGGTTTTATTTCTTTTTGGATATAATCTCAAAATATTTTTGGTTTTTTTATTTTTTCTATTATTAGATCTAGTATGAGTTCAATGTTTTCTCCTGTTTTTGCTGAAACTGATATTATTTCTGATTTATCACAGCCTAATAGGTTTACTATTTCATTTGTAACTTTTTCTATGTTTGCTGCTGGGAGATCTATTTTGTTGATAATTGGTATTATGTCTAGGTTATTTTCTATTGCTAAGTATAGATTGCTTAATGTTTGTGCTTCTATTCATTGTGTGGCATCAACTATTAATAGTGCTCATTCTACAGATGCTAAGCTTCTTGAAACTTCATATTGAAAATCTACGTGTCATGGTGTGTCTATAATATTAAATTCGTAGTCTTTCCAATTCATTCTAACTGGTTGTAGTTTTATTGTTATTCATCTTTCTTGTTCTAATTCCATTGTGTCTAGTATTTGTCAGTGTTTCATATCTCTTTTTTGTATTGTTCATGTTATTTCAAGTAGTCTATCAGCCAAAGTTGATTTACCATGGTCAATATGTGCTATAATACATAGATTTCTTATTTTGTTTATGTTCATATGTTTTTTTATTTCAAAAAGTTTAATATTTTAATATATTTTCGATTTAATGACATTGTAATGTCATTATTTTTAATAAATAGTTACATTGTAATGTTATTGTTTTTGTTTTTTAATTTACAAATTCATTTTTGAACAAGTCTATTTTAATAATTTTTTTAAAATTTCAACACTATATAATTTTTCCCAAGATTAATATGTGTTATAATACAAAAAAAGATTTTTAAAATCTTTTATGAAATTTGAATTTGAAATATAATTTTGTTATTTTATTGATTTTATATCAATTTTGTTTAATATATTTTTGTTTAAATATCAAAAAATTGAAATTTTTAATATTTTTCTATAAATAAAAAAATAATATGAAATATAATTTAGATAATTTGGTTACTGAATATGACGAAATAGAAAATGAATTTAATAATCCAGAAATCTTTAAAAATCAAAAAAAAATCAAAAAAATAACAAAAAGAAAAAATCAAATCAAAGAAGCAGTTATTTTGTATAAAGAATATAAAATCCTAAATACAGATTTAAAAGAAAACAAAGAAATGTTAGCAGACGAAAAAGAAGAAGAAATGAGGAAATTATTAAAAGAAGAAATAAAAGAATTAGAAGAAAAAATACCAGTTTTGGAAGAAAAATTAAAAATATCCCTACTGCCAAAAGATGAAAACGATGATAAAAATATTATGATAGAAATAAGGGCCTGAACCGGTTGAGATGAAGCTTCATTATTTGCATATGAACTAGCAAGGGCATATTTAGTTTTTGCAGAAGAAGAATGATTTAAAACAGAAATAACAGAAAAAACAGAAAATGAAACAGGATGAGTAAAAGAAATAATTTTTGAAATAAAATGAACATGAGCATACTCTAGATTTAAGTATGAATCATGAACACACAGAGTTCAAAGAATTCCAGAAACAGAAAATAAATGAAGAATACACACCTCAGCGATTACCATCGCCATTATGCCAGAAGCTAGTAATATAGATGTAGAAATAAAAGATGAAGATATAGAAATGAGCTTTTGTAGGTCATCTTGAGCATGATGACAACATGTAAATAAGACAGATTCAGCAGTACATCTAAAACATGTTCCAACAGGAATTTCTGTTTTTTGTCAAGACTGAAGAAGTCAACATAAAAATAAAGAAAAAGCATTTAACATTCTTCGTTCCAAACTTTATACATATGAAGAAGAAAAAAGAATGCGTGAAATATGAGAACAAAGATTGTCGCAAGTATGAAGTTGAGATAGATCAGAAAAAATTAGAACTTATAATTTTCCACAAGATAGGATAACAGATCATAGGATTTGACAAAATTTTTCATGAATTCCACAAGTTATGATGTGAAAACTTTGAGCAATAATTGATGCCTGTGCAGTATTTGATCAACAAAAAAAGCTTGAAGAAGCTGGAAAATAAAAATAGACTTAGGGATTGTAAGAAAATAAAATAATAGATTTTTATAAAAATTTTTGTACGAAGATAAGAAAAAAAATGTTTTGTATATTGGAATATAGAAAATATTTTTTGACGCAATATTCGTGCAAAAAGATTATAAAAATGGGAATTTATTTTCTTACAATCCCTAAGTCTATTTTTG
>Ga0233431_1005999_pt1 | contig 11287 bp, 9 predicted proteins | sample SI_118_April2016_FD_179867 | JGI IMG/M metagenome (GOLD analysis project Ga0233431, IMG submission 179867) | Seawater microbial communities from Saanich Inlet, British Columbia, Canada - SI_118_April2016_200_MG | ecosystem: Environmental > Aquatic > Marine > Inlet | place: Canada: British...
TTTGAGGATTTTAAAGAACGGTTTTTATTACACAATGTTCAAGGGGGTCTGTTAGCCAGAATATTATTTAACCCGTTCAACTGGTTCCGACTGGGGAGCAGCACATTCGGCAAAAGCGACCTCGCTGCTGAGTATTATGATGATATCCTTTTTAAGGGTGCTACTTTTGGCGATATGTTTGAGCGAAACGGCCCTGTTATCCGCATTCAGGCCACCGATATGTCCAGCGGCTTTCCATTCGGCTTTACCGCGCCCACGTTTTCATTCATCTGTTCCGATCTGGACAGCTTTCCCGTATCCCGGGCGGTGGCTGCTTCAGCGGCGTTCCCGGGACCCTTTACGCCCATCGTATTGAAAAACTATGCGGAGAAATGCGGATTCAAAGAACCCCGATGGATTCAAGAGGCGGTTTCAAAAAGAGATACCGCAAGCCGTGAATATCATACCGCAAAACGCATGCACGAGTATTTTGATGCGGAATCGAAGCAATTTATTCATTTGATCGATGGTGGTGTTTCAGACAACCTGGGGGTGAGAGGACCCACCGAAATCGTTGCAGTGATGGGGGGTGAAAAAAGCTTTGAAGAAATGCACATGGAAAGACCACGCCGTTTTGCCCTGATTGTGGTAAATGCCAGTACCCCCAGCAAGCATAAATGGAGAATTGTCGACAGGTTGCCGGGACTGACCGATATTATCGGCAAGACATCTGATATTATGCTGCAGAGCTACAACTTTGAGACCATGTTCTTGTTGCGAAAGAGCCTTAAAGAACTGGAGCAGCGTTCGTCCGAAAAAGGGACTCAGCACCCGCCAATCCAAACCTATCTTATGGAAGTGGGGTTTGATGCGCTGACGGAAAAAGCCGAGCAGATGAAATTTGCGGAAATTCCCACAAGTTTGTATTTGCCCGAAGATACGGTTGATCGAATACGCCATGCGGCCCGTCAGATCTTGTTCTCTTTGCCTGAGTTTAAGAAACTGGTCAGCGACTTGGGAGGAGAGATTCCTGATAATCCTTCAGAATGAATAGGTCGAAATTCAAATGGCATCATTTTTTATAAAAAATTATTGCCTGTTTATTCTTCGAGGTTCGCTCGCACTAATCTTTGGCCTCATTGCATTTGCTTTTTGGCCGATAATGGAACTTAATCTATTCAGTACTATTCTCGGGCCCTTTTTATTCTGTGAAGGTGCGGTGTCAATTATTTTTCTTATAAAAAACCGTGATGGAATACCCTTGATGGTGGTGTTTGACGGTGTGATGTGTTTGGCGATTGGAATGTTTATCACTTATTCTTGGCAAAACATGACGAATGCGATGCTAATCATCCTCATCGCTATTTGGGCAATTGGCACAGGTCTTATCAGAGCAATTGCAGCTGTCAGTATGCATAAACAAAAACATGGAATATGGTTGCTCGATGTTAGTGCCCTTGCATCCATAATATTTGGTTTAATGATCGTTTTTAGACCCTATGGGAACAATATTTCCATGATTTGGATAATCAGTACCTATGCGGTATTCTTTGGCATTCTGATGATAATTCTCGGCATAGTTTTTCGCCGAAAAACCCGAATCGTTACCGGACAAGACCTTTCTTAGAATTGTGTTTTTCTGATGGGGAGACCTGGTGAACCTATGGGTGAAGCACCTTGACGACCGGCCCCTGGCGTTGTTGTTCCATTCAAAATGGACCGCCATGGGAAACGTGGGTCACTGGGGACACATTCACACCCGCAAAAACCAATATGAGGCCAACATCACCGTGGAACCGGTGGACGGCGCCTGGAGGATCACAAACCTGGAACTGCTGGAAGAAAAACGCATCGATCCCTATACGAAACCGAGAAAAAGCAACATAGCCCAATGAGGGAGGTTTATAATGAGAAGATACATAAAGTTCCTGGGCTTTACGGCTTTAGCTGTATTCGTGGCGGCGGCCATCTTTGGTCCGAATGCTTTTGATGAATCAAGCGGACCAATCTGCATCATCAAAAAGGCTTGGGCCCAGCCCAGGGGGGAGATGCCCAAAGACAACATCATCGACGGCGAACTGTATCCGGAAGGGTATACGCCCATGGAGATTAAGGACGGGATATATCCCCGGGATTATTATCCCAACACAGAAAAACTGGGTCCCAGGGAGATGCGGGTCACGGCTTTAGGGACCGGCATGCCCAATGTCATCACCGGTAAACAGAAGGCATCCTGCTGGTATGTGGAGCTGGGCAACGGGGATAAATTCCTTTTCGATCTGGGCAGCGGATCCATGGAAAATCTGGCCAAGCTGCGTCCGGACTACTCGAAGATCGATAGGGTCTTCGCCAGCCATCTTCACTCGGACCACGTGGGCGGATTTGCCGAACTGTATATCGGCGGTTGGATGAATGGGCGGTACACCCCGCTTCATTTCTATGGGCCTTCGGGATCGGAGCCACGGCTCGGCACCAGGGCTTTCGTCGAAAATCAGGCTAAATCCTGGGCTTGGGACATCGAAGGGCGCCGAACCGGATTCCCCATCGAGGGCGGCAAAGTTATTGCCCATGAGTTCGACTTTCGCAACGAGGGCGTGATCTATGAGAAGAACGGGGTGAAAATTATCTCGTTTCCGGCGATCCACATCCTTGACGGACCCGTCAGTTTTCGCCTTGACTGGAACGGCCGCAGCTTCGTATTCGGCGGCGACTCATATCCGAACAAATGGTTCATCAAACACGCCAAAGGGGCTGACCTGGTGGTGCACGAGTGTTTTTTTGCGCCGGAAACCCTGGCACAAATACAGGGTACGCCCTATGCCCATGCGGTTTTCATCACCTCCTATATCCACACACCGCCCCAGGCCTTCGGCAAGATCATGTCGGCGGTAAAACCGAGACACGCGGTAGGCTACCATTTCTGGACCTGGCACGACATATACGATTCAACCCTTGAAGCGGTACGAAAAACCTATGACGGCCCCCTGACTTTAGCGGATGACATGACCGTATGGAATGTAACGGATGACAAAATCGTCGTGCGGGAAGCCATTGTGAGCGAAGAGGTTGCTCCCACCGGGACGACTCAGGCCTACCGCACCGCCAAACGAGAGCCGACAAGCGTCGCAAAGAAGTGGATTTCGCCCGATATCAACGCCGGAAAATGGAAGGGATATGTTCCACCTCCCCTGCCAAAGCGGTGATCCCCAAACATTTTGGTTGGGGGGAAATTATGAATAGATTCAAGGTATGAAACATCTGTAATTGGGAGAGAAACGACCAAATGTGCAATTTGATAAGTGGATTTGTTATGGGATTGGTTTTGCTGGTGCTGATGATAACGCCACAGCCCGTCAGGGCTGAAGAGGGGAATGCGGAAGAAGAGGGAACACCCAATCATCACCGTATAGAGCTTTTCCTGGGAGATACCTTTGAAGATGGCGAACATGATTTTAGCCCGGGTTTGACGTACGAGTATCGTCCGATCGCCATCTTTGGGGTAGGGGCCTTTTGGGAATTCTCCCACAAGGAATTCGACAAGTTTGGTATCCCCCTTTTTATTCACCCCTATAAGGGTTTCCGTTTCGTTCTGGCACCAGGTCTTAATTATGTGGGGGAGGAAGATCGTAGGTTCTTGTTTCTATTCCGAACCGGAATCGGTTATGAATTCGAGATGGGTAGATGGAGTATCACACCGGAAATCAATTACGATTTTATTGAAGAAGGTGAAAATGCGCTGGTCTTTGGTGTGTCGTTTGGATTTGGGTTTTAGTCTGTGAGTCTGTGAGAATTATATTTTACACCGGCACTATTGTATTTTTAGGTAAAATGACCATTACGGCTGCCGATGAACAGGTGGGGTTTGTGGTATTCGGGGCCTGCACGGTCCCTTAGAAGCCGAACGTAGATGCCGGTAGAAACGAGCAGGCGTTGTCGGAGATGGGACATTTGAAAGAGGTACGCCTTTTCCAAGCCTTTACATCGGAAGGGAAGAACCGTCATATTGGAAAACAAACCCGATTCTACTTTATCATGCTAATTGTAATTGCACAAACTCGGTTGACAGTCATATCAGTATTTCTTGCGCCAATTTTTCTAATCCTGGTCTTCTCGAGTTATTCCCGAGCAGAACTTTCATCTTCTCAAACCGATCTTCATTTTTATGAGCAATTCGAAGAAGGGGTCGAAACCGGCCTGACGGACCCCTTTGGCTTCCACCATTATTGGACGGAAGGATTTCATCTCGATAGCCCAAAGAAAAATATCAAGGTCAGGCTATATGGGAGAATATTGGCCGACGCCGGCTATATAGAAGCCAACGACGGCCTGCAGAGCAGCTTCCCAACCCTTGAGGGTTGGCGTGCAGAGTTTCGTGACCTCAGGATAATCCTGTTAGGAACCCTTTATGATGATATCATTTTCAAGTTCGCAATTGACTTTGCCAACATCCGTGATATCAAAGACCTCTGGATTGGTTACGGAAAAATCATCCCTTTTCTAGGGAGAATCCGGGCCGGTCACTTCATGGAGCCGTTCTCTCTTGAACAGCTGACAGGTATTGCGAATCTCAGCTTCATGGAAAGAGCCCTGCCCGTGCAGGCCTTATCACCAGGTCGTGATGCGGGAATCATGTGCAACAACACGGCTTTAGGGGACAGGCTGACCTGGTCGGCAGGGGCCTTTTTGCTGACGGGATCTTTCAGTAATGTGGGGGAGTGGAGCGACACCCTTTCCAACACTTTCGGGACGGCCCTGACGGCGCGTGTCACGGGCCTTCCCAGATACACGGACGATGGCCGGACACTCCTTCACCTGGGGTTTTCCTACAGCCATCAGTTTCGAGACGATCAGAGAACCGACTCCGATTTGAAGATAAGGGCACGTCCCGAGACCCGCCTCACCAACGACACCCTGGTGGATGCGGGTCAGTTTCCAGCGGCGGCGGCGGATCTCTTCGGCGGCGAACTGGCAATGGTCTCCGGCCCCTTTTCATTACAGGGGGAGTATTTTCTGGGTCTTGCGGATTCACCCTCAATGGGGAACCCTCGATTCAATGGATTTTACCTTTCCGGCAGCTATTTTCTTACCGGAGAACATCGAAATTATAATCGATCCCTGGGGGTCTTCACCGGCGTAACACCCAAACAGGGTTTTCACCTGTTTGAAGAAGGCTGGGGTGCATTGGAGGCGGCTTGTCGGGTTTCCTATGTGGATTTGAACGACAAGGGCGTCAGGGGAGGGAAAGAAGGCAACTTCACCTTTGGCCTCAACTGGTATCTCAGCAAAAAGAGCCGTTTCATGTTCAATTTTATTCACGCCAGGGTTACGGACCGGGCTGAACCCCCCATTGATAGCGGCCGGGCCAATATTTTCCAGGTGCGGTTTCAGTACGGCCTTTGATGAGTACCCTGCTTTTCTATGACAGCAAGGGAGTGTTTTGTGATAAAATACACATTTTTCGTCCGAATAAAGTGCAAATTTACACAAAATCAACCTGAAAGGCTTGACGGTGACTCACATGGGGCTACACAGTTTGGAGAAATTCAATAGATTAGCATTGCTCAATTCGTAGCGGGCATCTGTGGGAAAGAGGAGAAAGAATGGGGACTAAAGGATATGAACCCGCCAAAAACCTTAGATCATTTTCCATCGCAACTCATAGCTTCTGGTTCCTGGTTGTATCCACACTTGTCATTGTGTCTTCTGCAAGGGCTGACTGGATTAACCTGACCGGTGCGCAGAGCGCACCGAATATCGCCGAAATCCACGTCAACGATGACCATGTCCGGGTTGTTCTGGAGATTTACGTTCGAGATATGGACAAGTTTGTCGACTTGATCCCTGACGCCTGGCTCCGGGAGGCGGGTGAGGAACCACCGCCCATTGAAGATCGCATGCGCCGATTTTCAGCCGAAACGTTTCAGATCGTGGCGGACGACAATACCCGGCTTTTGGCAGAGCGGAAGCTGGTGGAGCCGCGCACACGCACGGATCGTCCCAATCCCTTTGCCGGCATGATCAACCCCATCACCCGGCAACCGGTTCCAGGGCCCCCCGAAGACAAGCGCGTCCTGTATGCGGAGCTGATCTACCCTTTTAAGAACAAACCCAAGACACTGACCATCATTCCACCCCACGGAAAAGGGGGACGTCCCACTACATCAATCGGCTTTATAAACTATCACAAGGGGGTGCCGATCCTGGATTACCGCTATCTATCACAAGGTGCGCGAATGCGCCTGGACTGGGATGACCCGTGGTACAGCCGTTTTGAAAACAAGGCGTTTAAACGCTGGCAGCAGTCGGGGCTGCTCACGTTTCTTTACATCGAACCGTTTGAAGTCCGCCACGAAACCCTGGTACGCGTGAAAGACCTGGAAGCCTGGATGGATCTGGGTCTAAAAGGCGACGCGTTCATCGAAGTCGATGAATTTGAACCGCTTAAAAAACGGGTCGGAGAATTTTTGCTGAAGCACAGCAAGGTCACAATCGACGGGAAAAAAATTCGCCCCATCCTGGACCGAACCAGCTTTGTCAAATACACCATGACGCGCACCTTTTTCATTGACCAGCCCGAACGGATGCCCCTGAACACCGCCATGATAGGGGCTATTGTTACCTATCCAACCAAAGGTATACCCCAGGAAGTCACCGTGGATTGGGATCTGTTTTCAGATAGAATTCAAAAAGTGCCCACCATGGCAGTAGATCCTGCCGGACCGTTTCCCTCTTTTGTCACGCCCGAAGACAATGTGCTCATCTGGGAGAATTTCTTGAAAAAATACCGGATGCCGACAGTTGCCAAAGTGGTGGTGGATGATTCGCTGACACAGATGGGTGTTCCCATGGGCAGTCTGCTGATCCTGGTTATCCTGGTGCCTTTTACTTTTGTCATCAGAAAACAAAAACAACAGAACAAATCGATCCGCAATCATCTGATCGTGGTTTGTCTCCTTGTGGTTGGCGGAGTCCTTTTACTCCCCTATTTTCACGTGTCCGTGGCACGGCCGTCGGTCATGGCCCCCAAGATAACCCACAAGGAGGCGGTGGTTATCCTTGAGGATCTTCTCAAAAATATTTATCGTTCTTTTGACTTTCGCGAGGAAGAGGATGTCTATGATCGGTTGGCAACCAGCGCAACCGGTGATCTGCTCACCGACATATATTTGCAGAACAGAAAATCGATGGTCGTCACCCAGGCAGGCGGCGCCCGGGCAAAGGTAAAGGAGATTGAAATCCAGGATGTTTCGGTGAAACACCTTGATGACCGCCCCCTGGCGTTGTTGTTTCATTCTAAATGGACCGCCATGGGGACCGTGGGTCATTGGGGCCACATCCACACACGCAAAAACCAATATGAGGCCAACATCACCGTGGAACCGGTAAACGGCGCCTGGAAGATCACCGACCTGGAACTGCTGGAAGAAAAACGGATTGATCCCTATGCCAAACCGAAAACTTGATGATCAGCTGCGGACGCGCGTAGGTAACTGAAAGAGAAACAGAGCATGATCCATATTGAATCATTGATTTTCCATTATCCTTCCGGGGAATTCCGACTTGAAATCCCCGCGTTTACCGTTGCGCGCGGTGAAAAGATGGCGGTTATCGGACCCAGCGGATCCGGAAAAACCACGTTGTTGAATCTTATTTCCGGTATTATGACACCGGTGAAAGGGACGCTAAACGTTGACAACATCAAGGTTAATGAACTTGGCGATACCGAAAGAAGGGTTTTTCGCATTTCCAACATCGGCTTTGTGTTCCAGGACTTTGAACTTTTGGATTATCTCAATGTGTTGGACAATATTCTGCATCCTTACAGGATTACTTCGGCTCTTAAAATGGATCGAGTTGTGAAGCAGCGAGCAATGGCACTGGCCAAAGAGATGGGCATCGGCGATAAACTCAGGCGAATGGCCAATAAACTCTCACAGGGCGAGAAGCAGCGTGCCGCCATCTGTCGGGCACTCCTGCCGCAACCAAAGTTGATCCTTGCGGACGAGGCAACGGGCAATCTGGACCCGGACAATAAGGTTCTCATTCTGGACTCGCTCTTTCGGGCGGTTGAGGAGCAGGATGCGACGCTTCTGGCCGTAACCCACGACCATGAACTGCTCAAGCGTTTTGACCGGGTTGTTGATTTTCGGAAATTTCAGGGCATGGACGCTTCATGATCGATAGTCTTTACATAGCCTGGAAATACATCCGTTTCAACAAGGCCAGGACTGTCACGCTCATTGCCTGTATTACGCTCATAGGGTTTTTGCCGGTGTCCCTGGAACTGCTGCTGGATGAAAGCGAGCAGCAGCTCATGTCCCGTGCCGCGACCACTCCCCTGGTTGTGGGCGCCAAGGGCAGTTCTCTGGATCTGGTCATGAATACCCTTTATTTTGGAGATGAAGTCCCGGAATTGATCACCATGGCGGCATCGGATCGGGTGATGCAAACCGATCTGGCCCTCCCCATTCCCGTCTATGTCCGTTTTCGCGCCAGGGGCCATCCCATTGTTGGCACCACCTTGGACTACTTTGAATTTAGGGGTTTGAAAGTGGCGGAAGGCCAACAGATGGCCGTGCTGGGAGATTGTGTGGTCGGGGCCGGAGCCGCAGAGAAGCTTCGATTGAAGCCGGGAGATGAACTGGTTTCTTCCCCGGAAAACATGTTTGATCTGGCCGGTATTTACCCTTTGAAGATGAAAGTGACCGGTGTGCTGAAAAAATCCCATACGCCAGACGACCTGGCAGTATTTGTGGACCTGAAAACCGCCTGGGTTATCCAGGGGTTGGGACACGGGCACCAGGATGTTACGGTGCTAAAAGACCCCACGCTGGTTCTAAAACGGACCGAAGACAATGTGGCCGCCACTGCCAAACTGTATCACTATATGGAAATAACGGATGAAAATATAAATTCGTTTCATTTTCACGGCCATATGACCGGCTATCCCGTAACCGCCGTGATTGCGGCGCCCTATGATGCAAAGTCAGGGACAATCCTGCAGGGACGGTATCTTTCCAAAGAGGAACGCCATCAGATCGTCGAACCTGAAGAGGTCATAGATGGGCTGCTGCAAAACATCTTCAGGATTAAAAATGTGCTGGACGCTGTCATATCGGTCGTGGCCCTGGCAACGGTCATGGCCATTATCCTGGTTTTTGCCCTGTCCATCAGGCTGCGGCAACGGGAAATGGAAACGGTCTTCAAATTAGGCTGCAGCCGCATGACCATGGCCCGGCTTGTGGCTTCGGAAATTCTGTTGATCGTTGTCGCCAGCGGCCTTCTGTGCACGGGCATGGTCCTTCTGGTGGATCAATTTTCAAACGACCTGGTACGGACCTTGTTTATCCGTTGATTTGGAAATTTTTAGGGATTTTATGTCTCTCACAGAGATCACAGAGGGCACAAAGAAATACTAAAACTCTGACAGGGAGTTCTGTGCACTCTGAGAACTCGAGCGACCACCGGGAGCGGGCGAGAGATAATGAAGCTGCGAAAGGAGAAAAAGTGAGAAAGCAATTCAAAATTGGAATGGTCTTGTTTTGCATGGCAAGCGCTATCTTTGCCGTTTTTGTGTGGACTTCTACGGCCGGCAGCGGGGAAACAAAAAAGCTTACCGTTTACGTTGTCAATTATCCGCTGAAATATTTTGCAGAGCGCATTGCCGGCGATCACGCCAGGGTGGTCTTCCCGGCTCCGCCGGATTGCGACCCGGCCTACTGGGTACCTGATGTCAAAACAATCGGGGCATATCAAAAGGCCGATCTTATTCTGTTAAACGGTGCCAACTATGCCAAGTGGGTCAGAAAAGTCTCTTTGCCGCGGTCGAGGATGGTGGACACCTCCGCCAAATTCAAGGACCGGTACATCACGGCCGAGGAAGCCCTAACACACAGCCACGGCGCAAAAGGGGCACACGCCCATGAATCCCTTGCCTTTACCACGTGGCTCGACCTCACCCTTGCAGCCAGGCAAGCCCAGGCCATAACAAAGGCTCTGAGACGGAAAAAACCGAATCTGCACGATACGTTTCAGGAAAATTACGAATCACTTGAAAAGGACCTCATGGCCCTTGATGGGGAAATCAAAGCAATCGTATCAAAAAACCCTACACTTCCGCTGTTGGCCTCCCATCCCGTTTACGACTATCTGTCAAGACGCTATGGTCTGAACATCAAGAGCGTTCACTGGGAACCGGATGAAGTGCCAAATGATGAGCAGTGGATCCAGCTGAAAAACATCCTGAAGAGCCATTCTGCGAAATGGATGATTTGGGAAGGCAACCCCATGAAGACATCCGTAGATGGCCTCAAATCCCTTGGGGTTGCCAGCCTGGTGTTCGATCCCTGCGGAAATGTGCCGGGTTATGGGGACTTTCTTACGGTCATGCAGCAAAACGTTGATAATCTCAAGCCCGCTTTCAGGTGATCCGATACCGCCATATTGCATTTGGAATCAAATGAAGGGGTCCCACGATGACCTTTACTTCAGATCGTTCTCCTTTTTGAACTTTTCGATGAGTGGATCAAGGGTTTTACTCATATCCAATTCGCCGTCCTTTATGAAGGGAGAGAACGCAACTTTGGCTGAAGCATCCGGTTGCCCTGGTTTTGTGGGTGATTTAGCTGGCCATGATTCATCGTCCACGATGACCTGCCGTACACGTATATCGTCCTTTGTTACATTCCACACCAGCAGGTCAGTGGCCATGGTCAACGGGCCGTCATAGGTCCTTCGGATACCCTCCTGAATGGGGTAGCGCGTGTCAAAATCATTAAAGAAATGATAGGCAATTGCCAGACGCGGCTTGATGTCGCTCATCACTTTGCCGAATGATGCGGGGGGTGTATGAACGCCTACAGCGACATTAAGTGCTGCTGCCGCGCTGAACCCGTATTTCTCCATCATCAGGTTAGGGGGCATAAAGCATTCGTGAATAGCAATATCAGCATTCTTTGCGAATTTAGCGTACCACTTGTTCGGGATGGTGTCGCCACCGAATACGAATTTGAGCCCATTCCACTCCACACCATAGCTGACCGAGCCGTCAATGGCGTGGATTGCCGGCCAGGAACGGATGGTAACCCCGTTTTTTTCATACACCACTTTGTTCACCTGACGGTAATCAAATTCAGTAACTTTGATATCGCCGCCACCCGTGGGAATGATTCCGAGTCGTCCTGCGTAATCCCAGCTAAAGGCGTCCTTTAATTTTTCCACGAAATGTTTGGTTCCCAACTCCGGTTTCGCGCCACTCGGCCCCCAGACATTGAGCGCCCCGTGCCTTCCGCCGGTCCAGCCACCGATC
>Ga0233431_1006001_pt1 | contig 11285 bp, 19 predicted proteins | sample SI_118_April2016_FD_179867 | JGI IMG/M metagenome (GOLD analysis project Ga0233431, IMG submission 179867) | Seawater microbial communities from Saanich Inlet, British Columbia, Canada - SI_118_April2016_200_MG | ecosystem: Environmental > Aquatic > Marine > Inlet | place: Canada: British...
TCTGAAAATACAGGAAGTTGAGTTGTCAGTTGTTAACAAAAGTGGATTTAAAGAATATCATGGCAATACAGATTCTCAGAAGTTTATTAAGAAATACTTCTAAGCACCTTTTTATTGGTTAAACCTTTTTATGGGTTCAGTTGGATCAAAAAGCTTTAGCAAAAAACGACAGCAAAAACCCAAATAGGAAAAGTATAATAACCAATTTTAATTATATTTCTCTAGGTGATGTTATGTGTTTTGAGAAATATTTGAAACAATGGAAGAAGAAAGCAGGTGTTGTGGATTATGCACTTTTGAAGCTGGCTGCGATGGTAGGCGGTATTTGGCTAGCTACGGTTTTCCCACAGCTAACTAGCTATAATCATTGGTATGTATTGGGATTGGCTGTGTTGTTAGGATTGAAACCTGCTATGCTTGCTTGGAGTAAGTAAAGAAAAAGTTAATATTGCTTTTTTGGGGAGAATTTTTTAACTGGGATATTTTGATTTTTATCCTTGTTTATTCTTTCTACTAATTCAGTTACCTTGTCGAATTGTTTTGATTCTATGATTGTACAGTTTTTTTTTAGTAATAGTATCTCCTGCATATATTGCAGTGATTCTTTCCAGCGGAACTTCCATTGTAAAAAGGTGTCCTATTATTCTATTCTTTTTCTAATATCTTCTGGTAATACTCTTTTAAGAAAACTTATATTATACTCTCCATTCAGTTAATTCTTTAAGCATGTTTGGATCATATTCAGCTGGTTTACTTGGATTTTTATAATCTTGTCCATCTACTGGATGCTGTGTAAATTCTTTTTTGATTGGTTCTGATTTCTGATAATTTCCATCCAATTTTATATAATAGGGGATATGACTTTTTCTTATTATTTGATTTATGTTTGCTGGATCAAATGGTGTATAATGTGCATCTATCTCAATTATTTTGCGTGCCATAACAAAAATTAGGTTTTTATTAGGTATAAGGGCTTTTCAAACACTTTAAGGAAAATACCAATATTCCATGAATTCGAGAGCCTTTAAAAACCTTAAGGAAGAGTATATTTATCAGTACATATAAGGTATGTTACATATGGAGGTTGATTACAGTGGTTTCAATTGATAAGGCTGTTATAGCCAAGTTAGTAAAAGGCGGCGAGAAGTATGAAATTCTTGTGGATCCTGATGCAGCGTTAGCTTTCAAGCACGGCAAAGAAATGGATGTCAGTGATTTGGTAGCTACACCAGATGTTTATCATGATCAGGCGACAGGTGATAAAGTTTCTCCCAGTGATTTGAATTCAGTTTTTGGATCAAATGATTTGTTAAAAATCGCTGAAAAAATAATTAAAGACGGGGATGTTCAACTAACAACTGAGCAAAGACATAAAATGTTGGAAGATCTTAAGAAAAAAGTTTCTTATGCTATTGCACGTGAGGGTGTTAACCCACAGACAAAAATCCCACATCCACAGGATAGAATAGTTCGTGCTATGGATGAGGCTAAGGTTAAACTTGTGCTTGGTAGAGGTATTGGTGATCAGATAGAAGAAACAATCAAAGCTATCCAGAGGATTTTGCCAATAAGCATGGAAAAAGTAAAAATTTCAGTGAAGTTACCTGTTCAGTATGCTGGTGCAGGTGTTGCTATTGTGCATAGATTTGGAAAACCTGTAAGTGAGTCATGGGGCGGAGACGGTTCATATACTTGTGTAATGGATGTTTCCGGTGGGGTGAAAGCTGAGCTTATTGATAAGCTTGGTTCAATGGCACATGGACAAGCTGAAGTAAATGATTTGAAATAAAATATATGCCACTGTGAAATCAGTGAGGCTAAATATTATAATTAGAAAATAGAGGTGTAAAAAATGGAAAATGAATTATTAGTAAAAGAGAGGCAACTTGTATTGCCTGGAGATGTAATGGCAAAGGGAATAGACTTTTTGCCAGGTAATGGCTGTTATAGAGATGGTCAAGAAATAAAATCCAAGTTACTTGGACTGGTAAGGTCAAAGGATAGATTCTTAGGAGTTATTCCTTTGTCTGGAGTGTATAATCCTAGACCAGGTGATGGTATTATTGCAACTGTATCTGATTTACAAAATACTTTTTGGATTTTGAATATCAATGCACCATATGATGCTATTTTGCAGTTGTCAGAAGGAGTAGAGGAATTTGTTGATCTACACAAAACTGACATAACAAGATATTTTGATGTTGGTGATGTGATTTATTGCAAGATACTAAATGTAACAAAAGCAAAATCAATTACTCTAACTATGAATGATTACAGAGCGAAAAAACTTTTGGGTGGAATGACTTTGAAAGTTACTCCTTCGAAAGTTCCTCGTTTAATCGGTAGACAGGGTTCAATGATAGAGTTGATAAAAAAGAATACCGGTTGTCATATTGTTGTTGGTCAGAATGGAGTTGTGTGGTTGAAGGGAGAAAATGTTGATAAAGCAATTGAAGTTATTCGAATGATAGAAAGAGATGCACACACTTCTGGCTTGACAGATAAAGTTACTAAATTCTTAGGGGCAGTTCCTGAGAAAAGGGAAGAGTTAACTGAGGATTTAAATGAAAATACAGATGAATTTGTAGAAGAAAATACAGAAGGAGGGGAATTAAATGAGTAAAGCAGGTGCTCCTGAAAAATTAATTATTGATGGTAAACGTTTAGATGGGCGTAAGCTCGATGAATTTAGAAAAATAGAAGCAGATGTTGGAATGTTGAAAAGTAGTCAAGGTTCTGGAAGTTTTGCTTTCGGCGACACAAAAGCAGTAGCTGGTGCATTTGGTCCAAGGACAATGCATCCACGAAGATTACAAAATCCTAAAAAAACTGTTGTGCGTTGTAAATACTTCATGGCTCCATATTCTACAGAAGATAGAATAAGACCTGGACATAGTCGTAGAGGAACAGAAATTTCAAAGGTAATTACAGAAGCATTTACAAATGTTATCTTTGTAGAGGATTTTCCTAAGAGTGTGGTGGATGTTTTCATAGAAATTGTGCAAGCTTCTGCATCAACTCGATGTGCAGGAATAAATGCTGCAGCTATTGCATTAGCAGATGCTGGTGTTCCAATGAGAAATCTAGTATCTTCAGTTGCGGTTGGAAAAGTAGATGATACTATTGTTTTAGATGTTGGAAAAGCAGAAGACAATTATGGACAAGTTGATTTTGCTGTTTCTACTGTAGGTGGATCAGATAATTTTGTTCACATGCAGATGGACGGAGCAGTAACCAGAGAAGAATTTTCTGAAATGCTTACACTTGCAGTTAAAGGCTGTAAAGAAGTTTATGATAAGCAATTAGAGGCATTAAGAAAAAAATACACTAAGGAGGGGAACTGAATGACAAATGCTAATTTTATTAAAAAATTAATTTCAGAAGAAAAACGAATAGATGGACGTGCGTTAGATAAATTCAGAGATGTTTCTGTTGAAAAAGGAATTATTAAAACAGCAGAAGGATCTGCTAGAGTTAAGATTGGCGATACAGAAGTTATAGCTGGAGTTAAATTGAAAGTTATGGCACCATATCCTGATTCGCCAAATGAAGGAAGCTTAATGGTTGATCTTGAATTGATTCCGCTAGCAAATCCAGAATTTGAAAGTGGTCCTCCGAGAGAGGCTGCAGTTGAAATGTCTAGAGTGATTGATAGAGGAATTCGTGAATCAAAAACAATCGACACTGAGAAGCTTTGTATAGAGGAGGGAGAAGCTGTTTGGTGTGTGAATATCGATATCCATACTGTGAATGATGCTGGTAATCTTCTAGATGCAGGTGCATTGGCTGCGCTAGCTGCTCTGGAAGACGCAAAGCTTTTGAAATATGATTTGGAAGGAAAGAAAATTATACGTGAATCAGCTGGTCCGTTACCTGTAATTCATAAGCCAATTGCAATTACTATTGTGAAAATTGGTAATCAGCTTATATTGGATCCGACACTAGAAGAGTGGAAAGCACTGGACTCTAGAATAACAATAACAACAATGGAAAATGGTGATATTTGTGCTCTTCAGAAAGGTGGGGATGGTTTTTTCACTAAAGAAGAAGTTGAAAAAGCTGCTGATATGGCACTAGAATCTGGAAAGGCGTTGAGAGAACGCCTTTAATAACCTTTTTAAAGCTTGAATTTACTATAAGTGATATTGTAAGTGATTGTTATGACAAAGACAAAAAAAGTGGGAACAACTGGACGGTTTGGTTCAAGATATGGAACTAAAACTAGAAAGATTATTGCTAAGGTTGAGAAGCTTCAGAGAGGAAGGAAGGAATGTCCATTTTGTGAGCGGATAGCCTTGAAACGTGTAGTGGCTGGAATTTGGCAATGTCGTAAATGCAATAAGAAATTTGCAGGCGGGGCTTATTTCCCTTCAACGCCGGTTGGCGATGCTTTCAAAAGGCAGATGAAGACTGGAACTTTGTCAGCTGAGAGGCTTGCACTTTTGGCTGGGGACAAAAAAGAAGAATAATATTTGTTTATAGCTGCTTTATAATTCGATTAGTTGTAATATTCAATAGCTGTTCTTTGAACAGTTAATATTAGAGGTGAAATTTGTGTTCAAATGTTTGAGTTGTAGAGAAAAAGTGACTTTAGAACAGATGCAAGAAAAGATTAGATGTCCGTATTGTGGTTATAGGATTCTTACAAAGGCTAGACCAGATGTAGTAACTAAAGTAAAGACGATATGAGATTTTGGTTGAGCTTTTTCAAAAAGGTTAGCTGCACCAAAAAATGGTGATATGTGATGAAAGCGGTAATTGATATAGAATCTGAAAATCCCGATCAGATAATAAAAGCCATTGAGCCAGATATGGATCAGACTGAGAAGTTTGATGCGCGGCTTGAAGAGGGAGAGAAAAAAGTTGTGTTGACAGTTGAAGCACGCGAGGCTAGTGGATTGTTGGCTGGGATAAACTCTTATGTTAAATTAATTAAAGTAGCAAAAACTGAGTTGTAATTCAACTCGAAAAATATGGAGGTAGATTGATTATGAATCAGAATTTAAGTCCAGAGGCAGAAAAGTTATTGATAAAATTTCAAACATTGCAACAGCAATTCCAAGCTGTAGCTATACAAAAAGAAACATTTACTGTTCAAAAAAATGAAGTTTCTAAAGCACTTGATGAATTAGAAAAATCTGATAGTGGAGATGTTTACAAAAGCGTCGGTCCAATTATAATTAAAACTGAAAAGGCCGAATTAACTAAAGACCTAAAAGAAAAATTGGAAACATTTGATCTTAGATTAAAAACACTTAACAGTCAAGAAGAAAAGTTCAAAGAAAAACTGAAAGAAAATCAAGAAGAGATTCAGAAAGCTTTGACAGCTGTTGCTCAAGTGCAAGAAGATACAAAAAAAGATGAAGATAAGTCAATAGCATAAACAAACCTTTTTGTGGGTTGAGCCTTTTTATTGGTTCAATTGGATCAAAAACCCTCGGGAAAAAACTAATCAAAAAGCTTTAGCAAATAATCTCTTTATTGGTTCTATCGGATCAAAAAGATTAATCAAAAACATCTTTTTATTAATGTTGCTAATAGCTTAGATTCACTTTTTACCAAGATTGTTAATATTATAATTACGTTTAGTTGAGTATATTTTAGTTAAGACTATTTTGATTATATTTATAATTTTTTTATTTATAATTAGATAGAATTTATTTTAATTTAAGTGTTGTCTAGTTTGTGTCTTGGTCTTTAGTTTTTAGATATTCTACTGCTCTTTCATGTCTTTTTAGACATGCTTCTGCTTGTTTAATAGACATTTTAGTAAAATCTTTAAAACGTTCAGATACTTTGATTTCTCCAGCTTCTGTTAATTGTCCTTCTTTGTCTATGTATGTAGTTCCTTGTCCGATTGTTAATCCTCTTGTTATTGCTTCCGGAAGCTGTTCTACTTTTCTGTTTCCATTTCCGTATATATGACGCAAATATGGTTCTAACCAATTTGATATGTATTTGATAGTGGTTTGGTTAAGTCCATCGTGTGCATATTCTGGTGTTTGTCCTCGTCCATGTAACCACAATCCCATATTTCTTCCATCTGGTCTTATATTTTCTTCTGGCATTTGAAATAAATCATGTCTTACATATTTAAGCTTTAATTTTAAGCTTTGATTTTCGGAATTAGTAAGCATTTAATAGTTGAGCTGATGTTATTCTGTTATGGAAAATGTAGTTGAATATTTGAAAAACTTGCAAGGGAAGACATTGGTGCTTACGCATCATAATGCAGATATAGATGCAGCTGCTTCAGCTGTTGCGTTGACAATTGGATTGAAGAAATTGGGAAAACTTGCAGAAGCAGGTGTTGGGGAATCTGTTAGTCGTGCAGCTCGGGGATTTTGTAAAAATTATGAGCTTATAGTGGATCCTGATTGTTCAAATTATGATAATGTTATTTTAGTGGATACTAGTGTGCCTGAACAACTTTCTTCTGTAAAAAATCTGAAAGTGGGTTGTGTTATTGATCATCATCCTAGAGGAAAACTAGTGGGAGATGTGGCTTGGATAGATGCGGAAAAGAAATCTTCTGCTCAGATGGTTTATTTTGTTTTAAAAGATCTCGGGGTGGAGATTGATCCTGAGCTAGCTAAAGTGTTGGCATGTGGGATTGTTGGTGATACTGCTCATTTGAGGTTGGCAGAAGAAGAGGAGTTTTCTGTTTTGTTGGAACTATTGAAAACAGGTGTGAAATATTCTGAAGTTCTGAAACTTCTAGAATGTCAAATAGATCTTTCAGAACGGGTGGCTTGTTTGAAAGCATGTGCGCGTGCAAAAGTTTATAGAAGCGGGGATATTTTGGTTGTTATTTCAAAAGTTATTTCACATGAGGCTGCTGCTTGTCGTGCATTGTTACGAAGTGGGGCAGATGTGTCTGTTGTGATGGCAAAGAAAAGCGATCAAATACGGGTGTCTAGTCGTGCTAAATATTCTCTAAAGGGAAAAATTGATTTATCTGAAATCTTCAAAGGTGTTGGGGAAATCATTAAAGGGAGTGGAGGGGGTCATGATTTAGCAGGAAGTGCGAATGGAAAAAATAAGGATAGTAAGGCTGTGCGGAAATTTTTGCTTGAAAAGCTTTCTGAGAAGTTTGGTATGTTAGAAAGAATTGAATAATTTCTATAGCTCGCTTCGCTCGTGATATTATCATTTAAATACATCGATTACCTATACAAAACAATCATGAGCAGTTCAGTTAGTGGTGTGTTATTATGTTTGAAAAAATTATTCCGATGCTTAGGCAGATTACTGAGGATAGAAGTGTCCCACGGAATATTAAGGATAAGATCACTGAGTCAATAAAGGAACTTGAGAACGATAAGCAGGCTGTTCCTATACGGGTTAATGCAGTTGTTTCTGTTATGGACGATATTTCTAATGATCCTAACATACCAATGTATACTCGTACTCAGATCTGGAACATTGTTTCTGCTCTGGAAGTTGTGGGTGCTGAGGCCAGTAAGTAGGTTTATTTTATTCTGATTTGTGTTCTGTGGGTCATATATACCATATTTGCGGATATTTGATGTTTTTCATCTTTAGATATCGGTATTGAGCCAAGATCCAACTTCAACAATCATCTATTTATATTTGAGATAGCCAATAAATAGGTATTGAAGGTTGGTGATGTTATGGTTTTTGAAAAGATTTTTGGTGGTAATGTGAATGAAGTTGGCGAAGATGAGTATATAGAATTAGATACTACTGATTCAGATACTGGCGGAAAGGTTATTATTAAAACTGATAAAATTGAAGATTTTGTGGATGCTGATAGGATTCAGAAATACTTGCGTGAGAATTCTGTTGTTCTTGTAAAGATTAAAGCGTTAAGAGAAAAGGACATTTCTGAACTTAAACGTGCAATAGACAAACTTCGAAAAACTTGCATTGCAATGAATGGTGATATTGCAGCAATAGATGAAGATTGGATAATTGTAACTCCAAGCTTTGCGCATGTTGCTAGACAGTAGATTTTTTTGGAATGGATGTGAGGAGAATAATTTATTATTCTTCTTCGTCTGTATATTCCTCTTGTGTTATTGTTAGGCATTTTGTGCAGTAGAATTCTGCGCTGTTTTCTTTTGATTTTAATAATCTCCAATCATGTTGTGTACATTCCATTTTTATCACTCCTATAACCTTTTTATTGGTGAAGTATACAAAAAAGCTTAACCAAAAAAAATATTTTATATTATTCTATTTTCTTAAATAATATTTTCCCTTTCTTTACTTTAGTGCTAGGCTTTAGTTTACCAAATGTTTTTATGTCGTTGATTTTCTGGGGTTTAATACCTAGCTGAGAGAAAATCTTTTCAGATGTTTCTGGGATAAATGGGTAAGTTAAAGTTGCAATGAATCGTAAACTTTCTAGTAATGTATAGATGACTTCTTCGCGTTTGGATTCGTTTTCCCATGGTTTTTCTTTGTTAATGTATTGATTACAATCAGTAATGAGTTTCCAGATTTGTTGTAATGCTTCTTGTAGTTCTATTTTTTCTAGGTGGGTTGATACAGCGGAAACAGTTTCAATTGCTTTTTCTGAGATCACTTTGTTTATTTTAGCGGAAGGTACTTTGCCTTCAAAGTACTTTTCTGTCATTATAATTGATCGATTTACTAAGTTTCCTAGTCCGTTTGCTAAATCATTATTTATTGTTTCTTTTAGTCGTGTTTCGCTATAATCTCCATCTGATCCGAACTTTACTTCTCTAATAAGGAAGTAACGAAGTTGATCTGTTCCATATTGATTGATTTTTTCAATTGGATCGATAACATTGTTTTTGCTTTTGGACATTTTCTTTCCTTCAACCGTCCACCATCCGTGTGCGTAAACTTTTTTAGGCAAGCTGACGTCTGCGGATAGTAATAATGCAGGCCAGATTACTGAGTGGAACCAATTAATTTCTTTTCCAACTAAGTGGACATCAGCTGGCCAAAATGTTTTGAAGTTTTTTCCATTTGGATACCCTAAAGCTGTTATATAATTCTGTAAAGCTTCTACCCAAACGTAGATTGTGTGTTTTTTATCTTCAGGAAATGGAATTCCCCAACTTACTGTTGCACGAGTTATGCATAAATCTTTCAGTCCGGATTTCACACGATTGATTATTTCCTTGCTTCGTTTTTTAGGTGCTAGGAAATTTGGATTATTTTTATAGAATTCTAAAAGTGGTTTCTGAAATTTACTTAGTTTGAAGAAGTATGCTTCTTCTTTTACTGGCTTAACTTTACGATCACAGTCTGGACACTTTTTTTCGGGAGCTTGTAGTTCAGTAAAAAAGGTTTCGCAAGGAACACAATAAAGACCTTCGTAGTTTCCTTTGTAAATGTCGCCGGTTTCGAATATTTTTTTTATGAATTTTTCAACTGCATTTTTATGCCGAGGTTCGGTTGTTCGTATAAAATCATCATAAGAAATATTTAGAAGTTTCCAAAGTTGTTTGTATTGTTTAACAATTTCATCTAAGAATTGTTCAGGGGTTTTTTCTAATTTTGTAGCTGCTTGTTGAATTTTTTGTCCATGTTCGTCTGTACCCACCAAGAAGAATACTTTTTTTCCAAGTAAACGATTCCATCTAGCAATGACATCAGCTCCTATTGTTGCGTAAGCGTGTCCAATGTGAGCCTTACCGCTTGGATAATAGATAGGGGTTGTAATATAAAATGTTTCCATTAGTTTAATCACCTTTAGTTTACTTTTATCGATATATAATATTTGTTCTCTGATAGCTTAATAAACTACCTGTACTAAATTTTTGTATGGCTAAACGGAAAAAACAAGTGAAAGAAAAACCACTTTTGGATAGGCTTCTAGATGCTTTTATGGGAAGTAAGCGTGATCATAAACTTGCGAAAGTGGGTGTTGTTAGTGCGATGTTTGGTGCACTTCTCAAAGCCATTGTTCTAACAGAGACCTTTCCTAAACCTTGGGATGTTTATGCTAATTTGATTCTTTTTGTGTCTGTGCTTTTGATAGTGGCTGATATTGCACAGGGCGGATTGATGGATTAATTTCCCACCCATGGGTTAAGTCTGTATCCCACCCGGGAGTAAATCAAAATATGCTTCTGGATTCTTTTTTACTGAACAGCGTTTTTCAATTCTTCTGCTTTATCTGTGCGTTCCCATGTAAAATCAGGATCGTTTCTACCGAAGTGTCCATATGCAGCTGTTTTTTGATAAATCGGACGTTTCAAGTTTAGATTATCTATAATTGCTTTTGGTCGGAAGTCGAACACGCGGGAAACAATTTCTGATATTTTTTCGTCGCTAATTTTTCCAGTTCCGTGTGTGTTTATCATTACACTGATAGGTTGTGCAATTCCAATACAATAAGCAACTTGTACTTCACATTTTTCTGCTAATTCAGCAGCTACTATATTTTTTGCAACATAACGAGCCATGTATGCTCCTGAACGATCGACTTTAGTTACACACTTTCCAGACATTGCTCCTCCACCATGTGCACCCATTCCACCGTAAGTGTCAACTATAATTTTACGGCCAGTCAATCCTGCATCTGCTGGTGGTCCACCTAAAACAAAGCGACCAGTTCCGTTTATGAAATATTTTGTATTTTCATCTGCTAAGTTTCCGATAACTGGGTTAATTACTTTTTCGCGGATGTCTTTTCGTAATTGTTCTAGTGAGATTTCAGCTGAGTGATGGGCTGCGATAACTATTGCATCTACTCGAATAGGTTTTCCGTTTTCATATTCAACAGTAACTTGGGATTTTCCATCTGGGCGTAGATAAGAAAGCTCTCCTGATTTTCTAACTTCAGCTAATTTTTTAGTTAATTTATGTGCTAGAGAAATTGGCAATGGCATTAGTTCTGGGGTTTCGTTACATGCAAATCCGAACATTAATCCCTGATCGCCTGCACCTTGTGCTTCTTGTTCACCTGCGTTTTCATCTACTCCTTGTGCGATGTCTGGAGATTGTTCGTGTATTGTAACCATTACACCTACATCGTCTGCATTGAAACCTGTATTGGGATGGTTGTAACCTATTTGTTTTAACACCCGTCTTACAACTGTTTGTACATTAACATAAGCTTTTGTTCTTGCTTCTCCACCCACAACTACAAGACCAGTTGTGCATAATGTTTCTATTCCTGCATGTGAGTCAGGATCTTGTTTTAACATTTCATCATAAATACCATCGCTGATTTGATCTGCTACTTTGTCTGGATGTCCCTCTGTTACTGATTCTGAACTAAAAAAATGTTTCATAATATCACCTACTTAAACACTGTTAATGCATATATTAATAAAGAACTG
>Ga0233431_1006002_pt1 | contig 11284 bp, 12 predicted proteins | sample SI_118_April2016_FD_179867 | JGI IMG/M metagenome (GOLD analysis project Ga0233431, IMG submission 179867) | Seawater microbial communities from Saanich Inlet, British Columbia, Canada - SI_118_April2016_200_MG | ecosystem: Environmental > Aquatic > Marine > Inlet | place: Canada: British...
TGATCCTGCCATCAGCCTCTATTTCCAGGATGCCCTCTTTCATTCTTTCGAGGATGATTTGAAAATGTTGCTTGGCAGAAAGCAGTTCCTGGGTGATCTTTCTGGGCCAGATGTCTTCACCACCCAGTATATCACCGCCCAGGCATTTACGGCGGTTCTCCTCGGGGTTTTCCACCACCGACAGAATATTGCGGGAGAGTTCTGGAAGCGGCCCTTTGGCGATAAGGATGTCCGCAGCAAGATCAGCGATATTGTCCCGTTCTTCAGCTGCCAGTGCGGACATGACAGCAATGATGCTGTTTTCCTGGCTCTTCATTTTACGAATGGCGTGGCACAATTGGCGGCCATCAATGTTGGGCATGACCAGGTCCACAAATATGATGTCGGGAAAATAGGTTTGAAGTACGTCCAGGGCTTTCAACCCGTCTTCAGCCAGGCGGACCTCGTGCCCGTTTTCCTCAAGCAGATCCTTGACAAATTCAAGGATCAGCAGGTCATTATCAACAACAAGGATTTTTTTCATGGGTTTATCTCGAGTATGAATAAAGATTAACGATTTTGAGCCCCTTTTTCTGATACAACTCAAAATGCGAATCGGCGGTATAGATTTCGGTGCATCCAGGTACGAGAAGTGAACTAAGGATCAATGCATCAAGCCCCGGTATGCCGGTGCCGTGGCCGATATGGCTTGCATTTAGAGCAGTTCCTTTGTTTATCGGCATAACATCCACGGCTTCGCTGATATCCGAAATGATTGTTGGCCACCTTTTGAGTTCCCCCTTCAGGAGTTTCTTTTGGAGTTCGTACAAAACAATGACCGATGTTATTGCCTCACGCTCCTGCCAGATACGGAGTGCAACCGGATTTTTCTCCTGTAATGTGAAGAAAAACCCTGTATCAAGACCTGTCAGCATCCGCTCCTGTCCTTTCCCTGTGAATGTCTTCCCAGTTCTCAAAAGGCTTTTCCTTTACAAGGACGTTTAGCACACGTTTTTTGGCAGCATCCTTTTGCTTGTCCTCCATATCCCTTTTCAGGGATTCGATAAGCCTGTCCATTCCGGTGATGGCGGCCTGCTGGATGCTTGAAATTTTTCCCACGGTTTGGAGTTCTCTGAGCGCTTTCCATACCTCGAATGGTATTCGGATGGTGACCCGCTTATCCTGCATTTTTCTTGCTCCTTTCCATGGCCTGTAAATATAACCTAACATCATAACATGGAAGGGTCAAAATGTAAAAATTAGTTTCCCCCTTGCAGGCGATTAACTGATCCCATCGGTCACAGACACGCACGGACACACACGGACAAAAAACTGGATAAGGATGTTATTTAAGCACAAGTCGATCAAATGAAGGCCATATCCAAACCAGCTTTTTACTTTTGCCCACCGTTTACCACATTACTATTTTCTTCATTCTCATCGGGTATATTATCGCGCACCAGATAGAAACGGTCCAAATCCGAGCGTGCCTCGACGTTGTTCCACGAAAAAAGATACGGACTTACTGCTGCCAAATTCTCCGAGAATTCAAGAAACTTAAGTGCAACGCAAACCCCTCGCATTTTGCCCTTTTTATCGCGGGTCCCATATTATCTGTTTATGGGGTTTACGGGTTGAGTTGCAGCGTATGTTCCGTATGCGCATCGATGGCCTTGTCGCTGAGCCACCAGTACCTTTTGCTCCCATCCATGAAAGATTGAACCTGGTCCTTATGATGCGGACTGAAAAGACGACCCGTGATGCCGCCTGGTAGCACCGCCACCACTTTTTCATCATCCGCCATGTCGGCAACCATGCGCAGGGATGCGGAAATTTTTACCGAAAATGGATTATTGGGATCATATAGCCCCCTGTAAAGCGTCTCCCCGGAGCCCCCCATGGGCATTTGGCCGCTCCCCAGGAGTCCTTTCCCCATGCCGTTTCGACGAAGGGGACTGACCAATTCAAGGGTGTGTACCTTTCCCCAGAGCCATTTGCGGGGGTCATTGCCGAACTTTTCACTGAGTTGGGCTTTGGCTTTCAAAGCCGCTTGATGGAAAAGATCGTTCAATGTTTCGGTTCTTTCTCCTGTATTTACATTATCAAACCAATCTGACGAACCCTTAAGGACCATTTTCTGTAGACGTTCCTGCCAGAAATACCAGTTGCTCAGAAGCGTGTTGGTTGTTTTTTTCCCGAGTTCATCTTCAAATACCAGCCTGGCAAAAGCGAGATAGGTGGCCTGAAAAATCAAAGGGGCGGCAAGGTCCGGCCTGTCCATGAAATTCCATCCGGAGAGAATTTCCCCCATTTCTTCCGTGTCCTTGTGTGCCAGGAGGGTCTTCGCCATGATGGGCGCAATTTTTTCCGCCAGGAGATTTTTCTCGTCCCGCTGATATTGCCAGTGGTCATCTACGCTCCTGGGTCCTGGGCCGTTCAGCAGTTCCATCAATCTTCTGTACCGGTAGGAAGGGGAGAAATGGGAAGAATAATAATAAGGGTAGTCGCTGGAAACCACTTTGTGATTGCAGGTCCCCACCCATCCTTTCCCGGGGTTTGTACTGTGGGGCATCCGGGATTGAGGAATCCATCCTTTCCAGTTGTCATCACCGTCTTCTACCCGGTAAGGAACCGTACCGTCGTTGTTGGACCGAATGGGAATTTTCCCGCTTGCCCGGTATCCGATATTTCCCGTTGTATCGGCAAAAACCCAGTTGAGACAGAGCATTGGTACGCTTTTCAGGGCCTCATGCATCTCATGCACGGACTTTGCCATCATAAACTGGGTGATTCCGATGCTGTCGCCCATGCTTTCCAAAGGTGCCCAGCGTAGGGTGACAACCTTGTCTGTTTCAAGGCCTTTCAGGACTTCTGAAACAACCGGCCCTCTCCTGGTGGATCTGATCTTGATCTTTTCTTGGCGGACCCCCCCGGGTGCTTCTTTGTCTTTTATTTTGAGATTCTCTTCTATTACCTGGAACGGATATGAATTTCCCCCCTCCAGGTAGCGGTCGGGCCGGGCCGGGTCTACCGTTTCAACATAAAGATCCTGCATGTCGCCATAATTGTTTGTTGCTGCAACGGAAATAAAAGATGTCCTTCCGATGGCAAATCCCGGCAATCCGGGAATATTGGCACCAACGACCCTGAATTCAGGCGTTATGATGCCAAGGGGATACCAGACCCCTGGCAGAATCCTGGTGTCGAGATGCGGATCACCCGCCAGAACCGGTTTCCCACCGGCAGAAAGCCCCGGAGAAACCGCCCAGTTATTGCTGCCCACTCGCAGATGTCGGTCATTTATGAGCACAGACAGATTTTCGGCTCCGGGAAAGGAAAATCCGTGGAAGCCACCGGGGACACGCTGTGACAGGGTGCCCGTATCAGAGGGGTCGTCAGGATTGATATTGATGGGCATGATTTCCATGGCTTTGTCAGGACCCACCGCCTCTATGAGCATCTGGGTCACCACCTCCGTCTGGATATTGGCCGAAGTGGAAAACCCCATATAGTACAAAATTGAGAGTGAATCGGTTACGGTCCAGGGTTCGGGCTTGATGCCGGCCAGCTTGAACTCCAGGTGGGCATCCTTTGGACATTCTTTGATGAAAGCGTTTACGCCATCCACGTACCACTGAAAGTAATCGCGGGTCTCCTGGTTCAGTATTCCTGCCTGTTGTTTCGCCGCGCGATGAATCCCGATGGTTCGCATGCGGGTATCAAGGGCTTTGGCTTTTTCTCCGGCCAGTTCAGAGATTCGTCCCTGGGCGAAAAGCCGGGTCAATTGCATCTGGAACAACCGATCCTGTGCGGTTACAAACCCCTGCGCCATAATGGCGTCATGGAGATTCTCCGCATATATGTAGGCCATCCCCTTTTCATCCCGCTTGATGGTGACGGCTTTTTCCAGCCCCGGCAGTTTCAGTTCTCCGTCTTTCTGGTATTCGTTAAGGCGCGGCAGAAACAGCGTCAGGGCAAAATAGGCGACTGCCAAAAATACAAGCAGGCATAACAGGCGTTTGATCCATTTCATGGGAATTCCTCAGTCAGGGTGGTGGGGAAAAATCGAAAAGCCTGTCACACATGGGCGATCGCCTCGATTTCAACCCGGGTCTCAAAGGGCAAACACGCCGCCTGGATGCAGGTTCTGGCCGGGAGGTCCTCCCCGAAATATTTTTTGTAGACGACGTTAAAACGGGCAAACTCCTCCATATCAAGAAGATAAACCGTTACCTTTAACACATTTTTCAGGGATGATCCCGCTTCTTCCAGGATGATTTTCAGGTTCTGCAGGGCGAGCTCGGCTTCTTCCTCCACACTTCCCAGCTTGAGCTGATTGGTCTCCGGATCGATGGCGCCCTGTCCAGCCGTATAGATGAGCCCGTCATGGATGACCGCTTGGGCGTAGGGGCCGCCTGTAACCGCTGCCTTCTCTGTGTGAAATACCTTTTTATCTCCCATTTTTTTCTCCATTTGAATCGATTTGCATGAATCCTCGTCAAAAAAAACTATAATCCCAAATAGGTCTTTCGGATATGCGGATTTTCCAAGAGCCATTGCCCATCGCCGCTCAGAGCGATCTCTCCGTTTTCGAGGACATATCCCCTGTGGGAGATGGTCAGGGCGTGAAAAACATTCTGCTCAATTAAAAGGATAGCGGTGTTCCGCTCATTGATCTGACGGATAATCTCAAATATGGTGGTGACCAGAAGCGGCGCAAGCCCCAGGGAAGGTTCATCGAACATCATGAGCTTGGGTTTGGACATCAACCCCCTTCCGATGGCCACCATCTGCTGCTCCCCGCCGCTCAGGGTCCCCGCATTCTGGCCGAACCGCTCCTTCAAACGGGGGAAAAACCCGAATACTTCCGCCATGGTTTCCTTCCGGACCTTTTTCGTATGGGGGAACTGCGCGCCCATTTCAAGGTTCTCCCCCACCGTCATGGTGGGGAAAAGCTGCCTTCCTTCGGGAATATGGCTGATCCCCATTTCTACGATCCGGGTCGTGGAGGCCCGGGTGATATGTTCACCTCCAAATTCAATGGTGCCTTTCCGGGGACGGAGAATACCGGAGACGGTTTTGAGGGTGGTTGATTTTCCGGCGCCATTGGAGCCGATAACGGAGACTATTTCTCCTTCGTCTGCCTCAAAACCGACGCCTCTCAAAGCCTGAAGGTCCCCGTAAAAGACATCGATGCCATCAACCCTGAGCATTTAAAAACTCCTTGCCCAAATAGGCTTCAATCACTTTCTCATTTTTTACAACATCCGTGGGGGGGCCTTCGGCAATCCTGCTGCCATAATTGATGACCAGCACCCGTTGTGAAAGTGCCATAATTCCCTGCATGACATGTTCAATGAGCAGAATGGAGACCCCTTTTTGGTTGACCTCCCGGATCAGATCAATAATCTCGGATACCTCTGTGGGGTTCAGTCCCGCCATGACCTCGTCTAAAAGCAGAAGTTTCGGCCGGGTTGCCAGGGCGCGTGCCATTTCCAGCCTTTTTCTGAGGGGAAGGGGCAATCCTTCGGCTTCCTTGTGGGCCATGGGACCCAAGCCCGCCCATTCGATGATCTCCATGGATTCTTCGCGGGCCTTTTTTATGGACGTTTCCCGTGTCATGGCCCCCACCATCACGTTGTCCAGAACCGGTATGGTCAAAAATGGCTTCACGATCTGAAAAGTTCGGGCAAGACCCGCCTGGCACACCTGGTAGGGCTGCATATTTGCCAGGGATTTTCCTGAAAATATCATCTCTCCTGAATCGGGTGCGTTAAAGCCGCTCAAGCAGTTGAATACAGTGGTTTTGCCTGCGCCATTGGGACCGATCAGGCCCAGGATTTCTCCTTCCCCCAATTCAAAAGAGAGTTTCGAGATGGCCGTCAGACCCCCGAACCGCTTATTCAGCTCTGTTACCTTCAGGATGTTCACGATTCCGCTTCAGCCTCTTTTCCTTTTTGGGTGTAAATCGAGTTCTTTTCGTCCAGCTTCAGCATGGGGTTTAACCATCTTTTCACGTAATAGATAATCCCTTTCGGCATGAAAAGCACCACGAGAACCGCAATAACTCCGTACAGAATCAAATGAAGTCCTTCAAATCCTCCCTTTGCAAAGTAAGCCCTGGAGATCTCGGAGAGGGGTGTGAGGATAAATGATCCCAAAACCGGACCCAGAAGGGTTCCCAGGCCCCCGATGATGGGGCGCAGGATCAGTTCGATGCTGAGGGCCATGCCGAACAGGGTGTCGGGGTGAAGATAAAAAATATAGTTGGCATAAAAGGTGCCGGCCAGAGAGGTCATGAAAGCGCTTAACGCAATGGCGATCATGTTATATTTGAAAGCGTTGACGCCCAGGGCCTGGGCTGCCTCTTCATCCTCCCTTATGGCTACCATGAAACGCCCGGCCCTTGAAAGTTCCAGGATACGCACCACCATGATGGAAAAAACCATGAACCCGAGGGCGATATAATAGTAGGGAACATTCCCTCTGAACTGAAAATTCCAGAAGGAGGGGTTGAAGTCCAGAAAAATCCCCGAAAAGGATCCGAGGGCTTCCACATGGGAAACAATCAGGCGGGTAATTTCCGCAAAGGCGATGGTCAGGATTACAAAATAAACGCCCCTGAGCCCGAAGCGAAATCCCAGGTACCCAAGGAACAGGGCGATCACCACCGCGAAAACGCCTCCCACCAGCATACCGATCCATGGGCTGAGCCCGTAGTTTTGGGCCAGGTAGGTGGAGGTGTAGGCCCCCACGCCCACATAGAGTGCGTGTCCCAGAGAAATATGTCCCGTATACCCGGTGAGGATATTCCACGATTGCCCAAGGTAGGCAAAGAAAAAGATCATGACAAAAATACCCAGGACGTACTTCTCAAGGAAAAGCGGCAGCAGTAGAAGAATGGCCAGCACGGCGGCAAGAAAGATATGGAGCCGGGTCATTTCTTCCCCCCTAAAAGTCCCTGGGGACGAAAAAGCATGATGACAATCAGTATCCCGAAACTGACCACCTGTTTGAGGGTGGCCGGCAGAAAGAGGGTGGACATGGACTCGGCCATGCCTAAGATGAGCCCCCCCACAAGGGCGCCCACGAGATTTCCCATGCCGCCCAGGATCACCACAATAAAGGCGGTCAGCGTGAAATCGTGGCCCAGACTGGGAGAAAGGGGCATGAGCGGCAGCAGGAGCGCCCCCGCGGCCCCGGTTGTGGCAGCCCCCAGCCCGAAGGAAATGTTATTAATGCGGCTCACATTGATGCCCACCAGCGTCGCGGCCATGCGGTTATCAGCCGCTGCCCGGATGCGTTTGCCCATATTGCTCTTTTTGAGGAAAATGAAGATGGCAAACGTTATAATAATGGCAAAGGAAAAGGCAATGAGGCGCGACACGTCGATCATGACGTCTCCCAGCCAGATGGTATCCAGACTGAAAGCCGTGTGCGGGCTCCGGTGATCCGGGCCCCACAGCAAAAGCGCCGTATTTTCCAGAATGATCCCGATGGCCACAAGGGGAAGCACCTGCATGGCCTCGGGGTAATCAAGTATCCGGTTGACCACGGAAGATTGGATGACGTATCCCAGGAGGAAGATGCCGGCTGAAACCATGACCAGAGAAAGGTAGGGTTCGATGCCAAGGAGAACGAATATCCAATAGGAAATATACATGCCGATGACCATCATCTGGCCATGGGCGAAATTGATGACCCCCATTACCCCGAAAATGAGGGAGAGCCCCAGGGCAATGAGCCCATAGAGCCCTCCCAGCAGAATCCCCTGGATCAGAAGCTGCAGGGCAAGGGTGGAATCCATTATCCTCTATCCCACATCTGGGGAGCGGGAAACACATAATCCGCCTGAGCGAAACTCTTGGGCAGAACCACCTTGACCCGTTTTACGGGATCCGGGTCCGGCAGGACCTGGACCATGGCCGTCGCGGCATTGATGTTGTCGCCGTTCTCCGCAAAACGGATGGCGTCTCCCACCATGGGCTGCGCTTTAAGATCCGTCTTCCGGAGGGAGGCCAGGAGTTTATCGCTGCCTGCGGAACCGGCCCTTTCCAACGCATCGGCAATCACCAGGATGCCCGTATAGGCATAACCGGAATTGGTGTCGAGATAACCGCCGTACTTCTTATTGAACAGCGCATTGGCTTCCTGGTACACGGGGCTTGCCGTGTTGACCCAGGGGACATTGTCCATGACATAGTAGACCAATTTCCCCAGGTCCTTGATGACTTTCGGCTCATACCACCCCGGACTCCCCGGGCTGATAATGCCCATGAGCGGCACACGCTGCTTGAGCAGCTGCCGCGTCAAAATAATGGAATCTCCCGGACGGCAGACGGGAAAGAGCAGGTCCGGTTTGGCGGCCTTAATTTTGGCCACCTCGGAGGAAAGGTCATGGATGCCCAACGGGTATGTGATATGATCCACGATTTCCACCGGGATGCCGGATTTTTTGAACCATTTGATGAAATTCCCCCCCTGTCCTTTACCAAATGGGTCGCCCGTGTTGGTGACCACCGCTCTTTTGGGGGTCACCTTTCTCTCTTTAATCATCTGTTCGATATACTTGCAGGCCGTTTTTCCAAAGGTAGTCACCGTGGGGAAAATGCGAAAGCTGTATTTGTATCCTTTCTGGGTAATGACATCCAGTGCTGCCACATCCATGACAAACGGGATCTGTCTCTGCTCCGCCAGGGTGGCGATGGCCATGCCGGTACCGCTCTGGAAAGCGCCGATCAGCACGGATGCCCCGTCCTTGATCAACCGGTCCGCCTCGCTGCGGCCTACTGTGGCTTTGGTTTCACTGTCGCCTAAGAGGAGTTCCAGCTTGGCCCCTCCCATGGATTTGATGCCGCCCTTGGCGTTGATATAATCCACCGCAAGCTGATTTCCCCTGCGCTGGCCCTGCCCGATGACCGCAAGGGGTCCGGTGGCCGGCTGAACAGACCCGATTTTAATGGTCTTGGGCGCAGCGCTCAGCAGGGTGGGAACACCAAATGAGGTTGCGGTCAGGCCCAAGCCCACGGCCCCCGTGACTTTGATGAAAGTCCTTCGGTCCATTTCTCTTTTTGCCAGATCTTGTTTTTCCATCATAAACCTCCTATGAAATCGGTTGTCAGTTATCAGTTATCAGTTATCAGTAACAGCATAATAACCACCAGTGCTGACAACTGATACCTGACAACTGCCCCCTACACTTTAAGTGAGCCACCGCTTCCGTCTTCGGTAATGCTTCACATCCCGGTAGCTCTTTTTCTTTCCCACTTCGGTGAGCCCCAGATAGAACTCTCTCACATCGGCATTTTCTTTCAGTTTTTCCACCGTGTCGTCCAGGACGATGCGGCCGTTTTCCATGACATAGCCGTGGCTTGCAATGGAAAGAGCCAGTCGGGCGTTTTGTTCCACCAGGAGGATGCTCACTTTTTCTTCCTGGTTGATACGCTGAATGATCTTGAAAATTTCGGAAACCAGGAGGGGCGAAAGGCCCATGGAGGGTTCGTCCAGGAGCATGAGGGTGGGGATACTCATGAGTCCCCGGCCGATGACCAGCATCTGCTGCTCGCCGCCGCTGATGTATCCGGCCAGAACGGTTTTTCGGGCTTTCAATCTGGGAAACATGCTGTAAACCTTCTGAATGTCCTCCTTCATTTTTCGTCGGCTGCGATTGGTATGCCCCCCGGCGATGAGGTTTTCTTCAATGGAGAGATCCTCAAAAACGCGCCTCCCCTCCATGACCTGAAAGATGCCTTTTCGGACAATTTCCTCCGGCTGTTTGCGGTCGATGCGTTCCCCTTTGAACTGGATCTGGCCGTCGGTGACAGCCCCGTCCTCGGATTTGAGCAGGCCTGAAATGGCTTTGAGAGTGGTGGTCTTGCCGGCCCCGTTATTGCCCAGGACCGCTACGATACGCCCTTCATCCACCTGTAGGCTCATGCCTTTCAGTACAAGGATTACGTTATGATAAATTACTTCAATGTTGTTGACGGCAAGCAATGGTTCCATTAGGGGTGTTCCCTGGTTTCTTCTGCCATTTGTGGGTTATGCCCCGAGCCGGGAGTAGGTGATGTCTTCTTCTCCCAGGTAGGCTTTGATGACTTTTTCGTTGTGCCGGATTTCCTGTGGCCTTCCCTCGGCGATCTTAATCCCGAAATCGAGCACGCAGATGCGGTTACTGATATCCATCACCACGCCCATGTCATGTTCGATCAAGATGATGGTGATGCCCCACTCCTCGTTGATGTCCAGGATGAAACGGGCAATATCCTCGGTTTCCTCCAGGTTCATGCCGGTTGCCGGTTCATCCAGCAGGAGCACCCGGGGCCGCATGGCCAGGGCCCGGGCCATTTCCACCCGTTTCTGAAGCCCGTAGGGGAGGGAGTGCACCACATGTTTTCGAATGGGTTCGATTTCCAGGAGGTCGACAATTCGCTCTTCGATGTCCTTCCTGAGCGCCATCTCCTCGGCCCTGGTTTTGCCGTAATAGATGCCGCCCGAAATGGACCCTGATTTCAAATGAACGTGGGCCCCCAGCTTGATGTTATCCAGGACGTTCATGTGGCCGAAAAGCTCCACGTTCTGAAAGGTCCGCGCAATGCCCAAACGAGCGATGCGGTGCGGTTTCAGATGGGTAATATCCTGGCCTTCAAAAAGGATCTGACCCTCGTCCGGTTGGTAAAACCGATTGATGCAGTTCAAAAGGCAGGTTTTGCCCGCGCCGTTGGGGCCGATAATGGAGAATATTTCTCCCTTTTTGACGCCGGTGGTTACGCCATGGAGGGCTTTGATACCCCCGAAACTGAGATGGATGTCTTTTAGGTGAAGCTGATATTCGTTTTTTTCGTCCATTTTCTTATCTATGGGTGATGGGGTTTCGTTTGCTATTCAACAGGTTCCACCTGTTTGATCCAAACAGTGGTTTTCATGCGAAAACCTTTGCCGTCCTTGTAACGAATGTCGGCTTCAACCGGAATTTCCTCCCGGTCGCCATACAGGCCTTCGATCAGGTCCTTGTACCTCTCTTCAACGAACTTTCGCCGTACCTTGCGGGTTCGGGTCAGTTCATCATCATCGGCATCCAGCTCCTTATAAAGCAGTACGAATCGGTTCACCTTGGCCACCTTGGGAAGGGACTCATTGGCTTTGGCCACTTCTATGGCAATGAGGTCATAGACCTGTTTTTTCTGGGATAGATCCGTAAAAGTGGTGTAGGCCAGCTGGTGGTCTTCCGCCCATTTGCCCACGTTGGCCATATCGATGGCGATCATGGCCGTGATAAACGGCCGCTCCTGGCCGATGACCACGG
>Ga0233431_1006004_pt1 | contig 11281 bp, 10 predicted proteins | sample SI_118_April2016_FD_179867 | JGI IMG/M metagenome (GOLD analysis project Ga0233431, IMG submission 179867) | Seawater microbial communities from Saanich Inlet, British Columbia, Canada - SI_118_April2016_200_MG | ecosystem: Environmental > Aquatic > Marine > Inlet | place: Canada: British...
TCTCCGCTTTGACTCAAATATATCATGTAATTTGAATTTCAAATAAACTTAAAAAGCTTATGTTATGGGTTATTTAATAATTATTGCTTGTTTTGTTTCTAATTTAGCAAAATTTAACTTATCTTTATTCTCTGCGTATATTGTAAATACTCTTTCACCTTTTTTTACCTTATCTCCAATTTTTTTAAATAAGTATACTCCGGCTCCTTTATTCTCTGGCGCACCCGCATATTTAGCAATTTTAGCAATTTTTATATTATTTATTTCTTTTATTTTTCCATTTATTGAAGAATTATAATTATATGTGAATTTTCCAGGTCTTATCTTAGATGGGAGAATATTTGGATTTCCCCCTTGGGCCTTTATTATTTTTTTCATTTGTTCATATGCTGCACCAGTTTCTAAAATCTCCCTTGCAGAAGCTTTTGTTTTTGTTAATTTGAATATATGATCTGCCATCATAACAGATTTTCTTTCTAAATCTTTTGGCGCTCCTTGTTCCCTTCTAAGAATTAATAAAACATCTCTCGCTTCTAATTTTGGTCCTATTCCATTTCCAATTGGTTGAGAACCCTTTGTAAGAATTACTTTAGTTTTTATTCCTATTTGTTTAGCAATTTTAGAAAATCTTTTTTTTAAGTAATTAGCATCAGATTTAGAAGTAATCTTTGCATTTTTTCCAACTGGAATATCAATTAAAAGGTGAGTTGCTCCTACTGCAGATTTTTTAGAAAGAATTGAAGCCAATAATAATCCTGCAGGATCCAATCTTAAGGGGTGCCTTACTTTTATTAACCTAGTATCTGCTCCCGATATATCAAATGAACCAGACCATACCAAACAACCATTTGCAATTTTTATAATTTCTTTTACTTTTTTAATATCAAATTTAATTTTTGATAGGACTTCCATAGTATCCGCAGTACCTGCTGGACTTGTTATTGCTCGAGAAGAGGTTTTTGGAATTGTTAATCCTGCAGCCGCCAAAATGGGAGTCACTAGCATAGAAGTTCTATTATTTGGGACTCCGCCTATGCAATGTTTATCTGCTATAATTTTTTTATTTAATTTTAATTTTTCACTTTTATTTACTGTTGCTTTTGTTAAGTATGTGACTTCTTTATCTGTTAAACCCATACTATAACATCCTGCAACAAAATATGCTACTTCTATATCTATTAAACTATTTGATATTAAATCACTTATTACACATTCAATTTCTTCTTTTGATAATTCTCTACCGTCTAGTTTTTTTCTAATTGCTTCTATTGATGCAGGTGTTTGAGAAGGAGTTACTTTTACTTTTTTTTGTAAACTTATTTTTTCTATAGTTTCATCAAAAAAACCTATCTCACCTGGAGCAATTTTTCTTTTACTAGGGGTTGTATCTAAAAGAACATTAATTGATTTTTTCCCGTTTTGTATTTTTACTCTATCTAATGCAGTAAGCTCTAATTTCTTAGTATCTTTTTCATTCATCAAAACAACTAGGGGCCCCCCTGTTGCTAAGTTTAATTTTTTTGGTTTAAGCAGCATTTTCTTCTTCATATATCCTATATACTACAAATAATATTGAAAGGATTAATGGTCCTACAATTATTCCAGGAAGCCCGAATAAACTTATTCCTCCAAGTACACCTAATAAGATTACCATTGGATTAATTTTAGAATTTTTCCCCATGATATGTGGTTTTACTATATTATCTAATGAAGAAATTATTCCAAATGATAATAACAACAATAAAAATCCATAAGTTAAATTTCCCATTATAGCAAGATATATGGATGCAGGGAAGTATACTGTTGCAGGGCCAATTATTGGAAGATATGCAGCCAATACTATTACAAAACTCCATAATAAAGGATTTGGAATTCCAAATATTGAAAATAAAATAAATGAAGCGATTCCTTCAATAATTGCTATGATTAAAACTCCACTTAACAAACCTCTAATAACATTATTTATTTCTTTAAACAATTTTATTTCTATATTTTCTTTTATTGGTAAACTTTTTCTTAATTTTCTTATTACTAATTTCCCATCTTTTAGAAAAAAGAATAATGTGAAGAAAAATATAAAGAAATTTAAAAAACCACGGATCATAGTTTCAAGCATATTTGCACTGGACAATATAAAGAAATTTGAAAGTTCTTGTAAAGATTCTTTTATGTGTCTTTCAAAGTTTATTTCTAATCCAGTAATATCATTTAGGTTTTTTGAAAATTCAGTAAGCTCTAATCCACTTGCTGCATTATAAACATTAATTGTTTCAGTTAATAATCTATTTGAGAAAAAAATCAAAGGAATAACTATTATTAAGAATATTAAAATTATTATAATTATGCTTGATAAATTTTTTCTTTTTGTTCTTTTATATATTCTCCTGTACAATGGAAACACTGCAATTGCAATAACTGCTGCTCCAAGCAAAGGAGTTATAAAAGGGGCAATGATTTTATATGAAACATATAATAAAAGTAAAACTAGTCCAAATACAATAAATTTTGAATATTTAGTAAAAGTAAATTGTTCCATAAGTTATATTGACAAGATTTGTTTATAAATATTTTTATTTGTTTAAATGAATTAAAATAAAAAAATAAGAAAAATTATTTTTTCTTTTTAAAGAAATACCAAATTATCCCCATTAAAACTAAAATTCCAATAACCCATAATATAGTATTGTTCGCTCTTTCTTCAGGTGCTAGTTCCAGATTCTCTTCAAATGGTGTTTCTCCCATCTCTTCTTCAATTACTTCTTCAATTATTTCTTCAGTCACTTCTTGAAATAATGGGGTTGTATATTCTTCAAAAATTATTTCTGCTTTTGAACCAATAAGATTATTTAAGGTAATTATCAAATCATAGTTGCCATCTTCATCTAAGTCAAATTTATCTGATTCCCCTAAATAGATGTTTTTGGTTACTGGAGTAGATGATACAACTACCTTTATGTAAGAGCTTCTAACTTCTTTCAAATTAACTGTATGCTCCTCTCCCTTATATTCCAAGGTAATACTATCTCTATTTCGCAATGTTTTTGTTTCAGATAAACCATTTAATGAACCAGAATCGTATGTTTTTCCATTATATCCACTAGAGCTGGATGCTGCAGCAGGATTAGCATAAGTATCTAATGTATATACACTAGAGTTTGTTGTCCTATTAACTAAATCTAAACAACTCACATGCCATAGTAATGTGTCAGAAGTTGGAACACTACTTAAGGTAAAGTTTTGATCTGCACTTCTTGTTATTGTACTATTTGTTTCATTTGCAGTTCCACTTAAGTATAGTGTGCAATTTTGTATTGTATTTGCATCAGTTACATTATATTTGAAAACTACAGTACCATCTGTATCTGTACCAGCATTAGCTGGAGAAATTAGAGTAATTACTGGTGCGCTAGTATCTACTCCAAAAGTATTGTTTGTTGTGCCCCATAATGTATTGCTTTCATTATCTTGAAATAAACAATTCCAAGAATAATTGAAACCTTGTAATTCTGGAAGATTTGTTAACGTAAATGTTAAATTTAATGTTCCATTTATTGTACTATCTGTAGTATTTAATGTTGTATTATATGGGGATGCTGCAGCAGCTCCTGTTTCATTCCACACATATAATGTTGTGTTTGTTATAATCATTGTATTATTTGCAGTCCCATTACAAGTAAATGTTAAATTTCCATCTGTATCCCAAGTACTATTTGCTGGAGAATTTAATGTGATTAAATCTATTCCTGCTATAACAAAATAAGATAATGTAAATAAAACTAAAATTGAGAAAATTATACTTGTTTTTTTTTCATATATTGCCACCCCTGGTTATATTTTTGTAAGTTTTTACTTATTTATATATTTTTGTAAGTTTTTACTTATTTATATATTTTTGTAAGTTTTTTAGATTAAATTGGCCTTTCCATTTCCCATTTAATCATTGCTTCTTGCAATTCTTTATGAGTTTTAGCATATTGTTTCAAAGGAATTCCTTTTAAAGAAGCATCTATTGATTGTCTAATTGATTTTGCCCCTGCCATTGAACCTTTTGGATGCCCATGTATGCCTCCTCCTGCTTGGAGTACAATATCCTTCCCCATCATTTTAATTATTTGAGGCATTAATCCAGGGTGTAAGCCTCCAGAAGAAACGGGAATTGTATCTTTTAAATTATGCCAATTTTGAGGTAATGGGGATTTAACTTTATTTTTAACTATTCCATCTTTTATTTCTAAAACTTCTTTTCTATCTCCTACCAATTTCCCAATTACTGTACCAATATGAATATTATCTACCCCAATTAAACGAGATAGTTTAGCAAGTGCTAACATAGTAATTCCATGTTTTGGATTTCTATCTACTGCTGCATGAAATGCTCTATGGGCATGAATTGCTAATTTTAATTTTTGGGTTTCATTTCTTAAGGTTTGAAGTCCTGCCCATCCAACAGTCATAATATCTACCATTATATATTTGAAACCATACTTCTTAACTATTCTAGCTCGCCTTATCATTTCATTAGTTTCTGCAGTGACATTAATGAAATAATCTTTTTTCTCTCCAGTTTCCTTTTCTGCTTTATCTCTTGCTTTTGCTGCAGATTTTACTCTTGCTTCAAATCTGTTAAAATTTTGAGAAGTTAAATTTTCATCATCTTTTGCAAAATCTACCCCTCCAATCCAAGAATCATAAATAACTTTTGTATGTTCTTTTGTTGTTAAACCTACTTTTGGTTTTGGAACTGTCGCAATCATTGGTCTATCTTTTATTTTCATATATTTTCTTATTTTTTCCATTCCAAATTGAGGGCCCTTAAAAGATTTTATATATTTCTCTGGGAATTGTATATCTATTATTCTAAGATTATCTACGGCCTTCATTCCAAAAATATTTCCTGCAATAGAACTCATTAATTGAGGGATACTTCCAAGTTCAAATAATTCTAAGGGATAAGCTACTTTTACATAAGGTCCTTTGAAATCATAGGCTCTTGCTCTAATTTTCCTTATATGGGGTTTTAAAGTTGAAAGAGTAGTCCAAGTACCATTAGAAGATTCTGCAGCTATTCTGCCAATAGCTTCTTTTTTTGACATTCCTTTAGCAGGTTCAACTCTAAATAGAACTATTAAATCTGTTTTCTTTGGTTTATACTTCAAATCTACAAAATCTAAATATTGGCTCATTTATTTTCCTCTTTTATTAAAGTTGGAATTTCTTTAATATCTTTAATTTTGAAATCTGCATTATTTAAACTTTTCCAGGTCTGTTTTGGAGAATTTAATATAATTATTGATTTTACTTTTGCTGCTTTTGCAGTTTTTATATCTTGTTGAGTATCCCCTACCATAAATTGTACTTTTTTCTTGAGTTGTTTTTCTGCCTTGTAAATTTCATCTGGAAATGGTTTAGGGCGTTTAACTTCATCCTTTCCAATTATTAAATGAAACATTTTTTTATCTAATTTTATTGAATCTAAAACCTTTATTATTGAACTATGTCTATTATTGCTTAATAAACAAAGAGTGTATTCTTTTGAAAGTTTTTTTAGAATTCTTTTTACATTTTTGTATGGTTTTATTGTATTTACTGAAGCAAATCTTATTTCATTGAAATCTTCGCTTATTTTTTTTAATTCTTTTTTTGTTGCATTAGGTTTTAACAATTTAACTTGATCACTAAGTGTTAACCCCCACATGGAATATAATTTACTTTTTGTATATTTTATATTATTTTTTTTGAAAGCTTTTATTTGAGAATTTAAGATCCAACTATTTGTATCCAATAAAGTGCCGTCTAAGTCAAAACAAATTATCATTTTATCCAAGGGTAAGTTTTTTTTGTTTTTTTAATAAATTTCTTGGGATCTAATACCCCAAGTTCACAAACTATCTTTTTAATATTTTTATTTGGGATTAGTTCAAAAGCAGGATTCCTTATTGTCAAATTTTTAATCTTAGTTTCCCAAATTTCTTTTGAATCTCTTTCTTCAATTTTTAATTCTTTTGGAGAATATTTCCATGAATTAGAAATTATATATACTGGAATTTTATGTTTTTTAGCTAATTCTGAAATCATATAACTTCCTATTTTGTTATAGGCACCTTTAGCTGTTATCATATCGGCACCAATCATTATTATGTTTGCATCTTTAATTGCTTCGTCTGCAGCAGAATCTACAAAATGTGTTACTTTTATCCCTGCAGAAGTTAATTCTTTTACAGTTTTCCTTCCTTGATATAATGGGCGAGTTTCTGTATTATGGACCTTGAATTTAACTTCTGCCTTTTTCATAGATCCAGTTACAGTTGAAGAATGGCAATGAGTATAAATTATTGTGTTTTTCTTTATTAGTTTGGAGGCTATTAGTTCAGTTCGGCTGTCCATATTTCTAAGATAATTGTAAGATATTTTTGGATTTTTGACCTCTTTTGCATATTTAATTGCGTTTTGTAAGCATGGTTCTGTTGGTCTTGCTGAGATTAATTCTTTAAGGGATTTATAGTCCGAATTAATTTGCATTGCTTTTAACCCTTGTAGGGCAATATTTGTTGCACCTTGAATTTTTAAATCTTTAATGTCTTGAACTATTTTTTTGAATTCATTCATGTTTTAATTTTAATTTTTTAGTTATATAAAGTTTACCAAAAAGTATATAAATTTAAGAACTGAGCTTTAATATAATGGCGTTAGAATCAATAATGAATCCTTTTAGTGCAGTAGATAAACCCTGGCACATGTTTTTTGCAGGAGCAGTCTATGCTAGTCTGGCACTTTTTTTGAGTGTATGGGTTTTTAGAGATTCTTCTAGTTTAATTATGGTTTTTTTGACTGTTCTGGCTGCAGTGCCAATTATGCATGCTAGTATGAAAATGGAAGAAAACAATACCGTTACCTTAAAAGATGAATCGGCTATTTTGAAAAGACATTCTAAGGTTATAGTGTATCTACTCTATTTATTTGTTGGATTTGTTGTAGCATATACTTTTTGGTATTTAGTATTACCAGATTCCATTATTGAACCTTTATTTTCTACTCAGGTAGAGACTATAAAGGGAATTAATAATCAAGTAAGTGGCAATTTTATATTTTCAGGTAATGTTTCTGGGGCAAGTAATGTATTTTTCCAAATATTTTTAAATAATTTTAAAGTATTACTCTTTTGTTTATTTTTTTCGTTTTTTTATGGTGCCGGTGCTATTTTCATTTTAACATGGAATGCATCAGTCATTTCTGCAGCCGTTGGAATGTTTATTGAAAATGCCGTTTCAGCTGGAACGCATATTTTAGGGGCAATCCCCTTAGCAATATTGAGGTATTCAATCCATGGCATCCCAGAAATAGCTGCATATATTATAGCAGGAATGGCAGGAGGGATAATTTCTGTTGCCATGATTAATAGAGATCTAGAGACCAATAAATTTAGAAAAATTGTTTTGGATGTTATCGATTTATGTTTAATTGCAATACTAATATTAATTTTAGCAGGATTATTGGAAGTCTATGTTACTCCTCTGTTTTTCAGTTAGATAAGATTTATAAGTTGGTTTTAAGTTCGAGAATATATGAATTATACTAAGGCTCTTGTTAGAGGATCAGGAATTGTTTTCATAGTGGCAATTCTTTCTGCCATCCTTGGATATCTGTTAAGGATATTATTGGCTAGAAACTTGACAATGGAAGAGTATGGATTATTCTATGCAGTATTTGCTTTTGTTAATGTTATCGCTTCTTTTAGGGGATTTGGTGTTGGACAGGCATTGATAAAGTATATTCCCGAGTTTAAATTAAGTGAAAATTATTCTTCAATAAAGAAAGGAATAATATATTATTTTTCATTACAATTTATTTCCTTTATATTTATATTTGGAGTTATATTTATTTTTGCAGATAATCTTGCAGTAGGGTATTTTAAAGATTTAACTTCTATTAATCTTTTATTCTTATTGGCTTTGGCATCCATTTTTTCTATTTTCGAATCTTTATTTCATGTACTATTTTTAGGGTACAAAAAATCAGGACATTATGCTTTTACTACCTTTTTTCAGATGTTATTAGTATTAATTATTACTCTTATTTTATTAAAATTAGGAATTGGATATCTTTCTCCAGCATATGGATATTTGATTGCTTCTATACTATCTAGTATAATATATTATTTTTTGTTCAGAAAGATGTCGCCTCAATTTTTCAATGCAAAGTTATCTTTTGATTTTAAATTTTTCAAAAAATTAACATTGTTTGGTTTGCCTTTAACTGCTAGTGCAATTATAGGTTCTAGTATCGGACAATTAGATATATTGATTCTAACTTATTTTACTGGTTTGAAAGAAGTTGCACTATATAGTGTTGCCTTGCCTATTTCTATGCTATTGAGGCAGTTTTCTAAATCCATTTCACTTATAATTATTCCAGTTTCTTCTGAAATATATCTCCAGAATAGAGAATTATTAATTGAAGGAATTAAAAATATCCATAAATATATTTTAATTACAATTATTCCTATTGCTTTAGTAATGGCAATTTTTGCACCATTAATTATTTCTTTATTTTTTGGTGATGAATATCTTGGGGCAGTATGGACTCTAAGAATTCTTGCAGTATCTGCAATATTTTATTCAATTGCATATATTAATTCTAATATTTTATTAGGTATTGGGAAACCAGGATTAAATGCTAAAATAATGATTGGATTGTCCTCAATTGCATTAATTTTAGATTTATTTTTAATACCCCTTTATGGGATAATTGGTGCCGCATTAGGAATTTTTATTGCATCTTTTGTAATGTTTTTTGTTTCTCTTATTTATATTAAGAAAGACATTAATTATTTCCCCTCAATAATGTTGTTTATTAAATTACTTAGTTTAGGTGGATTATTTTTATTTTTTATTAAATCCCTTAGACAGTTACCTTTTGTAAATTATTGGGTTGAACTTATTGTTTTAGTTATCCTGGGAGGGGGTTTTTATTTTGGTGGATTGTTCTTGTTTAGAATTATTTCTGTTGAAGAAATTAAAATTTTATTAAAAAGAATATTTTAAATTTTTTTACAAATAAATATCAACCTTCTACAATTATTTAGTTTAGTTTTTTCTATATTATTTTTAAAATATCTGTTAAGAAATTTTTGATAATATTTAGAAGTTATTGAAATATAATTATTTGTGGATAAGGCATATAATAGTTCATATGTTTTAGAAATATCATAATGTCCAATTGATTTTATAATTTTGAATTTTTCCCCCAATATATTTTGCATAGAATTTATACTAAAATGTTGGTAGTGTTTTTCAAATCGGGGTATATTATTTGAGGGGACCGTGATTATAAAATATCCATCTTTTTTTAATAAGTTATGGAGTGAATTTATGACCTTGTTTAAATCGTTGGGCTGAAGGTGCTCTAAAACTTCCACTGAAGTAATTACATCAAATTTTTGTTTTGTTTTATACTTATTTATATCCTCTGCAATAAACTTTGCACTAGGAGTAAATATTTTTGCAAAGTTTATTGCTTTTTCTGAGGTATCAATTCCAGTTAGCTTTGTTTTATTATCATTTAACTCATAAATTAATTTTCCATCTCCACAGCCAAAATCAAGTAAATTTTTTGGATTGATTTCTTTTAGAATTTTTATTATTATTCTTATTATACTGAAATATGAGATTCCTGCATATTCATTTTCTTTAACTTCGTGATGGTATGGAGTAATATATTCTTCTTCTTGTAATAATTCTTTATTTTTCATTTTTTTGAGAATTACTGTATCCTTTTTAAGATTTCTCTTAATTCTTCCTCTGCCAATTTCCGGGGATTGTTTTTAACTCTCTGTGGATTGAACCCATTTTTTATTATTAGTTCTATATCTTTGACCCCTAAACTACTCAATTTTGTTTTTAATCCAATACTCTCCATTAAACTAGTTAATTTATTCCTTCCTTCTTCTGAGCTATTCGCATTCATGGTTTGCAGTATTTCATTTATTGATTTAGAAACATATTCTGGCCCTCTTTCATCAAGAGAATCTTTTTCTGAAACTTTAGAAATATATACTAGCATTTCTCCAAGAGTAAGTCCTACTGCATGGCCATGTGGAATTCCATAATGTGAAGTTATCGGGTATGATATTGCATGGCAAGCTGTTGTTTGTGTTAGGTTTATTGCTTTGCCGGCCAGATTAGATGCCCTTGCCACTTTTTCTTTATTTTCCCTAGTTGGATTATTTACTGCATCTTCTAAATTGTCAAAAAGTAGGCTTATTGCTTCTTTTGAATATTTTTTGGATTCTAGTGTTGAATTAATGGACCAATAACTTTCAATTGCTTGTCCCAGGGCGTCCATTCCTGTGCAAGCTGTTTGATTTGTTGGAAGACTCATTGTAAGTTGTGGATCTATTATTGTATAATCTGGAATGATTAAATCATTGGATAATGAATATTTTGTTTTATCAATATATATTACTGCAAATTTTGTTGCTTCACTTCCAGAACCAGATGTAGTCGGAATTGCTATGAAAGGTTTTCCTTTTGATTCTACTTTAATTTTTCCAGTAACATAATCTTCTGGAGATCCAGAATTTGAAGATAATGCATTTATTGCTTTTGCAACATCTATTGGGCTTCCTCCTCCAACAGCAATTACCAAATCATACTCATTTTGTTTAAACGATTTTATACCTATTTTAATTTCTTCTAATTTAGGATTTACACTAAAATCTGAGAATCTTTTGGTTTCTATCCCATATAGAATTCTATTTATTTGTTCTTGTGCTCCAGAAGAATTATATGAAGATTTTCCAGTAACTAGAAATACTTTTTTAGGTTCCTCTTTTCTTATTATTTCTTCTAGTTTTTCTATGCTTCCCCATCCAGAATATTCTTTTTGATTCATTATAGTAGTTGATATATGATTTGCTTATAAAACTTATGAAATATATAATAGGGTATATATTTAGTCTAGAAATTCCATAAAATCTTTTTTATTTTCTTGTGGTGTTCTTGTTGGTCTGCCTAATTCTTTTCTTGCACCTTTTTTTATTTTTATTTCTAAAATGGTTGGGCCATTAGAATTTTTTAGTTGTTTTATTTTTTCTTTTAATTCTTCTTTTGTAGTTGCTTCAAATGTTTCTTTATACCCGCAAGCTTTTGCTATTTCTTGTATATTTATTTGAAATCCTACAGTGGGTTGTCCTCCAACAGAATCATGAACTCCATTGTTTAGTACAATATGTTTAAAATTTTCTGGAGCGTTTTGACCAATTATTGCAGATGCTCCTAGGTGC
>Ga0233431_1006010_pt1 | contig 11269 bp, 6 predicted proteins | sample SI_118_April2016_FD_179867 | JGI IMG/M metagenome (GOLD analysis project Ga0233431, IMG submission 179867) | Seawater microbial communities from Saanich Inlet, British Columbia, Canada - SI_118_April2016_200_MG | ecosystem: Environmental > Aquatic > Marine > Inlet | place: Canada: British...
AAAAGTTATTTCTCCGCCTTGATTTTTAGGGTAAGCATGTTTGATGATATTAATGATTGCTTCTTCAGTCGCTAGGACAACATCATGGATGATTTTCTGAATACATGTGTTTTCTTTTGTTTGTTCCAAAATGAAAGTATGAATTTTTTCGATAGAGTCGATTTGAGCAGGAAGCTTTAGCCAGTTAAAATTATCACCGCTTTTCCCTTTAAAGCGTAGGGAGAGTATGGTCATATCATCTGATTGAGGCTTGCCTTGAGCATATTTCTTTAAATAATTCATTAGGTTATGAGCCAGTTCTTTTGATGAGCTTATTAAGCTATTAGTTTTCATAAAATTAATCAATCCTTCTTCTGAGAAAAGTTGTTTCTTTTTGTTAATTTGTTCCGTGACCCCATCAGTATAGACGAACAATGCGTCATTAGCCGATAAAATTACAGAATTTGTTTCATAAATAACATCCTTTATAATACCAACTACCGGTTTTCTGGCGCAAGACAAGAATTTTGGGGGCTTGTTTTGACGTAGTAAAAGAGGGTCATTATGTCCTGCGTTTGCATATTTAATTTCGCCAGTATCGATATTTAGTATACCAACAAACAATGTTGCAAACATGTTATGTTTGTTTTTATCTAGTAAATCTTTGTTAGTTGCTGTTAAGGCTTCTCCGGGAGTTAGCCCATCTTTAATTTTTGCATTAAGCAATGTACAGGTGACAGCCATAAAAATACTTGATGGAATTCCCTTATCAGAAACATCGCCTACAAAGAAATATATGTGTGAGTTATCAATAAAGAAATAATCAAATAAATCTCCGCCAACTTGTCGCGCTGGTTGTAAGTAGGCATAAAGATCGAAGTTGCTACATCTCGGATCATTCTTTAGGCCATCAGGAAGTAGAGCTAGCTGAATTTTTCTGGCCACGTTTAATTCGCTCTCAATACGTTCTTTTGCGGCGGTGGTGGAAGTAAGGTCATCAATATAAACTTGCAAAGACTCAGCCATGTGTAAAAATGCTTTTGCTAGCGAGGCTACTTCATCATTACCCTTGATTAATTTTTTAATTTGTAATTTTGTGTTGGCAGATAAAGAAAAGTTTTTTGATGGTAGGTCATGAGCATAAGAGGTCAAATGTCGCAGGGGGTTGGTTAATCTACGAATTAAAATGATGCTCATCATAAGCCCCAAAATAAGTATGATTGCATTAATGGACATTAAATCAATGATCAATTGATTTCGTGGGGCATCTACTTTTGCCGCTTGAGTGACTCGAACAATATACCATTCAGATGAAGGCACCTTTGCTATTTTAAAATCCCAGTTTTCTAATTTATCAAACAGCATGATTTTTTCATTGATCGAAGAGCCCATTGGGTGCTCGTTGGCCTGGCTTATTAATTGTTTAGTTATGCTTTTTCCTGGCTGAGTTTCTTGTAAATTTGCTAGATTTATATTTTGAGGTTTAGAAACAACGACTCCTTCTTTATTAAGGACAAAAAGGAAGTCATTGTAAGCACTAACTTTATCAATTATTGTTTTTGCTTTTACTTTACTTGTTACTGCTGACTGTAGGTCTGCACTTAAATGTTCTTTGATTAGATTCAGTACGATGAAGCTAGAACGGGCGGTTATTTTTTTTGTGCCTTTATCGATATAGCTTATGGTTATTATCGTGGTAACAATTATAAATAAAACCAATATAATGATAACTAGCAGATAAATCTTATTTTTTATTGAATTAAACAAAATCAAACTATCCTTAAAACATGCACAGTGTTAATGCCATCCAGAGTAAAAAACAATTTTCTAAGAGATATCAAAAAAGTCCTCTAAGCCGGAAATACTAAAGATTTTTCTAACCTGCGGCTGAATATTTACAATAGAGAATTTTTCATTTCCTGCTTTTTTTGCAGTTATTATACAAATGCGCAAAAAAGCGGAGGCAATATAATCTACTTCTTTTAAATCGAAAATTATTTTTGTGGGCGAATTATCGATCTTTAATTTATCATTAATCAGTTTCTCGGCTTCTAGGCTATTTTTAGACCCCATTTGTTCAAGAAATTTAAAAATCAATTCATCTTTATTTTGTGAGACTTCAATCATTATATTTTCCTCATAAAAAATTGGGTAAACATTAAAAACAATATAGGAGTATAATTCTGTCTTGTCAAGAACAAGTCAATTTTTGAACATTCTCTTTGGGCACCATGCTGGTTAATAATCGTTAAAACTTGACCTGGGTATTCATTGAGTTAGTATTATCCCAAAGTTTTAACATTATGGAGTAAAATATGTTTGGATTATCAACTCAACCCAAATCAATAGGCGGAGTTTTAAAATGTAGCTGGCGACTTTACAAGGCAACTTTTTTAAAACTATTAGTGGTTTCATTGATTTATGCGGTGATATTTATATTGCCTAATTTATTTTGGCAAATCCGACCAAATCAGCCATTGCCACCTAATTACGTATGGATGACCCTAATTATAGACCTTATAATTTTTTGGTTATTTACATTAATGCTTTATAGAAGCAATCAAGTTATGAGCTCGTCTAAACAAGGTTATGGCAAAGCATTGAAAATAACCACATCCAAGTATATTTTTTATCTTGCAGCAAATATTTTATTTTTGATAATGGCGGTTGTTGGAACAGCATTGTTTGTTTTGCCAGGAATTTTCCTAGTTATATTGTTGGTATTTTATTTACCCTTCATGGTTATTGAGAACAAAAAAGTTTTTGAGTCATTTAAGTTTAGCGCCAAAATAGTTTGGGGTAACTGGTGGCGAACTTTTTTAATATTTTTAATTTCAGCAGTTGTTTCGATACTTGTCTTCATTGTGCTTGAACTGGTTTTTAATATTCCACTAACAGCCATCTTTAAATTTGATGCTAGTAGACTAAATTACATGGCTCAAATTATAATGGTGTTATTTTTGGTGATAATATTGCCTTGGAACATTGCTGTAATGCTTTCTCAATTTCACGACTTAAAGTTACGACATAAGTTTAAAAGCAATAGTGTAGAGAAATAATCTAAACTTGGGTTGTCTCACAGCTACGTTCCTCGCAATTTGGTGTTGCAGTTATTAGTATCGTGGTTTAATGGTGTCGTAGTTGTTGGTGTCGTGGTTATTGGCCGCTTCTACATCCCACATCCTATATCCTGGCTGTTGCACTATTTGTAATCCTTCGTGGCCTTCGCGTTCTTCGTGGTGATAATTGTAGTTTGGCTGCTGGCTGTTAGTAATCTGTGTGCATCTGTGGCTAATATTTGGCTGTTTAACCTGGATCCCGCGATCAAGTAGCGGGATGACGGGTTGTTGGTGTCGTGGTTATTGGCTGCTCCTACATCCCACATCCTATATCCTGGCTGTTATGCACCATTAAACTTTTTTGCGATGATGGGTTTGTTTTTAAAGCGGTTTTAGTTTTGCATATTCCAACGACAAAACCTTAATCCCATGTTTTTTGAATCTAACTTGGACGCGGTTATCCCCGTCAAAATTTAAAATAACTCCTTCGCCAAATTTTGCATGCTCCACTGGTTGGCCTAATTTTAAATCGAATGCTGGATTAACTTCAGGATTAATGGTGGTTGAGTAGTTGAAAGTTGATGTTGCTTTCCTTCTTATGGTTGTGGAGGCAATTTTAATTTTTGCGCTAGTCTTTTCTAAGTGTTCATCCGGAATTTCATAAATAAACCGTGAGGGTTTTTGTCTGCGTTCTGATCCATATAGGATTCTAGAGTTTGCATGAAGAAGATAAAGTTTTTGCATTGCACGGGTAATTCCAACATAACATAGTCGACGTTCTTCTTCTAAACGTTGTGGTTTGTCAAATGACATTTGGTGTGGAAACAAACCCTCTTCCATGCCGGCCAAAAAAACCACTTGAAATTCTAGCCCTTTTGCAGCATGCAAAGTCATGAGGCTAACAAAGTTGTCAGTTGATTCTTCTTTGTCATTGCCAGATTCTAAAGCGGCGCGAGCTAAAAATGCCATAAGAGGTGATGTGTCTTCATCTTCGCTGAGAGTGAATTCTTTGGTTGCGCTAACTAGTTCTTCTAGGTTTTCAATTCGCGAGAGATCTTTGTTGTTTTTTTCTTTTTGATAATGCTTTATTAAGCCGCTAAGGTGTAAGGTGTGCTCGACTTGTTCGTGCAATGGTAATTCTTTTATTTCAAGACGCATGCGTTTAATTAGATTTAAAAAAGCAAGTAGCGCATTGCAAGTGTGTGCCGGCCGTAATTTGTTATCGATAATGTTTTTCATTGCTTGCCATAGCGAAATATTTTGTTCTTTAGCAATCTGGCGTATGTTGGAAAGCGAGGTGTTGCCAATTCCTCGGGCTGGCATATTAATGATGCGTTCGAATGCGGGATCATCATTTTCATTTGCAACTAAGCGTAGATATGCGAGAGCATTTTTTATTTCTGCTCGTTCAAAAAAGCGCATACCGCCATAAACACGATAAGGAATGTTGGCTCGCATTAGTGTTTCTTCAAATGCGCGTGACTGTGCATTAGCGCGATACAATATTGCACATTCATTGTATTTGTTGCCCTGTTGTACCCAGTTCAAAATTTTGTTAACAACAAAGTAAGCTTCATCCCGACCGTTAAAAGCGGCATAGAGCGAAATTGCCTCTCCATTCCCTGCTTGAGTCCACAGGTTTTTTCCCAGTCGATTTGAATTACAGGAAATTAAAGCATTAGCTGCTTTCAAGATGTTTCCAGTAGAGCGATAGTTTTGTTCTAGGCGAATTATTTTGGCATTAGGGAAATCATGCTGGAAACGATGAACATTTTCCATGTTAGCTCCGCGCCAACCATAAATTGATTGATCATCATCACCAACAACAGCAATATTGTTTGTGGTGGTGGTTAATAATCGCAGCCAAGCGTACTGAATGTCATTGGTATCTTGAAACTCATCAACTAATATATATTTAAATTGTTGTTGGTAGTGTTGAAGGATTTGCGGGTTGTTAAGCCATAATTCATGCGCACATAATAAAAGTTCAGCGAAATCCACCAACCCATTTCGTTGGCAAATTTCTTCATAGGCTTGATAAACTTTTACCATGGTTTGTTCGGATACATCGCCATAACTATCAATAGATTGTGAGCGGATCCCATCATTTTTTTTGTTATTGATGTACCACAGGGCTTGTTTGGGTGGCCATTCTTTTTCTTCGAGATCAAGGTTTTTCATTACTCGCCGAATCAAACGATGTTGATCTTCGGAATCTATAATTTGAAATGATTCTGGTAATTTAGCTTCTTGCCAGTGAATGCGCAGAAAACGATGGGCCAAACCGTGGAAGGTGCCTATCCACATACCTCCAATAGGTTTTGCCATTAAAGTTTCGATGCGCTCGCGCATTTCTTTGGCAGCTTTGTTAGTGAAGGTGACGGCAAGAATGGAGCGAGGAGAGGCCGATTTTTCTTGCATCAGCCAAGCAACCCGGCGTACTAGAACCCGAGTTTTTCCACTGCCAGCACCAGCTAATATCATAAGATTTTCATCTTGTGTGGTCACGGCTTCATGTTGGGGGGTGTTTAAAGTTTCTGTAATATTCATCGCGGCGCATTGTAGCAAAAAAATGTTGTGATCGCACCCATAACAGCCAGCAGCCATACTAGCCACAGATGAACACAGATTACTAACAGCCAGCAGCCAAACTACAATTGTTACCACGAAGAGCACGAAGGCCATGAAGAGTTATGAGTGTAACAGCCAGGATGTAGGATATGGGATGTAGGAGCAGCCAATAACATACAGCCAGGAGGTGGGATGTAGGAGCAGCCAATAACATATAGCCAGGATGTAGGATATGGGATGTAGGAGCAGCCAATAACATACAGCCAGGAGGTGGGATGTAGAAACAGCCAATAAAATACAGCCAGGATGTGGGATGTAGAAACAGCCAGCAAACACGACACCAAACTACCCGTCATCTTCACTTTTTCTACCGTCATCTCCGCGAAGGCGGAGATCCATATTCCAGAGAGATTTATTTTAACCACTGAAATAAAATGATTATCTTCGATCTGGCTGTTTTAATGGTGCCGTGGTTAATCCAGCTGCTCCATTTGTAATTCTTCGTGGCCTTCGCGTTCTTCGTGGTGATAATTGTAGTTTGGCTGCTGGCTGTTAGTAATCTGTGTGCATCTGTGTTTATCTGTGGCTTTTTATTTGATGTCGTAGTGTCGTGGTTAATTTTTGTTGTGAAGGGGTAAATAAAAGTTTCTATATTTTCAGGATTACGTTAAGGTTCCAACATGAATAAATTAAATTATCAACAAGCCAAATTTTTGCTTAGTGTGGCTGATATCAAGCAGTTGCCATCAGATGAGGGTGCGGAGGTTGCTTTTATTGGTCGCTCAAATGCAGGAAAGTCTAGTGCTTTGAATGTTTTAACGAGGCAAAAAAATTTAGCGCGAACTAGTAAAACACCCGGGCGCACTCAGCTTATTAATTTTTTTGTATTGGATGATCAGCGATACTTGGTTGATTTGCCTGGTTATGGTTATGCTAAGGTTTCGCAGAAAACCAAAGCTGATTGGCAAAAGCTGGTTGATTTGTATTTAAAAAAAAGGGAAAGTTTGAGTGGTTTGGTTTTGTTAATGGATATTCGTCATCCACTGAGAGATTATGACAAACAAGTTTTGCTTTGGGCGAAGCAGGTTAATTTGCCAGTTCATATTTTATTAACGAAGGCAGATAAATTAAGTCGCGGCGCTGGAATTAGGGTCTTATATCAAGTTCAAAAAGAGATTGCAGAGCTGAAAGATATAGTTACAGTGCAAATTTTTTCTTCGCTTAAAAAAATAGGCAGAGAAGAGTTGGAGCAAAAATTAGATCTTTGGTTAGATTACAACCTTATTGAAAAGTCAGAAAGAGCAGGGGATTAAAGGCATGCAGCCTGTGATAAGACAAACAACTATTAAACCATTGATTGGTCCAGAAAAAACTTTGCCTGAAATTACAGTCAAAGCCGTTATCTTATCTGTTTTCTTAATTATTATTTTAGCTGCGTCCAATGCTTTTCTTGGATTAAAAGTAGGAACAACGATTTCAGCTTCAATTCCTGCGGCAGTTATTTCCATGGGAATTTTAAGATTTTTTCGTAATCATAATGTGTTGGAAAATAATATAGTTCAAACCGCCGCTTCAACTGGTGAAGCAATGACGGCGGGAATCGCGTTTATTTTACCAGCGCTAATTATTTTACGTTTCTGGACCCATTTTAATTATTGGGAAACGGTTGGTATTGGGTTGGCTGGTGGTATTTTAGGTGTTCTTTTCAGTGTTCCTTTGAGGCGTGCATTATTAAATGATAAAACTTTAAGTTTTCCTGAGGGCACGGCAATTGGCCAAGTTATGAAAGCTAGTGTGGATAGTGGTACTCAATTAAAATCACTAGTGTTGGGGGGTATCGGGGGAGCGCTTATTGGTTTGTTTCAATCGGGCTTTCGGGTATTGGCTGATAGTCTTCAATATTGGTTGGTAAAAGGAAATGTGGTTTTTGGATTTGGATTGGGTTTTTCTCCGGCGGTAATTGCAGCAGGTTATATCGTTGGTGTTAATGTTGCGATAAGTATGTTGGTTGGAATCATTATAGGTTGGATAATTGGAGTTCCAATTCTTTCAGCTTATTATGGGTTTTCTCCTGATGTTCATAATGCTTTTAGTATAGCAAATCAACTTTGGTCTGATCATATTCGTTTTTTGGGTGTTGGAACAATGTTGGTTGGTGGATTGTGGACTTTAGTTTCTTTATTTAAGCCGGTTGTTAAAGGAGTTATTGCTTCATTGGAAACATTGAAGCAAAGACGTTTGGGGCAAAATAAAATTTTGCGAACTGAGCATGACATGTCAATTAATCTTGTCTTTTGGATTGGTATTGTTATTTTAGCAGTTGTCTTCATGCAGATGTTTGTTTTTATTCAAAATGACATTGCTGGAATTTCTTCCCATATGGTTTGGATTTTAACAGGCGTGAGTGCGGTTTATATTTTAATTGCCGGATTTGTGTTTTCTGCTGTATCTGGTTATTTTGCAGGTTTAGTTGGTTCAACGAATAGCCCTGGTTCTGGTTTAGTGGTTGCATCTACTTTGATATTATGTTTGTTAGTAATGTTGATTTTGGGCACAGAAGTGCATTTTTCTTATAAGTCAGCACAAACGTTAGGCGCTGCGGCAGTTGCAGTTACCGCGTGTTCATTTATTAGTGCTGCGATGGTTATCGCCAATGAGACAATTCAAGATCTTAAAGCGGGACAGATTGTTGGAGCAACGCCTTGGAAGCAGCAAGTGATGCTTATTGTGGGCGTTGTTGTTTCTGCTTTTGTGTTGCCTTTAATTTTAGATTTATTATTTAATGCTTATGGTATAGGTGGGGTTTTTCCTCATGCTGGGATGGATCATTCACAAATGTTAGCGGCGCCGCAAGCAGGGTTAGTTGCAGCCGTGGCTCAAGGAGTATTTACCCGACAGTTACCGTGGGGAATGATTGGTATCGGTGCTGGAGTTGCTATTATTTGTATTATTGTTGATGAAGTTTTGAAATTTGGTTGGGGCACTAGGTTGCCGGTTTTAGCGGTTGGTGTTGGTATATATTTGCCGCTAGATAGTTCTACTCCAGTTATTATTGGTGGTGTTTTATCATATATAGTTCAGTATATGGCGCATCGAAATTATGGTTCATTGAATCACGAGGGTAGGGTTAAGGTAAAGGAGCGACTGCAAGGAGGGCTGTTATTATCATGTGGTATCGTCGCAGGAGCTGCTTTATTGGGAGTGGCGTTAGCAATACCTTTTGCAATTAAGCAAAGCGCCGATGCTTTACGAATAGTGCCGCAGAGCTTTACCGGTATTTCCGAGTGGTTATCTATTATTGTGACTTTCCTGCTTTGTTACTGGATTTATCGAGTGGCGGTTGTTGCTAAGAAGTAGTAAGCAGCCATACACGTTTGCAGGTTTTCAAGTTTACAAGTTTTCAGGTTAACAGCCAGCAGTCAACTATCAATTTACACCACGAAGAGCACGAAGAATTACAAGTGGAACAGTCGGAATTAACCACGACACCATTAACCACGATACCAGATAAAAAGCCACAGATGCTATGCTGAATTTTAAGTAATATAAAAAAGTAGTACAGTCTTTATTGCGGGGTCAACAGTAATTAATACTGTTAACCCAAACTTAACTTGTATTCCCCGCGGCTTGCCCCGGGGGTATTTATTTTCAGCTGGACTTGCGCTAAACTACGCCTTTTAGCCCAGGTTCGGGGTACGTGCTTAGCGTAAGTCCAGTTCAGTTATAATTATTTTCATTGAGGAGACACAAATGTGACTAATAATAATAAAAAATCTCAAATAATCATGGATGTTCGTTTTTCTGACAATCGTTTTGTTCAGTTTCTTTTAAGAAATGTTGGTGTTATAAGCTTGATTTCTAAAGGCAAGCTAACTCCTGCCCATATAGCGGCAATTCAAACTTACGAAGCAAGCGAAGTTTTACAAAATGCTGGTGTTCAAGGATTGATTACCGCAGACATTTTGACTATTGAGCAAGTGCTCGAATTAACTTACGAAGCAAGCAAAGCTTTACGAGATGCTGGCGTTCAAGGATTGATTGCTGCAGATATTTTGACTATTGAGCAAGTGCTCGAATTAACTTACGAAGCAAGCAAAGCTTTACGAGATGCTGATGTTCTAGAATTGATTACCACAAAAACTTTAACTATTGAGCAAGTGCTCGGCTTAACTGAAGCAGCAAGCGAATCTTTACAAGATGCTGGTGTTCAAGGATTGATTTCTAAAGGCAAGCTAACTCCTGCCTATATAGCGGCAATTCAAACTTACGCAGCAAGCGAAGCTTTACAAGATGCTGGTGTTCAAGGATTGATTGCTGAAGGCATTCTGATTCCTGCCCATATAGCGGCAATTCAAACTTACGCAGCAAGCGAAGCTTTACAAGATGCTGGTGTTCAAGGATTGATTTCTAAAGGCAAGCTGACTCCTGCCTATATAGCGGCAATTCGAGCTGAAGAAGTATGCTATGTTTTACGAAATGCTGGTGTTCAAGGATTGATTGCTAAAGGCAAGCTAACTCCTGCCCATATAGCGGCAATTCAAACTTACGAAGCAAGCGAAGTTTTACGAAATGCTGGTGTTCAAGAATTGATTGCTGAAGGCAAGCTAACTCCTGCCCATATAGCGGCAATTCAAACTTACGCAGTAAGCTATGCTTTACAAGATGCTGGTGTTCAAGGATTAATTACCACAGACATTTTGACTATTGAGCAAGTACTCGATTTAACTTACGAAGCAAGCGAAGCTTTACAAAATGTTGGTGTTCAAGGATTGATTGCTGAAGGCACTTTGACTCCTGCCCATATAGCGGCAGCAATTCAAAATTACGCAGCAAGCAAAGCTTTACGAAATGCTGATGTTCTAGAATTGATTACTGCAGATATTTTGACTATTGAGCAAGTGCTCGGCTTAACTGAAGCAGCAAGCTATGCTTTACAAGATGCTGGCATTCGAGGATTGATTACCACAAAAACTTTAACTATTGAGCAAGTGCTTGGCCTAACTGAAGCAGCAAGCGAAGCTTTACAAGATGCTGGCGTTCAAGGATTGATTGCTGAAGGCACTTTGACTCCTGCCCATATAGCGGCAATTCAAACTTACGCAGCAATCTATGCTTTACAAGATGCTGGTGTTCAATGGTTGATTGCTGAAGGCACTCTGACTCCTGCCCATATAGCGGCAATTCAAACTAAAGCAGCAAGCAAAGCTTTACAAGATGTTGGTGTTCAAGGATTGATTACCGCAGACATTTTGACTATTGAGCAAGTGCTCAACTTAACTGACGCAACAAGTGAAGTTTTAAGAGATACAGAAAATCAACAAAGATTAAGAAATGGTGATTTAACCATTGAGAGTTTATTAGGAGAATTGGCTCAACCAGGAATACCACTTAACGTTAATGAAGCTCAAAAAATTCTTACAGAAAGATGTTGTCAAGGACAAGCACAGATAAGCTTATCTCCTTGTTCTCAAGGTTTGGTTGCAGATTGTGAAAGGAATATGCTTTTTTCTACCAAGCAGGTACGAAAATTAATTGTCGATATAGTTTTAGAAGGATGCGCAGCTGGTAATCCTGATTCACAGAAATTTATTGATAGAAATTTTGGTATTGTGCTATGCGGAGGCCATTAGCAGCCAGGATGTATATATGGGTTTGCAGGT
>Ga0233431_1006011_pt1 | contig 11268 bp, 13 predicted proteins | sample SI_118_April2016_FD_179867 | JGI IMG/M metagenome (GOLD analysis project Ga0233431, IMG submission 179867) | Seawater microbial communities from Saanich Inlet, British Columbia, Canada - SI_118_April2016_200_MG | ecosystem: Environmental > Aquatic > Marine > Inlet | place: Canada: British...
TTAGTTGACGTAGATTATTTAGAACTAGAAGATAATTCTGGAGTAATAATGTTAGAAGATGGAGATTTATTAGAGCTAGGATAAAAAATGAGGAGATGAAATGGCTGACCAAAAACTTAGTGAATTAACAATAAACAATGCAGTATTAGGAACAGATTCGAGATTATATTCAGTTGTTGATCCCTCTGGATCTCCTTTAGCCGGATATACTAAATATGAAAGTATTAGAGATCAAATTTCTTCATATATCGGGGGTGCTGGAAATCCATTAGATAATTTATTATGGGTTGCAAAGAATGGAAATGATACAACTGGGGATGGATCTTCAGGAAAACCATATTTAACAATTTCAAAAGCTTTGACTATAATTACAACTGCCGGTCAAACCATATTAGTCGCTCCAGGAACATACACTGAGACTCTTACATTTACACAGAATGATACTGCAATTATTGGACAACAGGGATCTGGTGGGCAACAAGAAGTAATTATAACCCAAACAAATACAAATGTTGTAGATTTTGGAACTACTTCAAGATGTGTAGTCGGAACTTGTAATATTCAATTAACCGCGGCAGCATCCACAATTTATGCAGTTATAATTGGAGCATCAGGAAGTGGAAAAATTAGATTTTGTAGAACTGAAACTATATGTACAACTGGCGGAATTTTAGCTGGAATTGGATATTCTGCTGGGGGTGAACTTGTATTTGCTCATGGGAAAGTATTTCAAACAAATAATGTAGATGGAGATGGATCAGAAATAAAGTCAGCATTTAGAATTTCTAATGGATCAACATTAAAACTATCAGATGTAAAAGAAATTGATGTAAATACAGATGGTTCATCTGATCATAGTGTGATTGCTTCAGATGAGGGAACTTCTGGAACAATAATAATGGAAAGTTGTCGTGAAGCAAATATAAATGATGATGATGCTGATTGTACAGTGTTATTACTTTTGACTGGAAGTAGTAGTTCTCATAGATTTAGATATAATGAAGCTAGAGTAAATAAATCTATTACTAATCCAGGAGATGGAATAGGAATTTGTTTACCGAGTGGATCTTGTAAAATTCATACTGCTTTTAATCATATTCGAGTAGGACAAACAACTGGAACCGCATATTCTTTTAAACTTGCATCTGGAACTGAGTTAGTTTCTCATTTTGATGATCTTGTTGCTGTAGATGGATCTAATATTGCGTCAGGAGCAACATATAATTTTGTAAATGCTCCTTCTGATGGTGACATTCAAATAAGTGGATCTTATTTGAATATGTATGCCCAGACAAAAACTGTTGGTTCACGTGGGGGAGATTATACAAGTATTCAAGATGCTATTGATTCAATCACAGATGCTGCATCAGATTATAGATATGGTATTTTAATTTATCCTGGGACATATACAGAGAATGTAGATCTAACTGGAAAACCTTACATAGATTTAATAGGTTTAGCAGCAAAAACTAATACATTAATTAATTCATCCTCTGGAGTATCTTTGACATTATGTACTGAATCGATTTATATTCAGAATTTAAAAATAACATCAACAGGAGGAAGTGTTCTTGAAGTTCCCTCTGGTGCATCTGAGAAACAATATGTTTTTGAAAATTGTTCTTTGAGACAAGTAATAAGTAATACTTATGCTGATGCAATTGAAATTAAAAGTGGAATTGTTACATTCTTTAATTGCTCTTTGCATTATATACAAACCGGAACTGGTGGTGGGACGCATAGAATGATCAACATTACCGGAGCTGCTTCTGTTTATTTAAAAATATCCGGTATTGTTATGGATATTGCAATAGTTTCTGATGATGTCGTTGGAGTTACTGAAAGTAATAATGTTATTGAATTTGCATTAAATAAAACTAAACTTATTATAAATAGATCAGGTGTTGTAACAGGTGAAACTATTGGAGTTTTAGTTAATGGTTCATATGATTCTCAAAGATGTTCATCTTCAAGAATTCAAATTGAAAATGACGGTTCAGGAGGTACAGCAGCAGCAATTAAAACTTCAGGTAACGTAAGTGTTGTAACTTCAATAGCTTCTATTTATAAAGTTATAGGATTTACTACTAATAATTCATTTAATATTGCAGCTACTGATCATGTTCATTCTGATTTTGATTATATAGAAGCAGCCGATTATAATACTGGAGCTGGAGATTTATATGCAATACATGCTCATAGTAATGGAGATTTACATGTTGCAAGAGATATTACTCTTGAAAGAAATATAGAAGTTGGAGGGACTTTAGCATTAGCTTATGGAACAACAGTAGATGAGATAGCCACTACCATCACAGCTTCTTCTACAGGCTATTCAGATGACAAACTTGTTACTGAAAAAGCAATAGAAGATCATATTCATGCTGAATTAGAGGAATTCGCTAAACTTGATGGGTCAACACCATTTACTGGAGCAGTCAGTGGTGTCATTCCAACACTATCCGCACATTTGGCAACAAAAGGATACGCAGATGGTGTGGCTGGTGGGGGTGGTGCAAATGATTTAGGTCCGTTTGTTGATAAAGATTTAATAACTCCTCCTGGTAGTGAAACACTTGCAGATATATACATAATAGCTGGTATAGGTGGTGCTTGGTCAGGGTATGCAGTTAATGATGTTGTTACAGTTAGTGGAACAGGTCCAACAACATGGTCTAAGGTAACTCCAGTTGCCGGTAAACATGGATGGATTACTGATGAAGGAAAAGATTATACTTTCAATGGTTCTGCTTGGGTTGCTACAGGAACTTTAATTGACCATACTACAATACAAAATATTGGATCAAATGCACATACAGTAATAGATACGCATATTGCAAATGTAACTACGAATCCTCATTTAGTTACAAAAACAAATGTGAGTCTTGGTAATGTGACGGATGATGCTCAATTGAAAAGAGCTGCAAATGATTTCAATGGATTTGGTGAGAAAACATCTCCAGCAAATAATGATAGATTTTTGATAGAAGATTCAGAAGATAGCCTTGCTAAGAAGTATATGTCGGCAGATAATATTCCTGATACAAAAGTTAAAGTTTCAAGTGATGATACAACACAAGATTATCTTTCTACTAAATTGGTTGGTGGAGGTACCACTGCCAAAATAGTTTTAACTGAAGTTGGTGGTGGAGGAAATGAAACACTTAGAATTGATTATGGAACTGAATTAGAAACATTAACTGATGGATCAAATGCAGATGATTTACATACACATCTTAGTGGGTGGCATGGTTCTTCCTCAAGAATAAAGATTGGTCCAGCTGAGTTTCTACCAAATGATGAAAATGACTGGAAACAAGTTATTGAAAATAATGGTGGAAATATTGTAGATCAGGATGCAAAAGTATCAGAATTTATTACAGCTCCTATTTATATTCCAACAGGATATAAAGCAACTGCATATATGGTTTATGCAAGTGCAAATGTTGCCGTTGAAATTTTTGAGAATAATATTGCAAATGCTAGTGATACAAGTAGAGGTACTGGAGTTGCTAATACCGAAGTTAATATGACAGATGTAAATACTAGCACAACTAATTATTTATCAATTGTTGTAACTGAAGCAGGATCAGATATTTATGGCGCATATGTAACAATAGAGGCAATATAAATGAAATCACTTTGTTGTAGATTAATAAATTTATTGGATGGGAATAAAATTGCATTAATGAAAAATGGTGCAGAGTCAGATGGAATATTTAGAACTAATTCTCAGGGAGATATTAAAGCAGGGACTAATTTTGGTTGGGATATGACAAATGAAGCAGAAGGATATCCATGTGAAAATTTAAGTATTAATAATGGATGCAGTATTTATGAAAATCGTCCTCAATGTTGTCGTAATTTCCCAAATACACCAAAATCATTAATTAAGCTTCCAACTTGTTCAATAAGTTTTAATGATGAAGGAGAAAAAGTGGGGATCTGTAATGGATGTGATTGAATTTAGATAAGGGTTGAGGTGAGATGATATGTCTGTATCTATAGCTACATTAGGTAAGTTTACCCCAGCAAGTGGAAGTGGTGGAGGTGGGGGCGTACCTTATCCTGTTGAAGTTGAGAAACCTAAACCTATTATGTTAGCCGATCTGGTGAGAATTAATACATTGGGGGATTTTTCTGTAGACACTGGTGGTATGGTCAAGGTTAAGTCAGTTACTATGAAATCAGAAGATTGCAAAATTGGAATAATATCTGTGAGGACTACACAATGAAGTTGAAACCGTCAGAAACAAATGTCATTGAGTTTGAAATAACTGTCAAGGGAGTAAATCGGTATTCTTTGAGTGGATGTTTCCGTATTCTTATAGATACTATTGAATATGGATTTCCCGCTGCAATCGATTCTTCTATTATAAAGGTTTCTATACCTCCTCTTGATTCTATTCTAAAAAGAGATTTTGCAAATGGGGATAAATTTTCAGCTAAATTAGAAATTGTTGGAGATGGGCATCATATGGTTCCATGGTCTGATGAGGTTGAAATAGAAACTAAATTTGAAATTGGTGTTAAGATAAAAAATGAACAATCAAATAAAAACAAATTAGACATCGAAGTAAAGACAGTTAATTCTATTGATTCGAAAGTTTTGGAAGAAAAAGAAATTGAGATAGAAGAAATTAAAGGGGAACTTGAAAAGGAAGAACCAGAAATCAATTCAACTGAAAGAATTATGCGTAAAGTGTTAAAAGAGACTAAAAAGGATAAGGAAGAGTCTACATCTAAAACGTTGTCAGGTGAATTGATGAAAAAGTTGGGTTTATGATATGTATGAATACAATGCGAAAGTAACTAGAGTGGTAGATGCCGATACGGTAGATGCCTCTGTTGATCTGGGATTCTTCATTAGTGTGAATACACGTTTTAGAATTCAAGATTATGACGCTCCTGAAACATGGAGGCCAAGGAACGAAGCTGAAGCAACACATGGACATAAAGCAACTGAATTTGCTAAGAGTCTATTAGTAGATGTTCCAATTATCATAAGATCCTATGGAATAGGTATCTATGGACGGTTCTCAGCAGTTATAACACTTCCTGATGGTAGGGACTTTGCTACTGTAATGAAAGAAGCTGGATTTTCTAAGTTGGAGAATTACTGATGTCTTACCTCTCGGATGTAACAAGTAATGTAACAGCGTTTGTAAATAAACTACCTGATAAGGTTTTGCATAAGTGGTATGATAAATTATCAGTGTACAGTAGAAGTGATTTGGTTGATGCCATAGAGACATCTTCTTCCACCATAATTTATGATTTATTTACTGAAGCAAATATCTTGAAAATATCATTTCCAAAAATAAGACATGTGAATGATAGAGAGTTATCTCCTAGTGGTGGGGTAGTTAGAAATGCCTAACATAACAGCAAATAAGATATTGACTATTTTTGAAGCCATGCTTTTTACTTTAAAGGATTTGAAGGATCTTGAAAATGATTCCTTTAATAAAGAGGTGGCTCGTACGGCCAGGGTTTTGCTTGATTTTGAAGAGGAAGAACCAGGTTCAACTGATTGGTTCTTGAATTTGGCTAATAAAACTATGAAGGTAGTCTTGAAATCCTTTCGTGGTTTGTATGTAAACGAAAAAGAGTTGAAAAGAAGATTACTCGAAGGTGACTTGCCGGAAAATGTAAAAGGCTTTTTTCCAATTCCCGTTTATGTTTCGTCTTCTAAATCAGACAAAATGACCATTGGTATTCTAGTTCATTATGATGGTCGTTTAGAAATGTTTGAAGGAAATGACGAAGCCACACCGGAAACGGTTTTGTTGGTTAATAAGTTGTTAGGTTTGGGTGGTAAAAAAGCTACTGTTTTTGGGATGCATACAGAAGATGTGGTTAATAAAATTCACAGAACTGGCAAAATTCCAAAAGGGTTGTATGTATCACCAAGTAGAAAATATGCTTCTGGACATTGGAGAGTAGGTCAACAAAGATTTTTGTTTAGTTGTGAAATTGATATGAGTGATGTAAGTCAGGAATCAGACTACGATTGGAAAGTTATTAGAATAGCCAGGGTCAAAAAAATAAAATTTAGGATATACTAAAATGAAGGCAACTGAACTAATACGATTACTGGAATGGCAATTACCTAAGTATGGGGGTATTCCATCGAATGGTGGTTATGATAGTTTTACGGAATACGAAGTTGGAGCGGCTAGAATGGCCGAAGCAGCACATTGTATTTTGGGTTCAATTTCTAAGGCCAGCAGAGGTGGTTTTGGGATTGAAAAAGACCATGTAGAAGAGGAAATGGGAATTATACTTGATTCTCAAAAAGAATATTCAAAGCAGTTATATGTAGATAGATTAGATCCAAATAATTCTTATGTAAAAAAGTCTTTCAAGTCAATGGCAAAAGCATCCCATGATTTAAAAAGAGCATCTTTTGCATATCAGAAAAAGATTGATTCTACAATGCCAAATGAATTACAAGATTTAGCTTTTGTTTGTTATGAATTATTGAATGTGTTGGCTAAATCAATTGAGAAAAGTTTGATAAGGAATGACAATGCTTTTGGGTATACAATAGTAAAACAAGTTGTGCAAAATTTAAAAACTAAGGTTGATTTATGTGTAAAATTGGAGAATTAAAAATGTCACTAGCAAAGCAGATTATAGATGTTCTGGAAAAGAAAAAAGATCCTGGTGAAAAGAAAGCTACTAAGCAGGTATCTGATCTTCAGAAGTTTGATTTTGATTATGTTGAAGATGAAAAGGAATACAAGAAATATGATGAAGGGTCAGATTATGAGGCTATACATACTGTTAGGCGGGATCTGACGAACGTATCTAGAAAATTAGAAGGGCTTAAACGTAGTAAATTAAAAGATGTTCAGGCCATCGCTAAAGAGGGTGAATCCCTTATAGATGGTTTGAGACGTAAGATTTTTGATTTGCCGGAGAAGTAGGGTGCTTAGATGAATGATCTTTATCAAAGAGCGACAGACCAATTTTTACAGCAACTTGTAGAATCACATGGATATGATGTGGCTCAGGCATCCATTGCCAGGTTGACTAACTATGAGGTTCTTCCACCTACTATCAAAGATTTTTTAGATACAAGTGAATTTCTAAAAGACTCTTTATGGAATGAGGAAAAGGACGAATCCATTGTATATTCAGTTTGGAGAAATGCCTTATACAATATATATCCTTCTCCATTCTATTCTCCATATAGGGAAATTATTGCTACTGGTTCTATTGGTGGTGGTAAAACTACCTTTGCAAAAATCGGTATGTTGTATGACGTGGTAAAGATGTTGTGCCTTAAAAATCCACAATCTTATTATGAACTTTCAAAAGCTACAAAATTAGTGTTTGCCGTATATTCTAGCACATTGGGATTGGCAAAGGGTGTTTTGTTTGATGAATTGTTGGAATGGTTAAGGGGTTCCAGATTTTTGAATAATGCTCTATCAGGATATAGTAATAAGAAATATAGCAATCCTACTATGTTTAAAAAGGGTATTGATATCAAAGAGGGGTCTAGATTTACACATACGTTAGGACAAGCTGTGGCTGGTGGTGTCCTTAGTGAGTTGAACTTTCAAAGGGCCTGGGAAAATCAGGCATATAAGAATTATACCAATGTTAAAAGACGTATTCAATCGCGTTTTTTGGGTAAAATACCAGGAAGAATGTGGTTGGATTCTTCGAAGTCTGATGAAGCGGCTTTTTTGGAAGGCCATATTAAAACGGTAAGAACTGATCCTGAAGTTTTAATTTTTGATAATGCGGTGTGGGAAGTAAAACCACAACAGTATTGTGGAAAGACCTTTAAAGTTTTTGTTGGTGATTCCATCAGAGATCCATTTGTGTTACATAAGGGAACTGATATTATTGGTATAGATGAGGCCCATATAATAGATGTTCCTACTGAGCATAAAAGAGAGTTTGAGGATGATATTTTTCATTCCTTACAGGATATAGCTGGACGTAGTACATCTTCTATTCATAAATTTATTCCATCCGTGGAAAAAATAGAAGAATGTTTGATTAGAAAAAATCCAGTTTACCAAGATGTAATACAACTGGATTTTTATGACCAAAATGATAATCTAATTAAGTATGTAGATATCAATAAGTTGAAAAAGAATAGAAGACCAAGATTTTTACATTTGGATTTAGGGCTTAGAAATGATATTGCCGGTTTGGCTATGTCATGTGTAAGTGGATTTGTGTCTGTTTCTAGAACCGATAATGTAACTGGTCGTAGGTTGTCATCCGAAGAACCAATATATTACACTGATTTTGTTATAGGTATTAAACCTGCGTCTGGTCAGGAAGTTCCAATTTATAAAATTAAGAATTTTGTTAAGGATTTGGCATCCGTGGGTATTCCTATAGTGTTAATAACCGCAGATGGATTTCAAAGTGAAAATTTTAAACAAGATTTGTGGATGTTGGGATTTGCTGCTCAAATTCAATCTGTAGACAGAACGAGAATTCCTTATGATCATCTTAAGAATGTTATATTGGAAGGTCGCTATAATGGTGTAAGGCATCCAAGATTGCAAAGGGAATTGAAAGAATTGTTGGATCTTGGAAAAAAGATTGATCATCCACACGAAGTAGTGGATACAAACATGAATAGGTTGGAAGGAAGTAAGGATTTAGCCGACGCTGTTTGTGGTTCAATTTTTGGGGCGTACCAGAATCGTAATAGATATATATCAGCACATGCTATGACTTCGGAGACATTTTTAGAGGAAATGAACGAAGAAGTAGTTGGTAATGTCTATGAACAGATTTTTGATAATACATCACAAAGAGTCTCACTGATGGGAGAGTAGAATGGGTTTATTTACTAAGTGGAGTATGTTTCCCTCATTATTCGGAAAACCGGATTCCTTTAATGTTCCTGGTAATACTTCCAATAATGGTAGGAAGGATGTTATAAATCTCCAAGATTATATTTCAAATCATGAAGTCAGGGATTCATGGGCACAGTTGTATATGAAAACTGTTCAATCACGAAAGCAATTTATTCGTGAGATGGATAAAGTAAAATCCTTTTACCTAGTGGACGCTTTGGCAAGAGGTGTTGCCGACGATGCCTTGACACCGGATACAACTACTGGCGAAGTTATACAACTTGGATCTAATGATAAAGCTGTACAAAAAGAATTAGATGTTTTACAGAGTAGATTTGATTTTGATCAGTTGATCAATGATTTTATTATTGACCTTTTAAGACAAGGGGAACATGTACTTTCACATACGGTTCGTAAGGGTGAAGGTGTAGTTGATATAAGGGACGATGTAGATCAAACAAATGTTATTGCTTTTTATAAGTATGGATTTCCGGCAACATATCTTACAAACACTGGCAAGAACATGTTGTTACTTCCACCTTATGCTTATTCTCATTTTGCCATAAACAGATATAAATTGAGAATTCAAGTTCAAAGAGAATTTGGTGATAACTGGAACATGTTTGATATGGATGAGCAGACTAGAATGCTTCCATCCTATGTTAGAGCAGGGCGTTCTATTTTCTATGGTGTGTTGTCAAAGATTAAGGAATTGATGTTGATTGAATTATTGATTCCCACCAAGAAATTGAACGATATTATGAAAGGTAATCTTGTGGGTTTGAGAATGCCACAAGGAACTTCGGCAAAGGATGGTTTTGAAGCTACAAGGACTTATGAAAAATACCTGAATAAGAAAGTTGGATTAGATAGAGGAGCGGAGGAATTTTCCGCCGCTGACATTGCCAGTATTGCAGGACTTTTAAGAGTCATGCCTATATTCGGTGAAAAGGGAACTTTAGAAAGTTTAGCAGACATTAAAGAAGATCGATCGTTAGAAGCCCTTGAGGACCGTATAGAAGACACTAGACGCGTTGTATGTACAAGTGTGGGATACCCTTATGAGTTATTATTTAGTTCCGATGGAGATAGGCGTGGAGAGCTTTTAAAGCGGTATGGAAGGTACGTAAGAACATTGAAATCAATCCAATCTTCTATTGCAATTGGTATGAAGCAAATTTGTCTTGCCCATGTGGTTAATAGAGGGATTCAAATTACCCCCGATGATATTATTGTTGATTTCCGGAATAAATTGATCGATACCGACGAGCTTGACAAGGTTGAATTGTTAGACGCAGTAATGGGTATTATCGAAAATGTAAATGGTACTGTTGAAGGTTTTCTCGAAAATGAGCAATTATCTGATATGATAGATGTGAAGAAATATGCTTCTTGGCTTCATCAGCAGGTGTCAATCTTCGGTCCCGAGTATAATTTTATCAAACCACCAGGTAAGTTTAAAATACCAAAAGCTGTACCAGATGAAGAACCGCCTGACGATGAACCAGAACCGGATGAACCCGATGAGAAGGAACCTCCAGACGAAGAACCGGAACCAAAGGATGAACCTGAAGATAACGAAAGTATGATATTAAGTTAGGGGGTTGTAATGGCAAGACAACGAATGAATGAAGCCGATATTTCTCATCAAATAGATTTGAGAATGTTACGAGACATCATAAAAATTGTGCGTCAATTAAATACATCGGGTGATAGTGGTGGTGAAGAAGGTGAATTTAATATGGCCGATGTAGATAGGAAGATAAAATTGATTGGTAAGATGGCGGCTTTGGCAGCAGTAGGAGCTATTAGTGATCCTAATATTCGTTTACGGGCAATGCCGTTGATCAGGGGGATGTGATGGGTAAAGCAAAAGAGTTACTGGATTTTATGGAAGCAAAAAAGTTGAAGTTGAAATCAGCAAAAACAGGTTTGACTTTTGTAAATAGGAAGCCTGTTAAAATTCCTGCCGGAACATATACAAACTTAGGGCCGGATGAAAATGGTTACATAGTTATTTCAGATGATTCAACAAATGAATTGTTTCTGTTGCGGGTTGGTGATGTGTAGTGGATGCTGTAAGTATCAATCAGGTCGTACTAACGCTCATGGATCAACTCAACTCAGAATTATTTTGGATTGGGTTTAAACTCATGATGGCCGCTGTAATGGTGCTAGTAATTAAGGACATATTGCAAGGTGCCGCGGCTTATTTTTTATTTCGACTTGATCCATATGTAGGTTTAGGGACCCCAGTTGAATTGGTCACATAGACTAGCAATAGGTCTAGTGACACAGGCCGTATAGATGTAGGTAATGACACTTTGGGATTTTCCCAGTTCCAAACTCTGCCAATCCTATATCTAGGTCAGGGAAACCAACCCTATTAATTTAGGAGATATTAACATGAAAGTTTTTGTTTTAGCAAAAA
>Ga0233431_1006012_pt1 | contig 11264 bp, 10 predicted proteins | sample SI_118_April2016_FD_179867 | JGI IMG/M metagenome (GOLD analysis project Ga0233431, IMG submission 179867) | Seawater microbial communities from Saanich Inlet, British Columbia, Canada - SI_118_April2016_200_MG | ecosystem: Environmental > Aquatic > Marine > Inlet | place: Canada: British...
TTTTCGCAGCAATGCGAATAGGAACTGAGGAACCGTATGAGCGAATTGTTCACGTACGGGTCTGTGAGGGGGGTGGTATGAAAGTGCCGCTCCTACTCGGAAATATAGGGCACGGGCATTGTTCTTAAGCGACTCTCCCCCTGATTGAATGAGGAGGCCATAACCGCTCGATCTCTTATAATTGTAATATGGGTATTCACATTGTTTTTGATCTCATTTAAGAATTTATCATTGATCTCATACCCGAGAAGAACAAATCCTAACACATCATTATTAACATCGGCCGAATAGATAATACCCGAGGAGTAAATTATAAAATTTTCCTTCTCCTGAACAATGGATGAATGAGGAACACCCTTTAAAACAGCTTGCCTTGCAATATTCCAGTACAGCAAGGATTCACCTGATTTTCCAGGCGCATTTGATTTTGTAAGAATGCGGCCTCTGTTATCGGCCAGTATTAAAATATCGGCTGAAGTTTCTGATAGAAATCCTCGGCTAAACTCAATCATTCCCTCCTTATCATTTTTGGTCACAAGTGATCTCACCTTTTCACTCTGGGCAATATGATTACTCCAAACCATCGCTGTTTGCCCCAGAAAGGCAATAAAGTTCTCGGTGGTTTCGATGCTGGATTGAAAGTTTCTCTCCACGATCTTATTGAATTCATTTTCAGTGATCTTGATACTACCGTAGCCAGCGATTATCGCACCGATTAAAGTAATCAGAGTGAAATAAGAAACCAATTTGAAAAGAAGTCTTTTATGGATTATTCGATCAACCATGGGCTGTTTATTCTCCATTACTTTTTATCTCAGGGTAAAATTTTTGAAACGCAGCCATCGCCCATTCAAGAGATTTATCTGAGTGGCAGGTTTCGTTCTGACAAGAGTTTGGTATTTTTGTTTGCTGAGTTGAAACCGGCGGTACTATTTCAAAGGCATGGCTTCTCAAGCTGAAGAAACCACCTGTTTTAACAATGTACGGCATGTGACAGTCGGCACACGTAACCTGCTCGGAAGGACATGGGTAGTGAGGTGGTTCTTTTTTTGTTTTGACCCCCGGTTTTTTATCGATATGACAATCCTTACATTGGGCGGATATTTTTTTTGAGGAGGTGGAGAGCTCGCTAAAACCGTGGGGTTCGTGACAGCCAATACACGTTACACCATGTTTGGCTGAATCTACGGTCGGTTTTGATCCTTCCGGGGCGAGTTTATAATCTGTTGAATGACACTCCAGACAGGCATCGCTAAGCTCTCCTTTTTCCGGATGTGACGAATGGTTCTCCAAAAGCAGGCGCAGGGCTTGAGAGTGATTTGAGTTCGCCCAGTCGGCATACTCCTGATGCCTGTTCTTTGAAAGACCGTTACCCCACCAATATGTCTGTTTCGGATCATCTTTCGCACTTAAGGGAATAAAGGAATCCTCAATTCGAGTTCCCGGGATATAGTTTACCGGAAAGTTGAACTCTCCCTCTGTAACTGAGTTACCCAAGGTATTGACCCCTCTATTGTGGCACTGTCCACAGACAGAACTGTTCACCGATGTGATGATATCTTTATTGCGATTTTTCTCTTTATCATGGCATCCAATACAAAAGATGGAGCTGGTTTCTAATTCATTTTGTATGTGAAGACTACCGGGCCCATGGCAAGCCTCACAACCGATGCCAAACTCGGAAAATTCATGGGTAGACGGATCGAACCCCGTTGTATGACAGCCGTTACATTTTTTGGACATGGGGGTTTCTTTCCAAGTCTCTACTTTGTATGGAACCCAACTCTGTTTTTTGATATACCATTTTGCCGGGAGGGGGTAGTATTCGCCATCTATCATGCGAACATAAACCTGTTCCCATTTACTGCCAACCACGTATTCAACCTCCTCTTTTTTAAATGTAAGCACCGGATCCGATGATTCAAAATCTCCTAGAATATCATTGGGAGATTCAATCGGTTTGAACATATGCGGATGCAAGGTAGCACGCCAACTCTCATAGTGATTCTCATGGCAACTTTTACACTCTGTGGACGTTACATAGTATGGTTTTCGACCTATATCTTTGTGAAGATACAAACTTCCACCGATCACAAAGATAATCACCGTGACAGCAATCTTCAGAAGATACCGCTTTTTTGTTTTTTTCATTTTTGTTCATCTTCTTGTTAGATTTTACTTTTTATAACCACTAAGGGAGTGTTCAATGGCGGCTTGTACCTCCTCAAAATAGCATCGTGTTTAATTAATCTCTGTGACAATCTCAACATCTTCCGGTTTAAAATCAGCTATCCATGATTCGGGATTAACTAATTCATTTTGGATTTTCATTTAGAACCCTTTGTTTTCTCGACCTCTTTCAATGATTTCAATTCTTCTTGTTTCAGGAAGATATCTTCTTCCAGTTCTTCAATGGCCATCAGTTGGTGAGGTCTTAAGGAATGAACCGGTAAAGCTGCTTCTCGATCGGTTTTTTCTTCCATCATCTGGCGAATTTCTTCTAGAAGTTGTTCAATTTTTGAATTCATGAGCTTCAATTACAACGTGTAAAATGCAGAATCTGATTTTTGTATACTTGCCGGACAGTAACAGACTTGAACATTTTATTCAATTAGTTGATTAGAAGAGTTTGATTTTTATCAGACATATGGATGACATGAGTGAGCGAGTTATAAGATTTAAGATGATGATCCTGACGGATCTTTTAATTTACATTTGGGACGTAAGTGCCTATTAAACCGCACCTTCCATTTTTAGTTCAGAGTGGTATCTTTTATGTTGTGAGGTAACAGCTGCGTTAGTTGATCATCATTCTCAGCATAAGGTAACTGTTCAAATAGTATTTTCAGGTATTCGTTTGGATTTAATTGGTTTGCTTTGGCCGTTTCGATTAAGCTGTATAATCTGGCGTTGGCAATTGCACCCGGCACAGTATCGCAGAACAGCCAATTCTTTCTGCCGATCACAAAAGGACGGATAGTATTTTCAGCCAGATTATTATCTATGGGGATAAATCCATGGTCAATATAAAGGATTAGTTGTTCCCAACGGTTTAATGCATAAAGGATTGCTTTTCCAAGTAAACCTTTGGGAGGCGTTTTGTTTTCGATATTTTTAATCCATATATGGAATGCTTCCAGTATTGGTTTTGATTTTTCCTGGCGTATAGTGAATTTTTCCATATCTGAAAACTCTTTTTCCCTGGCCTCTTTTTCGATCTGGTAGAGTTGACCGATAAAATCCAAAGCTTGATCCGCATGTCCGGATTTAGCTTTCTTTTTTTGGTATTTGCCTTTGGCTTTAAGGACATCTGCAAACTTACGACGTTAATGGGAAGCTTCCCATTAACGTCGTAATGAGTAGTTAGATAAAATGGGAAGTTGATATTGTGGAATATATAACCATATACCTTTACTAAGAATCATCTTCCCATTATATTTTAATTAATTAATTACCAAGATTGTTTAGCCATGCTAATAACTCTTTGTTCGTTTGCCAAACTGGCTCTTTAACTGTTGGCGTAATTTTTTTGCTCTTCTCTAAAGATTGTCGTTTCATTTCACTATCAATCCTTGCATAGATTTCAGTTGTTTTAACATCTACATGCCCTAAAATATCTCGAATATAGATCAAATCGACACCTGATTGCAGGAGATGCATACTTTTACTATGACGTAGACAGTGTGGGGATATATTTTTCGGAAATAATCCAGGATTTTTTTCTTGAGCTTGAGCAAAATACTTTTGAAGTATGTATGTTACTCCCTTGCGAGTGAGTTTGTTCCCACTACGATTTGAAAAAAGTGGTAATGCATTCTTTTCAGGAGACAAAAAAGCAAATTCACTCAAATATTGTTTAAGTAACTTCGCCATCGAATCCATGATGGGAATGATTCTTGTTCTATTCCCTTTCCCTGTAACCTTAACTGTAGCTGGATTCTGAAGTCGTATATCCGAAACGGTCAAATCACATAATTCCTGTACTCTGCATCCTGAATCGTACATAATGCTCAAGAGGGTTGCGTCCCTTATCCCGTTTTTTGAACAAACATCAGGTAGAGCAAGCAACAATGTCATTGCCTTTATGCTAATAAATTCCGGAATTTTCTTCCCAGACTTTTTGAATGGAATCGACTGGAGTTTCATCATCTCGTGTATTACATCAGGGTTAACCCTTGCAAGATATTTAGCATAGGCATGAACTGCTGCTAATCGAACATTTCTTGTGGAGATAGAGTTACCCCGATGTTGTTCAAGCCACTCAAGAAATTTTTCCATTCGTTGCCGTGTCAACTCTTTGAGAGTAAGCTTTTCTGGCTTAATGCCTATAACAGTTTCATAGAAAGTGATCATCAGTTTAAACATATCACGGTATGATGAAATTGTGTTCGTACTAAGCCCTAATATTCCTGGGAGATACTTTCCTAAATAGTTTGTTAAATGGTATGCATAGTCGGTAGGTTTCATATTTTACCCACCTCCACTGACGGTATGATTTCACTGCATTGCCTATTTATCTGCTCTATGATGTCAGGGTAAAATTCAGCGGTGAGCCTCAGGTAATGTTGTGTTGCATTTATGGATGCATGACCTACGTACACGGATAGGAACGGAAGTGATGCATACAAATCAACTCCCTTTTCCTGCATTTTTTTCAAAGAGTGGACACAAAAACTATGCCGCAGATCATGTTCGCGTGGCCCCTGACCTTTCCCCAGGTGAGGTATTCCGGCATTCTCCAAACATATCCTGAACCATTTGTATATTATATGCCGCTGCAGCTTGCTTTTATATTTTCCCTTGAAAAAATACTTGTCTTTATAGTTATCGTAACGATGGGAGAACTGTTCCATGCATCTGCTCATTGAATCTGAAAGTGGTATAAGCCGTTCCTTTCCATTTTTTCCGTTCCTGACCGTTATGACGCCTGCTGTTAAGTCTACATCACTACATTTAAGATTTGCAGCCTCTGAAGCTCTTAACCCGCAGCTAAATATCAGCCGAAACAGTACCGGAATCGTATGATGTCGTGAAGTGCCGGGATAAGGCTGAATGTGGTCACACGCATTAAAAAACCGTTCTAACTCAGCTTTTGTAAATATGTATGGAGTGTATTCAGGGACTTTGATTTTTTTTATCAATACCGGGAAATAAACTTCGTATCCATGTTTTGCTGCAAAATTCAGCATCTGTAACACACATAACGTCCGAGTTTTATGATTACTGGCCTTTTCATCTTTACGACGCTCAAGCCAGGCTTCAATCAATTGCAAAGAGATTTCATTATTATTAATTGTATATCTCATCGTGAATAAAGAAAAACGTTGCAGAATCCCTTCTTCAGTTTGGTAGATATAACCCATTGAACGCTTAAACCGGATAAAATTACTTATAATACCCGCCAGTTCACCAACTGGGGGATGTTTAGATGTCATTTTGTTCATTAGAATACCTCCCCACGTTCAATATTCCAGTCATACTCTGGGACTTCAAGGCAGCAAATACGTAGCTGCTTGATGTCAATCTTTATATAATTTCCAGTTGTACGGGAACAGCTGTGACCTAAAATTTCTGAAATAACCGGTAATGGAATATTCTCAGCTAACAAGGCACTGGCAAGAGAGCTTCGCATTGCATGTGGTCCTTTTCCGCGTCCGGGAGAACTATCGATACCCGCTTTATTTGCATACTTTTTTACGATAGTTGTCATTCCTGGGGCGCTTAATGGCTTGATAGGACTAACGAGTCGCAAGAAAACAAATTTACTGTCAGTTACAGGCCTTCCAAATTTGATATAATCAATCAAAGCTTTCCCGACATCCTCTAAAAGGGGAAGTACAATATTTTTTCCTGTTTTTTTCATCGTTAGTTCAATTGTATTCTTTTCCCAATGAATGTTTGAAAATTGTAAACTTCTTATATCAATTGAACGAAGCCCTAGTTTATAGGCTATCATGATGATGGCATAGTCCCGCTTTCCGATCGGATTAGACCTGTCTATGACTTGAAATATTCCTTCAATCTCGTCTTGTGTAAACGTAGACGGCAACTTAGAATCCCTTTTGTAAGAAACAGATGGAACCATGCTTGAATAATCAGTTTCCAGCAATGCCGCTGCTTTCAGAAAACGAAGGAAAACACGAAGGGAACAAAACGAATTATAGAGTGTTGAAGGTGAATATATCGAATGACTTTCACAATAATCCAGCAATATAGAAGAATTAAGGTGATTTATTTCTCTAATATTATGTTTTTCAAGATATAGGAGAAACTGCCCGATATATCTGTTGTAGCCATTTAGTGTGCTATTCGTTATCTGGAATCTACTGACTTGATGTCTCTTGAATATTTCTATGATTTCTGTGAAATAACATAAGAAACTTACTGTTGGATAAATACTTGCTGAAGGAAATAGCATCCCATCACGGCGGTACATATTAAGAAGCGTAATAGATCGAGCACACACCTTATCTTGTTTACTCAAAGCTGAAAACACACTTATATCGTAAACTTCATCTAAAAAACCAAGTCCAACCTTTGGTGAATATGACTTGATTTCATTATCAGCTTCATACTGTAGCAGCTCATTCCAATATCTCTGAAAAACTTGGATGCTTCGAGGCTTATATCCAAATGCAGACAAGGACTCTTTCACTCTTTGGATCAGTAGAGGGGTCTCGTGGTATTGAACTCTTTTTGATGTCATAAAGAATCTCCTTATTTAAATCAAAAAATTATTAAGGAGCTTGTTTATAATGGGAAGTCGAAAAGAATAGTGAGATTAAATGAAGCAGCTTTTCAGTATTAGCTTCCCATTTTATCTAACTACTCATTACGACGAGCATGGGCCCAGCAACCGACATGTTCTTTTTCAGGTGTATGGTCTATAAAATCATATCCAGGATAACCGTCGGTCTGGACGACATCCTGATAGGAAAAAGTAAAGTAACTGTTTCCTTTTCTACCCATTCAATTGATTTGGTTTTTTCTGTTTGAAAGTAAATTTAAAGCCCAATATTCCGATTTTTAGCGGTCCCATTATCGTGTAACAGGGACAGCTTCTTTATTACAGTCGATATAAAAAAATGGCTTCAAAAAGTCTGAGGAATAGCATATACTCACTCCAGTATGCAAATGCATTGATTTAATAATAGTGTATTATCCGGTTATTGGATGGCCCTATTGTCGTGTAACAAGGACAGGTGGTCTTCACGAATTCCTAGCTCGTTTTTATCATATATTTATTTTTTCATTGTTTTGTATTAGCAAAGGATTTTCCCATGAAAACTAAAATAATAATATTACTTTTTTTATTTCTAATCAATAATAGTGTCTCTTCAAACGGTTTTGTACAAATTGTAGTAGAAATGCCTGACACAAAAATCGTGTTGGCTGATAAACAAAGGGGTAGGCATTGGAATATCATTAGTCTACCTCGTGGCATTAAAGTCCTGGATAGTTTTGATTCATCTGCAACGAATGCCCTTGAATTGAGAACGGGGCATTGTGATGGCCCTATTCAGGCAAAGTATTGCGAATTTGAACTTATTTCGGCACCAATGTACTCCAATGATTATGGTTTATTCTCAGATATAAGAAAAGCGTATTTGTGTTTTTATAAAACTGCAAGAAGAAGAAGAAGCTGGAGTAGGGATTGGGTAGAGACTATCCCGAGAATAGGACGAGTTATACCGGCCCACTTGTTTATTAAGGAATACCATGACTGTTTATCAAGATCAGAGATGTCTCATTCCTCTCATTGGCAACTCAAAGAAACAGCACGATGGGAATTTGAAGAAGGAGAATATTTACGTGATTCTAATTTACGTGAATCTATTTATACTTTAATTGACAATACTACCTCTACTGCCAATATTTATATTTCAACTAACAATGCCTCTGCTGCCAATACGCTAGTTAACTATGACATTCCTTTATCCAACCTCATTAAAGGGAGAGGGTTTCTTCGTTTTTTTTTCCATAGTTCAGTCGAAACAATTTGGAGAAAAGCGCAAAACGGAGCAAGGGAACTAATAGCTCTATTGCCTCTAGGAAGCGGATTGACAGATGATCAAAAAGAGGATTTGGAGGGGCTAATGGTTCATATTTTTGCTTTAAACGGGAAAAAATATAATACAAAAGATGCGTATGTTCAGTTAATCAAAACGTACCCTTCAAAGTCCGCGGAAGCTATTTTAACAACAGATGATAGTAAAAGTGATGTTGACGGATTAAAACATGATGCCTGGAGAATACTCAAATCTCTTTACGGAATAAGGACATTGAAAAATCGTATCAACGAACTAAGATTTGAAAGAACATGGACCGATATATTTGTAAATAATGAACAAGTGTATAATTATACGGAAAAACCACTTGAACCGTTTTTTTCCCGCAATCATTTCCATGTTTGGATTGAAAGTAGATTAACCAATTCTGATTTTAATAAAAGTTTAACTCCCGATCTCCGTCGACGTTATCAAGGTTTTGATTCAGGTGTAAATTCATGGAAAAAAATTTTAGACGAATTACAAAGGACTCGATAATAGTGGGGCTGCAAGATCGGGGGATATTCTGGAAACTGGTAAAGGGGTCAGAATGTTTTTGTCACACTAAAATCGGACCATTCAATAATCGGAGAATATAGGAATATTAAATTTCAGTCCGGATTGAATATCGGAACTATACCATACCATCCGCCAGTTATTTTAAATCCCGTCTCACAGTTTGTATTGTTATAACACTTGTCGTCACACGAAAACGGCAAGTGTAATTTTCTTCCATTAGATTGCATAATTGAGATGTGGGTTCGGTCCCCAAATTCTTCACCACATTCACTTTTATACACTCCATATTAACTATTTTTGCAACTACAGTATTTCTGATTCCTGTTTTTCTAGATATTAGTGGTCCGGTTATCGCTTAACAGGGACAGGGTGTCACTGTCACGCACCAATAGGACCACTAGAAAACCGGAATATTGGGCATCAAGTTCATTTCGTACAAGAAAGAATATGTCCCTTTGTCGCATGACAAGGACATATAGTTCGATACACTGCACTATATTCAAGCATTCAACCAACATGTCGAATGTGATTTGTACATAATCAGATCAATGAAAGATCAGAAATCGCATATTCACTAAACTGCGCCGGTTATTGATTTACCGGATAAACATACACGGCTCCAGTTCCAGATCTACAGTTATTACCACTGGCTTGGTTGCCATTAGTAATAGTTTTCAAAGCACTATCCTCAGCAGAAGCTCCAACCACAACTGTAGTACTTGAAAGTGAAACAGATCTACCAAAAAAATCACTGGTATCATTATTAACTGCTTTCATATAGGCTTTCTGCGCCCAGGTGGTGCCGGTCCGTTCATAAATATAAACAGCACCTGAATTAGAATTACTATTATCTGCGTCACTACCGGTTCCTACAGTCACTGAATTCTGGTTACTATCTTCCAATCTTGCGCCAACTGCGATGAGATCTCCTGATATGGATATAGATGAACCAAAATAATCAGCGGTGGCATCATTGTTCCCAGCTTTGATATAAGCTTCTTGATCCCAGTCACCTGTCGCATCCCGTTTATACACATAAACAGCGCCTGATCTATAATTGCTGTTATCAGCACTAGCGCTCGATCCGTTTGTTATAGTTGTTTCATTGCTGCTTTCACTGGGAACACCCACAATCAATGTATCTCCGGAAAGTGCTACTTGATCACCAAACATATCACTTGAAGAATCCACATCGTTATTGGCTGCCTTAATGTAAGCTTCCTGTGCCCAATCACCTGTCGCATCCCGTTTAAAAACGTAGACTGCACCGGCAGCATCGTTTCCATAACCGGTAAATGAATCGTCAGGACTACCGGATGCACTAATAGTATTTTGATTGCTATCTTCGCCTTTGGCGCCAACCGCAATAGTATCTCCGGAAATGGCGACACTAATACCAAAAATATCATCTTCATCATTATTATCCGGTTTAATATAAGCCTCCTGTGCCCAGTCACCTGTCGCATCCCGTTTATACACATAGACAGCTCCAGCCTGATACCATGAGCTACAAAAACCACCAACTGTGGTTCCGTTGACGATTGAGGTATATACTCCATTTTCATACGGATCACCGACTACTATCGTATCATTCGATATGGCGACGACATAACCATATTGTCTAACACAGTCATTATTGGCAGCTTTGATATAAGCTTCCTGCACCCAGGTCGTCCCAGTGCGTTTGTAAACATAAACTGCCCCTGAGCCATCAGAACTATTATCACTACTGGCACTTTCTCCATTGACGACTGAATCATAACTGGCGTCTTCGAGTGTCGCACCAACCACAATTGTATCACCAGAAATGGCTACAGAGTACCCAAATCGATCGATCTGCTCACCATTAACAGCTTTAATATAAGCCTCCTGTGCCCAATCAAAACCAGTACGTTTATAAACATAAACAGCACCATTATCATTACCACCTGAATTTGAGGGAGCAGTAGCCCCATTGGTAATAGAAGTTGCGTCACTATTTTCTCCATAAACACCCACAACAATCGTATCACCCGATATTGAAACAGCACTACCCGTATAATCATACATGCCGGCATTCAAGGATTTTATATACGCTTCCTGAACAAACAACGTTCCATCTCCGGAAGAAGGTGGCGTACTTATCGTAACAGTGGCGATATAGTCCTGAGTTGTGCTGTCGGCGGCAGTTACTATGTACGTGACTGAACCGGTGAAGTCATTCGCCGTAGTTCCACTGGTTTGACTATCTACACTCACTTTGACGTTGGAGCCATCAGTTGTAAATTTAGCAACTAGGGAAGTAACTACTGTTCCATTGGGAACAGTGAGGGAAATTGTGTGATCATTTTGATTAATACTACCCACAACATCACTGCTTAATTCACAATTGTTAGATGCTTCAAAATTGAAGAGAGATATAGCCTTGCCTTCTGCGGTGGGAGTCGTTCCTGTCGAAGTGCCAGTTCCCCCTGAATCTCCAGAATCATTACAGGCAACAATGAAATAGGCGTTCAATAATAAAACCAAAAACAAAATAAAAAAAGTACGCTGTCGTTTTTGAAATATATACATATAAACCCTTTTTTTGTTTTAACACCGATTTTCACAGCTAGTTTAAGCGTCAAAAACATACCTTAATTTACTGCTTTGTCATTGCAAAAGTCACAACCCCCATACTTCATCTTAGTAATCTATACATCTCAGTTATAATTGAAT
>Ga0233431_1006013_pt1 | contig 11260 bp, 12 predicted proteins | sample SI_118_April2016_FD_179867 | JGI IMG/M metagenome (GOLD analysis project Ga0233431, IMG submission 179867) | Seawater microbial communities from Saanich Inlet, British Columbia, Canada - SI_118_April2016_200_MG | ecosystem: Environmental > Aquatic > Marine > Inlet | place: Canada: British...
GGGAATCGACAACGACCCTGAAGCGGTTGAAATAGCGCAAAAAAATCTGCTGGTCAACGACATCGATCCGGATCTGTTTGACGTTTATACCGGCAACCTGGTTAAAACCGTCGAGTCCTGCTTTGATTTGATCTGTGCCAACATCCTGCCCAAAGTCATCATCCCGCTGACGCCCGACATCCCTGCCCGTTTAAAACCAGGCGGCATCTTCATCTCCTCGGGCATCCCCGACAACGATGCTGCCGATGTCATCGAAAAATTGAATGCTATCGGATTTCACATTTTAGAAACCCGCCAAAAAGACAGTTGGGTAGCGATGGCGGCCAGGCTTAAATAGTCCCGAATCCATAACCTTTTTTTCATTCGATATTTAAAGTTAGAAGGTAATGCGGATACCGCCTTCGGCCCAACGGCGGGGTTTGGGCCAGACGTTGCGGTAGATGTAACCTGCGTCAGTGGCATTGTATACGGATCCGAAAAGACTAACCTGAAAGTGCGGTTTGCCGTACGGAAGTTTCAGATTGAAATGATAATTGAATACAAAAATCTTGTCCACGGTTTCGGCAAAAGATGAGTTGTGGTCGGTATAGGTGCCGCTCAAGGAGTGGCTGAGCCATTTGTAATGGTGGGTGATTTGAAGCGTATAAAGTGTGCGCGGGATGTCTTGAATGACGATATCGGTGCGGCCATTACGGACATCCACATAACTTCCGCTGAAAGATGCTGTAAATCCCAGTGGCAGCACGGCCGAGATGGTGCTTTCGATACCTTGCCGAACCACTTTGTCGATATTTTCATAGGTTAACGTGTTTAAATTAATCCGTATTAAATTGTCGACATCGGCGCGAAACAGGCTCAACTCCAATTTTAACCATTTCAGAGGCTCTATTTCAGCGCCTATTTGGTAATTGAGAACTGTTTCAGGTTTGAGATCCGGGTTGCCGAAGTTGGGATCATGCACCCAAGATGCAGGCGGGGCGGAAAAGCCCCTGGCCACCTGCAAACGCAAACGCGCTTTGTTTTGCCAGACATGATAGACCACTCCGATACTCGGACTGACAGCTCCGCTGAAGGTGTTGTCATTGTCATAGCGCACACCGGCATTAAGTGAAAAAACCCCGACTCGCAACGTGTCGTTAACAAACACAGCCCAATTGTTGGTATGGTAGGTCTGCGTATAACGTTGCCAATCATAACTGCCCACGTTGCCATTGAAACCGATATTAAACGTATGGCGCTCGGTTTTACTGTAGGTCAGACGCGCGCCCCCGCCCCAGGTTTCATCGACGTAATCATTAAAAATATCGCGCCGGTCGGGATAAACGTCTTCAATTAAATTCTGGAAACGGTGATGACGGATTTCGGTGCTGAAAGCCCAATCGTTAAAAAGCTGCGTTTCAAAAAGTAATCGTTGATAGGTACGTTTGCTTTGGGCCTCGTCCCAAAAGGCGGGAAAATTTCGCACCGGGTCGGAACCTTGGCCCTCATCGTCGCTGAAGACAAAGCTGAGACGACCTGTTTCGCCGATGTCATAGTGGACTTTGGTATAAACGGCATTTTGTTGATACGCGGTATTTTCCGTAAAACCGTCGGTCTGGTCGTGGGTAACCGAGAGCAGATACCCAAAACGGTCTTTGGTGCCATACAGGCTAGCGCTGCTTTTGACCGTGTTAAAGGCCCCGTAAGAGATGCGCGCATCGCCGGATATCAGCTTGCCTGGCGTTGGTTCTCTGGTAATGATGTTGACAACCCCGCCCAAAGCAGATCCCCAGGCCGATGAGGCTGCGCCTTTATAAACCTCGATACGCTCGACACTGTTGATGGGAATAAAAGACAAATCGGTCTGTGGATTGGCCAACTGGTTTAGCGGGACACCGTCCTGATATATGGCCACATGACGTGCTTCCGAACCCTGGATGCGGATGCCGGTGGCATTACTTCCCAAACCGCCGCTAAACTCCAAATAAACTCCCGGCAAATATTGCAGTACTTCAGCCACGGTAGATACCGGTAATTTCTCGATATCTTCGCGTGTCACAACCGTGATGTTGGCAGCAATGTCCTGTTTCGCAGTTTCGTGTTGGGTTGCTATAACCACAACCTCCGGCATCCGATAAGTTGGCACTTGGTCATCGGCGGATTTTAGGGCTGACATGCAGGCAGGTGTATGGACCAGGGTCGTGGCTATGAAAAATAATAAAAGCTTAGCACAACAGAAAAAAGAGAAGGTTTTCTGACAGTTTGACACGCTGCAACCCCTGAAAATCAGCTTAGAATTTAATTGCGGGTCCGCTCAGTTATCGAAAGAGTGCCGGATTTGAGATTCTATAGTATTTAAGAATATTGATCGCTAATTCTCGTAATGGATTCCAATAGAAAAATATGATGTATTTCATGGTAGCTCTACTCCAATCATTGTTTCTTTACAACAATCAAATTGCAGACATTTATTCATTCACTTTCAAAATCAAGCAGATTCTGACTGTTAAAATATGTACATATTGTCCATATTTTGTGTGGCTAATATTTCCATATTGCCAGGATTATAGTATTTCGTGAAAAAGATAGCCTCTTGCTATGAAGGAAAAATGCCGGTCAATATGAAATTTGTCCTTGTTCAAGTTAGGAAATAATCTTAGGTTTAAAAAAACTTGTTCATTAATGAGCCAATTTCAAAACGTTTCAGTTTGATCAAGGTCCCCCGCAAGGATACGGGATTAAAAAGGCGGGCGAACATTTCAACCGGAAGAATACATTGAGTATTTTGAGGATTGAAATTTGAGCCCAACGCAGAGATTGGCCCAAATGGGACGTTTTGAAACTGGCTCTAATACCCATGTTACCTTTAACAAAGCCTTTATTATCAAGCCAGCCTGATAGGTTCGTAGCAAAACTATAGTGATTCTGTTTCTATCTTTCAGGCGGAGTATCAAAATGAAGCTTTCCGTTGCGAACCGCATGATCACCGCCGAGCTTTTTTCCGACATCGGCAATCAGTTTATCGGCCTCACACTGATGGCCATATTGTTTTTCGAACAATCCGGCTCTTTGGAAAATTTGCTATTTTTATGTTTGATCCAACAGATGCCGGCAATTGTCTTGGGGCCTATGGCAGGGCGCCTAATCGATGGCATTGGCCCCAAGCAGGCATTGCTGGGTGGGATGCTGGCAAAGATCGTTTGTGTCGGCGGGTTATATTTAAGTGGTGCCCGTCTACCAACCTGGGGGTTGTATCTTTTGTTTATGATTGCGTCACTTTTGTTTTATATTTCCCGGCTGTCGATCACCCCCTTGCTTATCGCCAAAGACCGATTGATCAACTATAACGCCATCAACGAACGTGTGGCCCTGGCGGCCGGTATCGCCGGGCCCTTTTTGATCGGCCTGCTGATTCGGCACACCGGCAGCCGCTGGGCACTTTTGCTGGGCGCGAGTATGTTTTTATGCTCAATGCTTTGGGTGCTGGGTTTGCCGTCAACAGACCATCGCCCAAGCGCACGGGAGACATCGGATACATTCAATGGACTGCAACGTTTATACCGCGCTTATATCGCCCCACTACGTGATCGGCGGGTCAAAATCTGGTTTGGTTTGTTAGGTGTGATTATTACCACGGGAGGGCTTTTGAATTTCGGCGCGCCGGTATTTAACAAAATCTTTTTTCAGGGCGATATTGCCGCCTGGGGCGGATTTATGTCCGCCTATCAAGCCGGCGCCTGCCTGGCGGCTTTTTTATTACCCACCCTGGCGGCACGCATGACGGATCGCCGCTTGGTAGCATCGAGTTTTGTGGCCTTGGCCCTGGCTTTTGGTATGTTGGCCGCTTTTCAATGGTTGCCGCTTTTTGCGATGATGATGATGGTCTTTGGCTGCGGATCAACCTTGGTGACCCTTTTTCTGGAAAGTCGCATTCAACGCGACTGCACCCGCGACCGACTAGGCCGCACCATGGCCGCCCTCTCCGCTTTTCGGGCGGCCGGCCTACTTTGCGGTATTTTAGCCGGCGTAATTATCGTCAAATTCAGCGGCATTAAATTGTTTATGGCCTTGGGAGCTGGTGCGCTCGTTGTCGCCACCATGCAAACACGGACCATGACTAGATCACGTAATAATTGAGGCCGCCACCTCGTGGCCGAAAAATAGTTTTCCCAAAAAACAAACTGAATATTTTTTGAAACCAACGGATGCATCCAGCTGCCATACTGCCGCATAAACGCGTTTGATCTGTTTCGAAACGCCAGCACCCCAGAGCCTCCAATTTAAAAAGACACAATCCAAATATGAAAATGTTTTGGTTGACAACCATTATCTTATCGCCTATCGTCGTTTAACGATTAAGCCTGCTAAAATCACCAAAAAGTCTTTACATAGAAAGGACAGGCAATGTTGCCGGAAAAGCAATTAGAGACCTACAATGATTTTTATGATGCAGCGCGTAACAATGAAATTCTGGAACCAAAAACTACCCTCATGATTCACCTGGCCTCGGCCATGGCGCTTGGTTGCTATCCGTGAATGGAACATTACTTTGGCGTGGCCAAAGAACAGGGATTTACCAAAGACGAACTAGGGGCGGTTCAATCAATTGTAATGGCGGTTTCCGCCGGAAAAATTCGGGCTCAATTCCGCGACGTGCGTTATAAAAGCAAAAAGCGCGCTCAAAAAAAATAACGGGTGCGATATTGCTTGCAAAGCATAACGCAGCTGGGCTTGAGCCCTGGGCACATGTTTTCGCTGCAACAGCTATCGATCAAAATAGCAACCCGGCTTAGAGTTTATGAATGATACTTCCTTAAACAATGACGCTTTCGCCCGGATCTGCAAAGCCCTGGGGCATCCAGCGCGGGTGCAGATTGTCGAATATTTGAAACAAATCGATCAATGCATATGCGGTGACATTGTTGCCCGTCTGCCACTGGCCCAATCCACCGTAAGCCAACACCTAAAAATTTTAAAAGGGGCCGGATTGGTCAAAGGCATCGTAGAAGGGCCATGCACCTGTTATTGCCTCGATGTGGATCGTTTACACGCCTTTAAGAAGATGGCCGAAATTTTATAAGGTTAAAAAAAGGAGTCTTGAAATAAAATGCAAGAAATGCTGCCCATGCACACGGATCAAAGCACTGCCGACGATGAAGTCTGTTGTGGCTCGCCGCCGGCACCGCCCTCAAGCAGGAACGAACGCCCGGGCTATGTGCTGCTGCCCTTTGTAACGCATTTTGCAAATACAGCTGCGGGGCCGGTGCCCATCGTCAAAACAAACTGGGGCCGCAATGAATGGGCCGATACCATCAAGGTTCGGACCGGGATTGGCCGCGATGAGGCCAAGATCGCACCGGGCCTATATGGTGTGGGCAAACCCGAGGCCGAGGCACCGGTTTTGGTCAGTGCTAATTATAAGCTTAGTTTCGATACCCTGCGTAAATGTATTGACGGTCTGGATGCCTGGATTCTGGTGATAGACACTCGGGGGATCAATGTCTGGTGCGCGGCGGGCAAACAACTTTTTGGCACTGCCGAGGTGATCCGCCTGGTCAAAGCAACCCGGCTGGACAAAGTCGTTGCCCATCGCCGGCTGATTCTACCCCAGTTTGGTGCCACCGGGGTTGCGGCACGCACCGTCAAAAAAGAGACCGGTTTCGAGGTGATCTGGGGTCCGGTGCGGGCGGATGACATCAAAATGTTTATCGAAAATAAGTTCCACGCTGATAATGATATGCGGCGGGTCACTTTTAGCACCCTGGAGCGGATCGTACTCATTCCTGTCGAATTATCCTTTTTGCCCAAACCGACGCTCTGGTTTTTTATCGCTGCATTTTTATTGTCCGGAATCAGTACTGAAATTTTTTCGTTTGGTACGGCCTGGGCCAGAAGTCTGATGGTGATGAGTGCCTATTTTGGCGGAGTGTTTGCCGGTGCTGCCCTGTCCCCTACGTTTTTACCTCTGCTACCGGGTCGTGCCTTTTCCATCAAGGGCATCTTCACCGGAATTGCCGCGACGGCCCTGTTGCTCTTTCTTTTTGACGGCACCACCCTCTTTCTGGAAAAAATCGCCCTGGGAGCCGTAACAGTTGCCATCAGCTCTTATCTGGCCATGAATTTTACAGGATCGACACCTTTTACCTCACCTTCAGGGGTTGAAAAAGAGATGCGTCTGGCCATGCCTTTTCAAGCCGGAGGTCTACTGGCAGGCGCCGTATTATGGGTATGGGCTGGAATTGTCAGTTAAGTTTTAATTTGGAGAAACAACGATGAAACAATTTAGATATTTAAAAAACGTGACCACTCTAAAATTGAACCCCGAGGTTTGTATCGGCTGCGGGATGTGCACCAATGTCTGTCCCCACGGTGTCTTTATCCAAAACAGCCGCAAGGCTAAAATCGTCGATTTAAACGGATGCATGGAATGCGGGGCCTGCGCCTTAAACTGCCCAACAGCCGCCATCAGCGTCACCCCCGGGGTGGGGTGTGCCTCCTATATCATCCAAACCTGGGTCAAGGCTTATGTGCCCGGCGCAAACAATTCAAAAAGCGGCGGTTGCTGTTAACACCACCGGGACTGGTTGCGGTATTACAAAATGTGGGTGTCGGTCGAAATCGTGGCCGAGCCTAATGGGGGTCCGAACTAATTGTGCAACCGTGGGGATAATGGCCTATTATCCTTTGCGAAACAGCGACACTTTTACCCGGTTCGATTTGTGTCAGATCCTATTTTCCTCGGCGCGCTCCCACATGGTGTCAAAGGTCTCCTCCGCGTCAACCACCAATTGATCGATTCTGACGATGGTTTCAGCCGCAGTGATATGCTTGGCGATCCGCCGAAGGGAATAAAGGGTTTTGTTCCTGAAATCCGGTCTCGCATGGCAATCTTCCAGATGACTACGCATACGCTCAATCATCCGATCAACCTTGGTCAGTCCCGCCGTTTTGAGTTGATCGGTTTTCTCCCGGATAAAATTGTCATGATGCCCTTTGACCACCTGAAACAGCGCGGCGGCCCGGCTCACCGATTCATAGGGCGAAGGTGAAAAGACGATCTGTTTGAGTTCTCCCAAGATTTCGACAATCCGGCCATCTTGCTCAAACACCTCAAGATCCCGGTCAAATTCCGTCAGCGATTGAACCAGCATACACCAGAAATCGATGTGCCGGCTGTAAAAGGTGGATATCTTGCCAACCTGTTCGCGCAATGCAAGCATCCGGGTTTTGTTTTCACAAACCGCCGTGATCAGGGAGTATGCATCGCGCCTGGCCGATATGCGTTGAATTTCATCCAGGCAATCACCGATTTCTTTTTTTCCGGGAAAATGTGGCCTTTGGGCCTCGGACAAACACACCTTCAAACGCTTTTTCCAGTTATCCATCTCTTTTGCCAAAAGGAGCGCAAACCCATGCTGGTCATGGGGATCATCCAAGTCACAGTGACCGGTCAGTTCTCTAAAAAGCCCCTTGGCATCCTCAAATAAAGCTTGAGCGACATCTTCGACGGGAAAGATGGCGACGGGCTGGTCCGGGGATGATAGCAGTATTTTATGAGTTTTCACGGGATCACAAGATTCATTTTTGATGCGAAACTGAATCTTCAAATCCTCAGCCAGCCAGAAGGTATCTTGCAGAATTTCAAGCTCCGTCAACCCGTGCGATTCCTTCACAAATTCAAGATGCGCCTCCAGCGTCGCATGGCCTTGCCGCTGAAACTGATCAACCAAACACGCCATGACTCTTTCCTGATGAGTGCAACTCTCTTCCGCAAAACCGAAAGTAAGCTGGCGCAGCCCCAGCTTGATATCAGAAATCAGATGTTTCATGGTTTTTCCATCGGGCTGATCTTTAACGTCACGACAACGGCTTCATCGCAAATCCGCCATCCGTGTACAATATTCATACCGCCAAAAGCAAACGGAATTGCCCATGAAAATGGCATTGGGGGCAAAGCGTTTTATGTTCTTTTGGGATTCACATTAAAATAACGGGCTTCAAAAAACGATGGTAATTGGTTATAAATATAGCTGTATTTTGCAGGATCTTTAAAGGAAATTATAAGATTGAGGAGTTTTGCCATGAGCGAGCGATATACGATGACAAAGCAAAAAACAAGTTGCCGGAGATTGTCCATGCGGTCGAAGACGGGCCGGCGGTACAATTGACCCGCCATGGCCGGCCGGTTGCCGTTTTGTTGTCGGCCAGAGCATATGAACAGTTAAATCGAAAAAAAGAGGGCTTTTGGCGATCTTTCAAGGCATTTCAAAAAGTTGCTGAAAGGGAAGATGTCCTAATTACGGATCAGGACTTTGCCGAACTAAGGTAAACGGATTGGCCATCGTAACCCGCAACACACCAGACTTCAGCCATTTCAGAGATCTCAAAGTCCAAAACTGGCACCAAAAAAATATCAGTAAAAAAAGAGTGTAGAAGATATCGATTTGGTTTTATGAACGTTTTGCACGAACGAACTTTACGATGCTTGAAGTAAGGACTTTTCAACTGTTTGGGGAACTTGGATAGGCACAAAATAGGAGGCAGGATACAAATAGTCCTCTCCGCTTTCATCAACAATACGGATATCTCCTTCTTTTGCGGCGCCTTTATCGGCAATGGCACGATAAATTTTATGAAGCTCCAATGAGGCAGGATAATCCAAATTGTTTATGCAAACCACAAACTCCGGCAAAATATGTTCTAATTCTTGCATAAATTTGCGCCAATTCCTTATAAAAAACCATATGGTTAGGCTAAACAAGAACCTGTCACGTTTTGCGACAAAATGTCTAACTAATTTCAAAGCCACTATGATTGATAATGGGCACTGCTATAGTCCCGGGGGACAGCCTGGGGGTCTTGGGGGGTATTCGTGCAGGGCGTTCACAACTCTAATTTTATGGATAGTGCTGGGCGCCGGCTTGCGCCGACGCCCATACAATAATCGAGATACAACAGGTCCGTGCCGTTTAACCCTTAATGCTTCTGGGCAGCAACATCTGGTGCTGCGGGCAGATCGATTCGGGATTCTGATAGGCAGCCCCGGCAAAGGCCTTTAAATATTTACGGATATCGGTCATTTTGGCAATTTCATCTACAAAACCGTGCTGGGCGCAATAAATCGGCCGGGAATTGTCGTGATAATCCTGGGCCATCTTATTCATGCTATCCACTATCGGCTCCAACGGCCGGCCGGCGTCTTTTTCCTTTACCAGCCGCCGTGAGTAGGTGGCTGCAGCCGCGGTTTCACCGTGCATGACGGAAATTTCGGTGGTGGCGCAACCCAGGGTAAAGGCGTTGTGGTCGTTGGCGGTGGGGCCTCCCATAACATAATGGGCTGCGGCAGTGCCCTTACGCAGAACCACCAGGGTCATCGGTACCGGCGTGTTCTGGATCGAATAAATCAGGCTCTGGCCCAAGCCCAAAAGCTCGGCCTTTTCGGCGATATCGCCCACATCGATGCCGCTGGTGTCCTGAAACCAGATGATGGGCACCCGGTCCCGGCCGCAAAGGGTTACAAATTCATTCATCTTAATCAACCCCTGGCGGTAAAGCTTACCCCCCATGCCGGGATAGTCGGCGTACTCAGGATAATCTTCACCCAAAAAGCCCTGGCGGTTGCCGATGCACCCTACCAAAAACCCGTCCATTTTGACCAGCCCGGTATAGACTTCAGGGCCGTAACCGGGTTTAAACTCCATATGCTCGCTGTTGTCCACCAGCCGCGAAAGCACTTCATCAAAATTATAAATCTGTTTCTGGTTGTGGGGAATCAGACGGTAGAGATCGTCGGCGGAAAAGCGCGGCGGTTTGGGCTCGGCCACCCGAAAAAATTTGGGATTATATCCGGGTATGTCGCGCATAAAATCCTTTAGCCCGTCTAAGACCCCGATTTCCTCTTCGTAAACATAGCGAAAAAAACCGGTTGCATCGTGATGCACATCGACCGATCCGGGCGGTTTGGCTTTGAACTGTTTGGCAGCGTCAATCAAGGCTTCGGCCCCTTCGACATCGAAATGGCCTTTGGGCGACATGCCGCTTAAAATCCCGCCGCCACCAACAGCCATGTTGCAGTTTTTGTGGGCAAACAAGACCGTCGGACTGATGCTCTGGTAACCGCCGCCGGCCGGGTTGGTGCCATAAATCCCAGCCAAGATTGGAATACCCAGCTGGTTCAGTTCAGCATGGCGGAAAAAAGTGGTGCCGCCACCCCGTCGGTCTGCATAAAATTGTTCCTGGGCCGACAACTGAACCCCGCTACAGTTTACCAGCCAGACCAAAGGGATGTTGAAACGTTTGGACAAATCAGTGGCCCGCAAAATATTTTCGGGCTGCCCGGGAACCCAGGCACCCGCATACACTTTGTTATCGAATCCGATTATCACCGCCCACTTGCCGGAAATTTTACCCAGACCATCGATAACGTTGGTGGTACCCTCTTTGTTTTCGGCCGGATTGTAGATGGTATGCAGCGGACACCAGGTACCCGGGTCTACGAGATAGTTTAGGCGCTGCCAGACCGTCATCTGCCCGCGGGCATTTATTTTTTCCTCGGGAAAGCCGACATTTTTGACCTTGGCCACGGCCGCCGTGACATCTTTTTCAACCACTTTGATCTTTTCGATATTATCTTGGGTGCTTTTTAACTGCCCTTCGCTCAGCTCACGACCAAACGGCGTCATTTTTTCAAAATATGGTTTCATTAGGTGGACTCCCTTAATGTCTTAAGACATCGATACACATCGCTTTTTTGACAATAAAACTTTACGTTTAAAAATTTAGGCCGGTTCGTCAAGCGGCCACTGACCGCGTTTTTTAAGAACCCGCCGAAAGGTTTTTAAGGCCGTGTTGACGGTGGGCACGCCACCATAAATGGCCGTCTGAAAAATTACCTCGGCAATATCTTTTGGCGGACAGCCCACATTCAAGGCGGCCTCGATATGAAGTTGCAACTCTTCCTGACGATTTAAAACGGTTAGCACCGCCACCGTTACCAGCTGCCGGGTGGGATGGTCTATTTTTTCGCGGGCATACATCTGGCCGGTAATAAAAAGAGACAAATCCTTGGCCAGGCCCTTGTCAAAAGCACGCCACAGTTCAAAGGGACGCTCACCCTCAACCCCATCAAAATAGAGCTCAGCCGTCTTTTTTGTTTTGGCGACAATATCTTCTTTGCTCAAAATAGTCGCATCCTTTCTATGGTTTGATGGTGTTTTTTATACCATCGTATAATTGGGCCCGCCGCCACCCTCGGGACAGGTCCAGGTGATATTGCTATACG
>Ga0233431_1006015_pt1 | contig 11256 bp, 11 predicted proteins | sample SI_118_April2016_FD_179867 | JGI IMG/M metagenome (GOLD analysis project Ga0233431, IMG submission 179867) | Seawater microbial communities from Saanich Inlet, British Columbia, Canada - SI_118_April2016_200_MG | ecosystem: Environmental > Aquatic > Marine > Inlet | place: Canada: British...
GTATTCCATATGTTTTTAAATGCGTCATTATTAGATAATATGGTCAATAGCCTATGTACATTTGTTCCTGAACCATACTACGATGGTAATAATCTCCATGGAACACCCGTTTTTAATTTATAAATAATGCCCGTTAGCAATAATTCGTATGAGTATTTATTGGGTCGACCTTGTTTTGCTTTTATATTTAACAAAATATCCGCATCTCTTCGCAGTTATAGGGTTTGTTTAAATATACTGTTGTATATGCATTATGTTGCATTGTAATACGACAAATATTTACTGGACAGTCCTATATTATCGAATATGAATGGATATTGCTTAGCAAATGATATTGATAGAACACTACGCGTTGACATAATGAAAAATGATTTTAGCGTTTTTATTGAACTTAAGAACAAACATAATACAATGAACTCATCTAGTCGCGAATCTACCTTGCGAAAATTAATAAACATTAATAAGAAATATCCGCGATCAATATGCTTAATTGGCATCATCAATGGAAATAATTATGTAAAAAAAATAAATAAACATCCGTGCATATATGAGTATTCAGGCGAAGAGCTATTTAAGCTGATATTAAATGATGCCGATTATTATACTAAAGTAACAAATATAATTGAGAATAATTTAGATGATTGGGTTGCTGAATACAAGCTCATTAAAAATGTGTATTCATACCGAAGAGATATTCGTGAATTTGGCTCAATAAATAGCATAAATACATTTCGTAAATTCAAATTGAAGTAGTAATAGTGTAATAAATATCACGCTACGGAGTGCCAATAGGTGTGGCTACGTGGTTCCGTTGCATATATATTAAAACGCACAATAGTGACTTTATTGTTGGTATTATCGGTATATGTTAACGTAGTGTGATCTTTTTTAACGGGATTAGTATATGTTGCACCACTTGTTGGGTCTGTATATATATTGTTATACCACCCCGAATTAACATATTGTATACTTTCATCTGACCGCATAAAAAAATTCCAAAAATCATGTTGAGGTGCTGTAATATAGTTGGTTATATCTATAATTAAATTTCTTTTTTCCGTAATGCTGAATGAATTGTATTTATCTCCAGTATCCGATAGTTTGTCAATATCGTCACGTTGATGATGGCTCATCGATTTACGAGGCATATCGATTATTTCAATCAATTGAGTACGCACATCGTCGTTGTAAAATTCGACTACTTTTGATGTTTTTGTTTCATATGAATTTACATAATCATAATATTCAGTACTATATCTATCTTTGCATTTATACGAACTATACACCCAACCGGTTTGCGTGCACTCAATTTCAATACCATCATTTTTGGTGGGTAGCTTCATTATATATCTAAAAAAAGAGTCATTAAATCCACGCGATATATTGGTAATAGTATTACCTTTTGAAACGATAGCGAATCGATCATTACCACCGCCATGTTGCCGTTTCATATTGATATATTTGTGCTTATACTTTAAATATTTATGTTGTTCCATAAAACTACGTAAATGTGATATATTTATAACCAACAAATAATATATTCATATCATTTGTTGTAAACTAATCTTTATACACATCATTATTATACGTTAATTCATTTATTTTTTTTATTATCTGCTCAATCGGTATGTATTCCTTCTTTTTACCAACATTATTAATTGGTGTATAGTTATGCTTATTTGTTTGTTGGTTATTACCGCGGTTGTCAACGCGGTTGTTCGAACCATATTTATTAATATTGTTATAGCGTTTTTGCATGTTGAATTTATATGTGGTAATTATATTATATGTTATTTATATTGTTATCATAATGATTTATTTTCAATTTCTATATTTGTATTAACAATTTTTTGTAGCGCATCTTTTGTGCTCTTATTATTAATGAATAATTCGGCCCATTGTTTGGCTCGCTGTTCTTGTTCATCGCGCATATGGTCATACTGGTTATTATATAATATTTTATCGTTTATCATGCGCAATGCTTTTGATAGTACATATATTCGCTTGTTACCAATTGTAATATTAACATGTCTTATTGTTCTTTTGATGTTCGTATCAATCGCGTCATAAGTACATATTGTTGATTTGTTTTTCGAAATATCAATTAATAATTCATTGAGCATATTTACATAATAATTGACTAATTTATCATCATTTGTAAATTTAACACATACTATATAATGTTCGGCATCTGTAATATTCGATGTGAATGGTTTGGTTATGTAAACTTCATCGAAAAGAGAATTTAGTATATATAATAATTGTATGTCTACGTTGGTATATAGATCTTTAAATTCGCATATAAATGAACCTCCGTTACATAACGCAGTTATCGCACATAATATTTCACTCAATATGGTCGCGTGCGTGTAATCTGATGATATATTCGCCGTTACAAAATTAACTTTGTGTGCTAACTTATTTTTGTTAACCATATTTTCAATATCACCGCATGTTATATACGATGTATTATTATGCTTCGCGTATTTATGTACATTAATTTTATTGGAGTATTTATTTAGAAATTTAGAATTTATTTTACTGTCATTATGAGCGCATATATGTATAGTATCTTGCTTGCTTTGGCTACTATGTAGCTTATTCCTATAAACTAAATATGCATGAACAAACCCACCATTCATATCTCCAATATGAATTGATGTCATATTATTCTTACTAGCAACATCAAATGTTGACAATATTTCCCATAATTTGAAAAAAGAATTATCGGTGATATGTATTTGTTTATCACTAATATACTTATTAAATGTATTTACGATATTTGTATTATTATCAAAATCTACGACGAAATCATTAATATTATTTATTATTTCTTTTTCGATTTTGGAAAGATTTCCGTTTAATTCGTGTTCTATGTATCGTATACTGTATATATATCCCAAGCTCATTAGCGGAGGATGATCGATAGTTGTTGTACTTGTTAATAGTTTTATTTTATCTACACTTTTTGCGCGGATATCATTGAGCTTAAATACATATGGTATATTATATGTAGTGTTAGTATATTGTAATTGTATTTTCTTTATATTTTCTATCAGCTCATATTTTTTTCTAATTCTTTTTTTAGTTTCCACATCTATGTCTGGTTTTTTTTGCACGATTATCGGGCGAGTTTTTTTTTGAGGCATTATATTGTATAAATAATGTTTATTTAACTATATTGTTATATAGTTAAATTAGCAATTTTTATTCATTTATGAACAACATGACGTACCTGCATTACCACCACGAGTACTAAGATATTTCGCTTGTTTCGTCGATACACATGCACAACCAGATTCACTGTTAATATTTGTGCCCATATACGATGATTGTGTATATTTACCGTGCAGTGACATATCAACATGATGACCCCCTTTCTTCGAATGACCTGAACAGCAACATGATGGACTAAATATATTATTATGAATCGACATTTTTCCACCAAATCCATCTAGAAATTGCCCGCTTAATGGATCTTGTGTTTTATTATTAACGGGAATTGTTTCAATTTGACCGCTTGACTTAGCATAGTATGAAAAATAATTGTCATCATGGTTATATTGTTGCTCTTCTTCATCAAATTTTTCATAGTGTTTATATTTCTTATATATCGTGTTAGCAATAATAAATACAAGTACACAGAATAACAATACTTTAACAATATTATATTTTGTATCAGGCATTTGAATAGGTTAATATTATATTAATTATTTCGATATTTTTAATATTGTTAATATTGGTTATTAAAAATATCCAATTAATTAATATAGCTACATAATGGAAGACATATCGGTTAACAATGAAGAATTATCGGTTAACAATGAAGAATTATCGGTTAACAATGAAGAATTATCGGAACAAGAAATAATAAGACTAATGAATATGGATTATATATATCCAACACCAGTTGACGATAATTTTCAATATAAAATATACAAAAAGCGGGAATTTTACTACAATAAAATTTTCGATAGACCCGATGATAACGTGAATATTAAGGAATATATGGCACGTAAATGTAATGAGCAATTTGAAACCCAAGAGCATCAGCAATTTATAGCGACATATATAAACACACAATCACCGTATACTGGTGTATTATTGTTTCATGGCACTGGTACTGGAAAAACTATTTCAGCAATATCGATTGCTGAAAACTTCAAAAACAATGTTAACAAGTACGGAACGAAAATATATGTAATTGTACCTGGTCCAATAATAAAAGATTCATGGAAAAGAGATATAATTAAAGCAACTGGAAATACATATGTAAATAAGTATTTGCTAGCAACATGCACCGATAACAAATTGTTACAATCTGAAATTAACAACGGGTTACATATAATATTACAATATTATAAATTCATGAGCTATAAATCATTTCATAAGCGAGTGCTTGGTGAGAAAATTATCGAAAAAAAAATGGTTGATAATAAGCTAAAAACATTTTTTAGAAAAACAAAAAATGGTGAATATGAACGCGAAAGTCAAATAGATAAGATATATAACTTAAATAATACACTATTGATTATAGATGAAGCACATAATTTCACTGGTAATGAATATGGCGAATCGCTTAAAAAAATAATTAATGATTCGACTAATCTTCGTATTGTCTTATTAACAGCAACACCTATGAAAAATCGAGCAGATGACATTATCGAATTAATAAATTTCTTAAGACCTTGTGACGATTTAATTAAAAGAGATAAGTTATTCGTTCCGATCGACCAGATAAACGAAAATGATACTATGATAAAAGAAGATGGTATTGCGTATTTCAAGAAAATGATAAGTGGATATGTGTCAAGTCTTCGCGGATATAATCCATTAACGTTCGCAAATAGAAACGATGTTGGTATTATAACAAATAACATGGAATTTACGAAAATAATACCATGTGAAATGCACGATTTCCAACACAATCATTACACAGACGTATTGAGCACTGCAAATGATGCTTTAGATAGAGTATCTGAATCTATATGTAATTTTGTATTTCCCGGAATGAATGAAGATAAAAACGACATTATTGGATATCATGGTAACGCTGGGTTTAAAAGTGTATACAATCAAGTCGACACAAATATAAAAATAATTAATACACTATTGCACAAAAAATTCAACATTCCAAATAATAATAATGATATAATACAAACATCGAAAGATAAAATGTTGAGTGGTAAGTTTATGCACATTGATTATTTGCATTTATTTTCCATTAAATTTTCAACATGTTTAAAAAATTTAGATAAACTCGTATACGGTAACAGTGGTGTACGTACTGCATTTGTTTATTCGAATTTTGTAATAACTGGTATAAAAACATTTTGTGAAATATTATTACAAAACGGGTATATAAATTACGAGCAATACATTACCAATGGTGAAGTATATGACAATACAAAATGTTATTATTGTGGGACTGAGAATAGCAAACATAATAATATATCTGATCACTTATTTAAACCAGCTACATTTATAGCAATAATCGGTAAAACAAATGAAGATGAAGGCGAATATGTACAAGATTCTAAATTTAAAATAATACAAGATATATTTAATAGCCGACATAATTACGATGGTAAATATATTAAATTTATATTAGGCTCCGGTATTGTAAAAGAAGGTGCATCGTTCTTAAACGTCGGTGAAGTTCATATTATCGATGTATATTATAACTTAAACAAAATAGACCAGATAGTTGGTCGCACTATACGCCATTGTTCTCATAATGACATTGTACAAAGAACTGGTGAGCGATATAGCGTAAATGAGTATAAATATTGTATTATCATTGACGGTGAGATATCTAGCGAAGAAAATTTATATATCAAGGCAGAAAAAAAACATTATGATGTTAAAAAAATCGAACGGGCTATGCGTGAATCGGCCATAGATTGTCCATTAAATATGAACAGTAATATAGTTAATATTGAGTATGAAAAATATAAACATTGTGGTGAAAAAGGTCAACCAAAATGTCCTGCCATATGTGATTATACAAAATGTCATTATAAATGCGACTGCGAACAGCTAAATAATAAATATTACAATGATACTACTCATAATTACGATAATGTAAATAAAAAAGCTATTGATTATTCTACGTTTAATTTCATCACGGCTGAAAATGAAATAAATTATGTTATCCGAAAAATCTCGGAATTATATAAAATAAATATTATGTATTCATTAAAAGAAATTATGGAATATGTGTTTAAATCGCTTAATGTAGTTAAGCGAGAACTTTTTAACAAAGAGTTTATATACATAGCATTGGATCGATTAATGCCATTGACTAAAAACGATTTTAATAATTTCAGATATACATTGTATGATAAATATAATCGACCCGGACACTTAATATATGTGTATACATATTATGTATTTCAATCATTTGATTATGATGCACATACACCGATACATTATAGAAACTATAAAAAATATAATCTAAATATTCCCATTAAGTTAAGTAATTATATCAACACAATTTACAAAGTACATAAAACAAATGCAAATAAAAACGGTGATGATGGTAATAGCAAAAGCAATATTAATAAGTTTAAAAGCATTGCCATTGAATATGACTTTGCAAGCACAAATAAATATTACGACTCGAGGAAAGAAAACAATTATGTCGGTATCATAGATAAATATATATCTCGAAATAAAAGCAATATATTTGAAAATACATTTGATATGTTCAAGATACGTATATCAAGAGGCCGTATATTAGACAAAAAAAGGGCAATTGGACTACCATCATACAAGGGCGCCGATTGCATAACTGCGAAAAATAAGCAAATGTTAAAATCCATATGTGAAAATATTGGACTAAATATCGATATTTCGCAATCACGAAAACATATTTGTAACCAAATACGAGATAAATTATTATATTTTGAAAAGTATTCAACTGGTAAAGATAAAAAAACATATGTAATTATACCAGCAAATCATCCTAAATATACATTTCCATATAATTTAGAAGATCGCGTACCATTTATAATACATGATCTTAAAAACAAATTTGGTGCATTTACATATGATACCAATAAACAGTATGATAAAACAGATAAACATAAATTTATAATAGTTGTTACATTCGATAACCAATCATCATTTGAACAACAGTATATCGAAGATACATATGACGGCATATTAAGTAAAAATATATGGACGATTACGATGACATAGATGGATATACATACTTTTTTGTTAAAGTATTTCCCAATTTTTCTTCGCCTTCTTTTTGTGAAATTTCATCGGTACTTATTTTACATATGGTATTAATCATTTCATAAAAATGAGATATATCTTCGTGCTTTAACAATTTTTGCAACAGATTGTAATATTTGCTTGCGAAATTTGGATATTCGCTCTCGACTAATATAGAATACGCAAAAAAATCTTTATTTTTCATTTCTTGCATATCTGGATCTTTTATTCTTTTCAATATCGACAATACATCACCAGTTATATTTATTACATTATCTAAGTTCATTTTATATGCTGTATACTCGTGATTCTTTATATGTTGTATTATTGGATGATAAATATGTCATATTTACGCACCCAATTAGAAACAATATCTGGTAGTATCGGTAGTATCGGTGCCACCAATATATATCCATCTCTCTAATATGTTTGTTGATGTGGCTGTATCCGGACTATTCATAAGCCTACGTAGTGCATAGTGAATATTTCTAATCATTCCAAAATCGCAAGCAATACGTTCGTTTTCCTTCGCGAATGAGTCGCCATCAACAACGAGGTTAGTATATACACATGGTGTACATGTTGGCTCACTGAAGCCATTCGATTCAAATGTAGTTCCACACCGGCAACACTTCGCTAATGTTGGCGTAAACGTGCGCACAGTATCACCAACATAATTCGGAGTTCCCCGAATTATTCCCGGCGGTACGCATATTCCGCGAATACGCGCGGCTTCTATCGCGTTGCGAATATCGGACACATCTGTGTTTGCTGCGACGCGTCTAGTTTCGAGAAAGTCGCGCATCTCTTTGCTAACTTGCGTCATGATAGTAGCTTGGTGGTAAATTTGAATTCGTTAAAATGAATTAACATATATATATACATAATCCATATATTTGTTTTTTTCAATTTTAAACAAGATGTTAAATAAATGTTATTCGACATCTTGTTTACAAATAACGACCAACAATTATTCCGACAATGAGTGCGACTGCGCACGCGCCTGCATAGATATCATATCGTCGCGACCGTTCCGCCGAGTACATGTCCAATTGCTTACGCATTTGAGCTCGCATGTCTCGCAACATATTATCGGATGCGCCTAATTGTGCGCGCAACTGTTCTATTATCATAACGGTATCAACTGTCGAATTGGATGCGGACAGCACAGTCTTATCCGCATTATTGTGCACGGGCTCATCCACATCGGGTTGCACGAGCCCATTACCATTATTGTGCGCGGGTGGTTCGGGTTGCACGGGCTCTGTATACGGGCATGGACTTGATCCATAGCAATTTTGACACGCACGACAACCTTCGCGCGTACACCAATTGCGAACAATGCACCAACATTGTTCGCATAAAAACCCGCATTGATAATATGTCCATACATGATGAGATGAACCGCAATCAACGGCATCATCGTGATGTGGCTGTTTATCAGGATGTTGATTGTCATATTGTGAAGACATACTTGCGTAGTGGTAAATTTGAATTCGCTAAAATGAATTAACATATATATATATACATAATCCATATCATTGATTTTTTCAATTTTAGCAGTATTAATAATGTCATTAATGCCGACTATTATTATTCCAACTCAATCCTTAAAATGAATTGTTATATAATGCAAAGTTGTTATAGGACGGTCCATTCCTATAAATATACACAAATTATTTACTGGATCGTCCCTATATATTTCAATTTTAAACGAGATGTTAAATAAATATTATATGACATCTCATTTACGCGTTATGATAACATAAGTGTAACCATATTTTATAAAATTCCGGCAACTGTGGTTGCTTCTGTTCATGCGCCTGATCACGCACTATTAGCGCCTGATCACGCTCTCTTCGCGCCTGATCACGCTCTATTTCCAAATCCTCAATAGCTGATAGCGCAGTCGACCATCCGATCGACATTTGGAAGCAATCTTTCTCGATTTGAGTGTACTTCGATTGTATCAACTCTTTTTCGACAATGGCTTGCGAGCAACTCACTTGTTCACTAGTTAACTGATATTGTAATTGTGCGTTCTCTCTCTGTAAATCATGTAGTGTTGACCGATGCTTGTGACATCGGTCGGATTGTTTGCGATACCAGTTGAGTACGTTGTCTAAATCAGTATTTAGCTCATCGCAACGCGCCTGTAATTGTGCGATATCGCAATATAACTTCAATGTTTTTGACAAGTGTGCGCACAATTCCGCGTTTACCATGTCATACTTAGTGGTTACGTTGCGTAGTTTGATAGCTAGAATCTCGCAATGTTTTTTAAACAATGTTAATTGTTGCGACGATATTACGCGATCGCATGTACCCACATTATCTGCGCCACCATCACTAGCCACATCAACAGAACAGCAAGCAACCACAGCATCTGCACCACCAGCGCCACTTACATTCGAGCGCGGTTTATTGGGAGGGCACGTTATGAACATACTGCATTCTTTACATGCTGCACAATCATCGTAGACGCACCACCATTTAACAATCTCATTACATTGTTCACACATGTAATCATCGTTGACATACACAAAGGCGTGAACACGTTCAGGTGGAAATGACATGTCGGCGTAGTGGTAAATTTGAATTCGTTAAAATGAATTAACATATATATATACATTACTCATATTATGTATTTTTTCAATTTTTTACGGGCATTAACAATGTTATTGTTAATGCCCGTAATTACTATGTTGACATGTTCACTATTGGTTGGCTTGAAGTCGGGGCTGTTTCGGAACAGTCTGTTTGCAGTTTTACCATCATCGCTTCGCGATCGAGTTCGGCTGTTTGCAGTTGTACCATCATGGCTTCGCGATCGCGTTCGGATGCTTGCAGTTTTACCATCATGTCTGCGCACGCGCGGTCGGCTGTTTGCAGTTGTACCATCATGAATTCGCTCTCGCGTTCGACTGTTTGCCGTTCTTTATGTAGCTGTTCCGTCGCTAAATCACATGCTCTAGCTGATTCTAAGAATTTTCCTTGAACAACCGTTGTTGCGGTTTTCATTTTTGTTACATCCAGAATCGCCAACTCCCGCTCATTATCTACTTTATCGAATTCATTCTTAAGTTTATCGTAACGGGATGTGAGCTCGTGTATGATTGTCTGTTGTTCTGCCTCAAGTAAATCACATTTGCGAGTTGACTCTACAAGTTTTCTGCACAACGTTGCGTTGCCGGTTCTCGCTTCTTGTGTCGCCATAGCCTCCGAAGTCCGCTCAGCGCATATAGTGTTTAAAGTACGTCGTAGGTTATTGCACTCGGCTGTGGTCGCTCGTAGTTGTACCGTCAGTGAATTACATTGGCGACGTGATGCATCGAGTCGATTAGTATCATCATCACGCTCGGATTCGCGATCGAGTCTGGCTGTTTGTAGCTGTGCTTTCAGTGACTCACATTCGCGACGTAAATTATCGAGTTGCCTCCGATGTTCAACGTGCGTGGAGTCGTGCTCGCGTGCGGCTGTTTTTTGTTGCGCCTTCAGTGAATCACATTCGCGACGTACCTTCGCGAGTATCGTAGATAGCCTGTCTTTTTCAACACGCTCCGCGTATATGCTTTGTTCAGCGTGTTGCATCAGATTTGTAATCCGTTCTGTTTCAAGACCGCCGTGGTATAATGCATACTGGCTCATGGCAACGAATCGTAGTAAATTCTGACCATATACCGCAATGTATCTAGCAGTGTTCGCACTGTCCTCCTCGCCGTTAACTGCTTGATCAATACACCATTTTAGATTCTCGTCGACAAATACGTAACCAATATATGCTAACATGTCGTCATACTTAAAACATGCTGTACATAATACACCGTCACCATTTAACGCCATATGTTGCTCACCACCACTACCGCATCGTGTACACACACGTGTAGATGCAGCCATGCTTAGTAATAAATTTGAATTCGTTAAAATGAATTAAAATATTAATATGAACATACCATACATTAACTATTTTCATTTTTTTGTGATAATTATTACATATTTATCAAAAAAAAAAAACAATTAACTTTACTTGCT
>Ga0233431_1006016_pt1 | contig 11255 bp, 9 predicted proteins | sample SI_118_April2016_FD_179867 | JGI IMG/M metagenome (GOLD analysis project Ga0233431, IMG submission 179867) | Seawater microbial communities from Saanich Inlet, British Columbia, Canada - SI_118_April2016_200_MG | ecosystem: Environmental > Aquatic > Marine > Inlet | place: Canada: British...
ATCAATGATAGACCGTTGGATTCCAACTTGAGTGTTCTTCCATCTCCAAACGGTAATTTGGTCATCAATGGCACTATTTAACAACCCTCCAGCCGCAATAATGGCATCTTCAATCGTCATATTAGGAATTAGCGCGTAATTACCGCTTTTTAGCAGTATATTTCCTGATATCCTAATCTGTGGTTTAATAGGAGGACTAAAGGTATGCCCCAATTCGAATTCTGGTTGGCTTTTTAAAAAAATCTCATCATTTTCCTGCAGATAAAACTGCTGTATGGTCTCCAATGAGTGAACATCCATTTCCAGTTTAATCGTTTTCCGTTGAATGCCGTTTTGTGTATTTATCCAGCGCCAAATAGTAATATCAGAATCGATGCCTTTGTGTTTCAATCCCCCCGCGATGGAAATAACATCTTTAATGGTCATATTAGGAACCAATGGGTAGGCCCCGCTTTTATTTAAAATATCGCCGGAAATCCAGACCCTTGGAGTGGTAACATCATTTATGGTAAGGCCTTTAGCGAAATTGGGGTGCGCGCGGAGAAATACTTCGTCGTTTTCCTGCAAATAGAACTGGTCTACGGTTTCCAAAGATTGAACATCCAGTTCCAATTGAATGCTTTTTCTTTGAATCCCTTGTTGGGTATTCCTCCAGCGCCAGACGGTCACATGCGAATCAATACCTTTATGTTTCAATCCTCCCGCGATTGAAATAACATCTTTAATGGTCATATTAGGTACTAATGGATAAGTACCATTTCTGTTTACGATATCACCGGAAATCCAGACTGTTGGTTTGGTAATATCCTTTATGGAAAAGCCCCTGGCAAATTGGGGACGTGTCCGCAAAAACACTTCGTCGTTGTCCTGCAAAAAGAATGATTTTTTGGTTTTCAGTGTTTTTACGTCCAATTCAAGTTTGATAATATTCCTTCGGACACCATCCTGGGTATTTTGCCAACGCCAGACAGATACTTCCGAGTCAATACCATCATGGACTAATCCACCAGCGATTTTGATGGCATCTTTAATGGTCATACTGGGAAGGAGAAGATAGGTCCCACTATTTTTAAGGATATCCCCTTTTATGCGAATTTGGGGCTCTTTAATGGGTTCAATCTTGAAATTTTTGGCGAAATCAGCTCTTTGATTGATGAAGACCTCATCATTCTCTTGTAAATAAAAGGTACCTTTGGTTTTAAAAGAAAGAACATCCAATTCCAATTCTATTACTTTTCGTGTCATCTGATCTTGTTTATTTTCCCAACGCCAAACGGTGACTTTTGGATCAAGTGGAATTCTTTGATTACCGCCAGCCTGAATAATCAAGTCAGATATTGTCATTTTCCAGTGAAGAGGATAAGGCCCCTGTTTTAATACACTATTTCCGTTAAGGTTAACTGTTTTAAAAGCCGTTTCTCCATCGAGAATTTTATAGATATCATGATTACGAATCTCACTGGTTGAAATAACTTGATTGTCTAATGATATCGAAAGCGGAATAATTTCTGAAACAAGTGAATTTGACTTGGAAATTCGTTCTACAATGGTAAAATCCGTTCTGGCATTGGCTAAAAGACCACCGGCAAACCGGTTTAATATCTCTGCGACGGTTTGTTCCTTCAACACCTCAAAAATATTCTCTCTTCGTACTGAACCTGCAATAGCGATGGTTTTTTTAACCAAGGGGATGAATAGCGTATCTCCGCTCTTTAGCGTTCCTTTGATTTCTTTGCCATCAATTAAGTAGTCATAAAGGTCAATTGTATTAAGCAAACGGTTGCCACGCCGCCACTGAATTTGTCTTAAACTTCCGGATTTCTTAATACCTCCGATAAAAGAGAAGGCTGAAATAATGTTTGAAGCCGCAGGTAGTCGGTGAACACCTGGTTGATTTGCCTCCCCGACGATATTCACTTGAATGGATCGTAATTTGGTCAAAGTCAACTTTGTCAGTTTAGATCTTCGTTTTAATTCCTTTCTAAGGTTTGCAATGGTTTTTCCGATGATATTGATTTCCCCTAGTCCGGGAACAAACAGGATCCCATCTCTGTTGATGATGATTGGTGTGGGAATTTCTTTAATCACAGGATTAAACAACAGGATTTCATCTCCAGGGCCCAGAATATAATCATTTTCGATGGATGGCAAAGCAATTGGATCAAATTTAAAACCGTCACTCTTCAATTGGTCGTAACCAAATTGACGGATCGGCAGTCTTTTGATTTCTGAATGATATAAGGGATATTTGGGTTGTAATTTTTTTTCAATAACAGACAGGCCTTGTAACTCGGTTTGGTCTGATACAGGACCTGATTGCGCTGTTTTTATTTTATTTATCGAAACTTCAGTTAATATCTCTTCTGTCAAACATTGGTTAAACCCATCAATCGTTTGTAATTGAGTGGTGTTTTGGCATTTACTAATAATTAATTCATCAAGTAATTTTTCTTTTGCCAGTTCAGTTTCGACACAGGATTGATAATCTTTAAATATTTGCTTTTGACTAGGAATTACCTGTTCTGAATTCTGACTCGTAAGCAAACACTTGTTTGAAATTATTTCTTTAAGTTTTAGTTTTTTTCCCAAAATAGTATCTGTTACGACTACTTTATTGTCTATCAAGGCTTGTCTTTCATCCATTTGACTAAGGCTGTTGTCAAACAAAACCTCTTTTTTTTCGATGACAGTGGGTTGTGACTGAACTATTGGTGTCTTTGCGTCAGTTGTTTTTATTGATGGCTCAGATGCTGATTGTTGAGTCATTCCCGGCAATTCCCTGTTTTGAGTTTTCTTTTGATCAATACAATTTTTAATATCCTCTTGCGAAGAATAGGTAGAAGTGCATGAAACGATGTTTTGTTGTTGTGTTTGGGCAAATAGTGCTTTGCTAAAACAAAGGATAAACACAAAGGTAATAAAGGTTTTTCTTATCATTGGCTTATTAATGAAATGGTTGAACAGAATTATTTTTAATGTGTTGGTTCTCATTTATTTTTTGGATCAAAAGTCAAATAGACCTTTTCCATTTTTTTGGTACTATTCAACAGGTTATATTCGTTTTTGACCTTTTCTCTAGCGAGTTGTCCCATTTGACTTGCATATGATTCGTTTTGAAAGAGATGTTCAATCGCTTGAACATAATCTGATACTAGATTGCTGCTGATAAATAGCACTTCATTATTATCTTTTCTTTTCAATTCTTCATTTCCTGTTACTTCACTGAGTATCACTGGTATTTCCATTGCCATGGCTTCAATAACTCCCAGGGATAATCCCTCCCAGCGAGATGTGCTGATATAAACATCAGCTAATGATAGCAATTGATGGATGTTTTTTTGATTTTCCAAGCACAATAAATTATTCTGAATACCCAAAGATTCAGCTTGTTTTTGAATCTTATAGTCATCTTTCGAAATACCAATTAACATTAAATAACTGTTAGGATTATTTTTATAAATTTTCGCAAAAATATCCAAAGTTAGTTCCGGATTTTTTTGATAGCAGACACGTGAAATTGACAAAATTACTTTAGCTTCAAGGGGAATTCCATTTTTTTCCCGGGTTTTGGCTTTTGATTCCATTGATGGCTTAAATTTTGTGGTGTCAACGGAATTATTAATGACAACAGATTCTTTTTTATTGAACAGTCTTAACTTTAAACCTTCATCGCGTTCACTTTCAGAAACACAAATAATCGTTTTACTCCAGTGGGAGAAAAACGATTCTAAGGATAGATACAAAAATTGAATTATTTTGGGGTACTGTTTATAGTGTATCCCGTGCAGTTGGTGGATCACAGGAACACCGGTAATTTTTCCGACAATACGACTATAGACCCCGGCTGCTTTGCCATGGGAATGGATTAAATCAAATTTTTCTTTTTTTAAAAATCGAACCATCTTAATTAAGCTCAAAAAGTTGAATGGTATCAATTTTGATGAAATAACGGTGCAATTAGGACATTTTTCAATATCACTAATAATTCCATTTGGTTCAGAAGGGCAAAAAACCGTGTGCGAGAACTTACTCGAATTCATCTTTTGGAGCAGTCTTAACATCGCAATTGGGCCGCCACTTAAATCAGATCTACCGTTAACTTGTAAAATTTTCAATGGATTAAATTGTAAGTAATGAAAAATATTAGTCTGGTTAATTGAACGTATATCTTAATATAGATTAATTTTTGAAACTATGATATACCAACTAATTTGAAAGACAAATTATGTTTTATGTTGTCAAAAAAAAGAAATTTTTTATCACTAGTATTCAGTGCCTATCCCAAACTTTTTGCACAAACAAAACAGTCTGTAAAACGTAAAATGTGATTGAAATATTTCTATGTCAATTTCTGTGGTGCCTAAACAAACGATACTCATAATAAAAATATAGCTGTAATCTTAAGTATTTTCACGGTAATTAGGGGGCATGTACAATACTTAGCAAAGACTTAACCATGAAAAACCAGGTTGTTACGAGGATCGTGAGACTTCGTAGCGATACCCCTAATTACCGGGTTGATAGCAATTAATATCTTTCTCGGCCAGACACTACATTAGTGCCTGAACGAAAAGTAGGAAATTTGGGGACATGTACATCTGATGATAGTAGTTCAACTTTTAATATTAGATCGTTACGTGTACCCAAATTTCCGGGTTATGAGCAACCAACCTGAATATTTGGTATTTCTCGTTCAACCACTACTTATAATAAATAAGGATCCCATTTCATCCATAAATGAAAAGCACTATAAATAAGCAAGGTCAACAGTAAATAATTATTAATTATGAAAAACTGCCAGTTGGCGACACTAATTCCAAAGAAATTTTTAATCACGAATTATATAACCATCTGATTCGAATATGCATTACCGGTAGCACTATTGATTTATTTGTCCAGTTAACGATAAATCGTCTCCTTGCCGCCAAATTACACTTGCCATAACAGCTCTAACTATGGGAGAAACACAGTTGGATAATTCTATAAATAAAACTTAAATATTTATACTTATTTTAGAAATTCCTCTATGATATTAAACCACTGAGCGTAAAAATCAACTTAGATTTAGATTTTTGCAAAAGCGTCAAAGTTTGCTTGACACCAAACTGAAGCGATTTGTATTTTATAAGATAAGGAAAAGATACTTTTAAGCGAGTCTTTAAATGGCGAAGCTTGGCCTAAAATACTGATTTACATAGACGTCCAGATTAAAACATTTTTAAAGTAATCTGGAACAGAAACTTTTAAATCGTTCACCTTTTGTACCTTTTAGCATCTGTTCTCTAAACCTTTAACCTTTTACCTTCTGTTCCTTTTACCTTTTTTAAAGAAAGCGTCTTTAGAAGAGAGTGTTGATATTGTGAATTTCCTCACCCCCTTGCCCTCAAAGAACAGTGACAAAGACCAACCTGGAATATGAAGAAAAATATGAAAGGATCGTAAAAGGTAAGATTCTGGAGCTCTATAAAAATACTAACGCCAAGATTTTCCTATTTGGTTAACGAGCCAGGGGTGACTACAAAAGAGGATCCGATTTTGATATCGCAATTGAATCAGTTGATTATGAGATATTTCAAAGATTAAACAATCTTTTTTATGATTTTTGGGAAGAGAGCATAGTTCCTTATAAAATTGACATTGTTCATTTTGATACGGTGAATGCGGATTTTAAAAGAGAAGCGAAAAAGAACATCGTACATATGGAAAACCGACTAAAATATAAAATCCATCAGTATGCGGATGCTGTACAAAACTTTGAGGAGTCATTATCAATCGATTTTAACAAGTATCCGGAAGTGGTGATTGATAGCTTAAAAAGTGGAAGGGTTCAGAAATTCAAATTTTGTGTTGAATTGTTATGGAAAACCATAAAAATTTATCTATGGGAAATCAATGGAATTGATTCCAAGAGTCCAAAAATAGTCGTTAAAGATTTTTTCAATTTAGATAACTGCTCTGTGCAAGAGTATGAAAAATTGATTGAAATGCTGAATGATAGAAATAAACTGAGTCATATTTACAGCAAAGAACAATTTGAGGAAATATATAATCGAGTCGTACAAACCTTACCAGTATTCTTAAAAGTTAAGAAGGTATTGTTGTAAATCAGAGGACATTTACTTGTTCTTGTTATACGTGTACCCTGATTTTGGCCATTTTTAATATAACCATTTCTACATTTGATAACTCATACAAAAAAAATGCATCAAAATAATGATGATCTCTCGGTAGTTGAAAAAATATTGAAAGATTAAAAGTTATTTAAGTTTGCAAAAACAGTATTTCAAATTGTTCACAGCCTCAAAAAAGCAAAATAAAGATATTTACGCTTAACCGGTTTTTGATCTTTTACCCTATACCTTAGACCTTTTACCCTTAGACCTTTTACCATCTGTTCCTTTTACCAGTTTTTGACCTTTTACCCTTTACCTTTTGTTCCTTAAACCCTTTAACCTTTTGCTCCCTTTACCTTTTGTCCCTTTTACCGATTTTTAATTTTTTACCCTAAACCCTAAACCTTAAACCTTTCGTTCCCTAAACCCTAAACCTGTTGTTCCTTTTACCTTTTATTCCTTTTGCCTTTCGTTCCTTCTGCTCCTTTCACCCCTAGCTATTAAATTTATAATGGATACAAAAAAAATAATTGAAATTATAAAACTGGGAGAAAATGCAGCAGTGGAGTTTAAATCGGGAGCTGTCAGACCGGATGGAATCGCTCGTGAATTAGTTGCTTTTTCAAATACATTAGGGGGAATTTTGCTGATCGGAATTGAAGACAACGGAGAAATTACGGGTGTGCCTGAACATATCACTGAGGAATGGGTTGCCAACATTGTCAGAAATAATCTGGCACCGCCTATCTCGCCTGAAATAACCAGTAAGGTAATTAATAATAAAAGAATCGTTAGTGTTGAAGTACCAAAAGGGTTACATAAACCTTATCAAAGTCTGGGTGGAAGATTCTGGATTCGGGTGGGTTCGACAAACCGAACAGCTACCAAAGAGGAACTAAGTCGTTTATTTCAGCAAGCAGGGCTTGTTCATTTTGATTTGGCTCCGGTAGAAGGGACAGCAATAAAGGATTTGGATCCACACAAGCTGAATGATTACTGGTCGGATTATTATGATATTGCGTATCTCTCCTTGGAAGAAAGTGAGCAGCAGAAGATCCTTAATAATGCTGATATTATTGTTCCTTTTGATACCGGGTGGGCAGATAGTGTCGGCGGATTACTAATTTTTGGCAAGTATCCGCAGAAAAGACTCCCCCAGAGTTCAATTATTACCGCGGTTTTTCGAGGAACTGACATTACGGACGAATTGTTAGATAAGAAGGAGATTACAGGCACTATTCCGGAGTTAATCGACAGGTCTTTTTCCTTTGTTCAATTATTTGTACCAAAACCTTCGATCATTGAAGGAATGAAACGGTCGGAAAAAGAAACAATCCCATCTGGTGTGATCAGGGAAATTCTTGTCAATGCAGTGAGTCATCGCGATTATTCAATAGTCAATAAAAAGAGTTCTATATATATCTTTGAGGATCGTATTGAGATTACTTCCCCAGGTAAGTTGGCAAATACTTTAACTTTGGAGAAGATAAAAGTCGGTAACTCCGCTTTAAGGAATCATTTTATCATTAAGTATTTGGATAACATGAGGTATATTGATGGCTTGGGCAGAGGTATCCCCAGGGTAATAAAAGCAATGGGAAATCAGGTAATATTTGAAGAAATCGGCATCCTTTTCCGAGTTACACTGTTTTTCAATGACCCTATACCCTAAACCTTTTACCCTTTACCATTTGTTCCTTATACCTTCTGTTCCCTTAACCGATTTTTGATCTTTTACCCTATACCTTTTACCCTTAGTCCCTTAAACCTTTTGTTCCTTTTACCCTTTGTTCCCTGTACCCTTAGCCCCTAAATCCGGCGAAGCCTTTACCCCTTCTTCAACCATATGAGATTGGATCCCATCGAAAAAGAAGCGCTTGATCATGCCTTGCAAAATGTAAAGGGAGAAGTTTTTTTATTTGGTTCAAGAGTCGATCATAGCAAAAAAGGCGGAGACATTGACATTTTGATATTTTCTCCAGAATCCCCATTTCATCTATCCAGGAAGGTTAGTGTCATGTTTAAAATGGTTTGTGATGAGAAGATTGACGTCATTGTGATGAATCCACAAAAAATGACTGAAGAGCAGCAGGTGTTTCTGAACACATTGGTACTGGAAAAAATAAAATGAGAAAGGATCAACACTATATTGTAAAATCTTCTTTGGAGAAAGTCTTTGCGGCTTTGACTCTGGTAGACGCTTCAGTGAGTAGCATTGAACGATATAATAGTGTTACACAATATTCGCCGAAAGAACGTGAACCATTTGATGCGTTGAGTGACCGATTTTCGAGAGCAGTCGAGATTTGTATCAAATTTTTTCGAAGTTATGATTTGTATCTTTACGGTGAACGTTCGGAAACACTACGAGATCTATTAAATAAAATGGAGAAATTGGATTTGGTTTCTTCAGTTCAATGTTGGATGGAAATGCGAGATGTCAGAAATAGAATTGTACATGAGTATCTTCCCGAAGAAATTCAGGAAATCTATGATATAATAATGGGGGAATACGCAATTGAACTTCAAAATTTTGAGTCAAAAATTAAGAAAATAGCAACCACTTTTTAATATCTACCCTATACCCTTGTACTCTTAGCCCTTTCACCCTTTATGTCTGTTCCTTTTACCAGTTTTTGATCTTTTACCCTAAACCTTGTACCCTTTACCTTTTGTTCCTTTTACCAGTTTTTGATCTTTTACCCTAAACCTTGTACCCTTTACCTTTTGTTCCTTTTACTAGTTTTTGATCTTTTACCCAATATCTTTTACATTTTTTTTCCCTAAAACGATAACTATGGAAACTGGAGAATTAAATATCTTTTTTGCAGAATTTGATGATCAACTTAATGAAATTGGCAAAGTTATTGAGAAAATCGAAGATAGACGTGAAGGAATCTCTAAGGATGTTCGTTTAGCCGAAAGCCTGGCCTACCAGTTTCATAACTTGTATTGTGCCATAGAAGATCTTTTTAAGGTTGTTGCCAGGTTTTTTGAAAACCACATTGTAAATACATCCGGATATCATATTGAATTACTTAACCGTATGACATTAAGAATAGAAGGAGTTCGACCGGCTTTAATGAGCAAAGAAACAGCAAAATTAGTAAATGAATTTAGAGCGTTTCGTCATTTGTTTCGGCATGCTTACAGCTATGATATTGATGTTGACAAAATGCAATTACTCATAGCTAAACTTAAAAAATTCAAAGGAAAATACCAACAAGATGTCTTGGAATTTAAAAAAGAGATTACCGCTTCACAAGATAAAGAAAAATGAGCAGTTCTCAAACACCTAGGCCATTTGGGTATTTTGTCGAAAAAAGAAAGGATAATTCAAAAAAAAAAATGGAGCAAAATCGGCAAAAAACCTTATTCAAGCTGAAAAAAGTATTACTGGAATTAAGCAAACAAATTGAGTTTAAAGAAGTAATTTTCTTTGGTTCATTAACACAACAATATCGATTCGCTGACAATTCAGATATTGATATAGCGTTTCGAGGATTAAGTAACGCTGATTATTTTAGTACGATAGCTTTTATATCGAATCGATTGAAAAGAGACATTGATGTGATTCAGTTGGAAACGCAGTGTAGGTTTAAAGAAAAAATTATTAAAACCGGTATCAAATGGCAAAAACCTGAACTCTTATAATTCCAATGCTCTTCTGTAAGTGATCGTCCTTGTAAGATGGGCAACATGCGGTGAACAAACTTTATCCAATTGATATCGACAAGATTGTAGAAATACTAAAAGAAATTAAAAGCTGTCATAGTTTTCTACATCTAACATGGTGTTTTCAGTATATCCTGGGTTCAGATGAACTCACTATATTTGTAATAGTGTAAAATTTTAAAGTATATATCAAAGACATAATTCTAGAGCTTAAGGAGCAAAAAGTAATAATCGATAAGGACGTAGCTGAAATATATGGGATTGGAACCAAAAGAGTTAATGAGGCGGTAAAAAATAATCCGGAAAAATTTCCAGATGATTATTTCTTTAAAGTGACAGATGATGAACTTGATTATTTGCGGTCGAAATTTTCGACCGCAAAGTTTGCAAAAACAAGTGTAAATCCAAATGTATTTTTCATGAATTTTCACGGTCTTTTTCTTTTACCCATAGACCTTAAACCTTGTACCCTAAACCCTTTGTTCCTTATACCCGGCGAAGCCTTTACCCTTTGTTCCTTATACCTTCTGTTCCCTTAACCGATTATTGATCTTTTACCCTATATCTTAAACCTTTTACCCTTTGTTCCTTTAACCGATTTTTGATCTTTTACCTTATATCTTAAACCTTTTACCCTATGCCCCCACTCTTGAGAAAAAAACTGAAGCGGTTATTAGAAGCGCAAACTGATCTTGAACTGGCGGTATTGATTGGTAGCCAGACAAAAGATGATGCAACGCCGAACAGTGATTGGGATATAGCGATACGATGGGTAAAACAAATTGATTCAATGAAACGTTTGGGTAAAACAGAAATGCTACGACGACTTTTGGCAAAAACATTGAATCAACCGGAATCAAAAATTGACCTAATCGATTTGACTATTACGAGATTGACGATGAATGCGGTGGTTGCTGAAGAAGGGGAAATATTAAAAGGGGAAGACACTCTGGCCTGGAATCATTTTTTACAGCGAACCTGGCGGGAATTGGAAACGTATTACTGGAGTAGCATCTATGCGCATTGATCTGTATCAGATTGAAACAGTGCGTATAGCAACTGAGCAAACCGCATTGTTAGATGAAGCCCAACAGATAATCATGAGTGGTAATAAGTTGTCGAGACTGGAACAGAGTGGAGTATTGCATGCCTGGCAGGTGTTGGTCGAAAATGCCATTGGTAAATCCAGGCAACTGCTAAAAGCAGCGAAGGAACCTGTTCCAATTTCAGCATATGATTCATTTGACAGCCTTGTAAGGTGTGGAAAAATAAGTCAAACAGATCTTGAACAATGGAATTCAGTGATTGGATTACGAAATCGTATTGTACATGACTATATGAACATTGATATGAAACTTGTGATTCAACTGATCAGAGATAAACAATATCTGTTTATAAGCGATTTTTTATGCCAACCAATACCTGATCTCGATTTGGACCGATGAAAATCTATAAAGTGTCATTTTG
>Ga0233431_1006017_pt1 | contig 11255 bp, 7 predicted proteins | sample SI_118_April2016_FD_179867 | JGI IMG/M metagenome (GOLD analysis project Ga0233431, IMG submission 179867) | Seawater microbial communities from Saanich Inlet, British Columbia, Canada - SI_118_April2016_200_MG | ecosystem: Environmental > Aquatic > Marine > Inlet | place: Canada: British...
ATTCCATGTAATCAGCATTGGACCCCAAATGAATTGTACGATATCTTGAAAGCTCACTTGTCCAGACACTTTGCAGAGGTGCTGATGTATCAGTCGAAAGTCGGTTTACAAAGCTGAATTCTTCATCACGCCGATGATTATAACTTCTTGATCCAGGGGTAAACTCGCGCTGCAGGCTTTGTTTGAATCTAAAGTTTAGTGCATCTGTTGCTGTTCCAATCTCAGTCCATTTACCCGATAGTGCAACGGAAAAACCATTATCATCCACCGAATCAAATTGATCAACCCATCCATCAGATCTTAACCTGATCCCGAATGCAGGTACTTGATTGTTCAATCCGAATCTAAAACGAGTGCCATCAAGTTTGTTGCCTGACCTTTCCTCAAAAAGTGGCCCTACGGAAGCATCAATTTTCATTGAAGGCAGGATCTCGTACTCTGCTCCTACCCCGATATAAATCTGGGACATATCAACTTTTCGATTATAGTCTGATGTATGTGGTGATTGGAATAGAAGGTCCGGTTGTGGAAGAAGTGGAAATGTTCTAACATCAGACTGGAAACTCTTTGATCTCTGATCCTGAAATCTTTCATATTCCCCTTCTAATTTGAAATCAAATTTATTGATGTTCGTTTTAGTAACGTTGAATTCCAATTGTTCATCGAACTTCCATTCTCGATGAAACCCCCTGGTTTCATGAAGTATGACATTTAGCTTCTGATACAGATACAGGTTACCGCTGTCCATCAAGTTCCTGTTTATCTGAACCGTCCCATTCCAAACATCAGTATCAAATCCATTTTTAAAACTTGCAGAAATGTATTCATTAGGAGTGTTAGTGATCATACTGTAGGAGATCTCGGTTAAAAAGACCGATAAACTGGATATCAGCACAAAAGTTAGAGGTGAACTTATGCAGTTCCGAAGGTGAGCTTTCATTCGGGGTTTTTAGAAGCGAGTTCCTCTGGAGAACTTACAGTTCCACCGGAAATGATTAATTTCAAGGCATCTTCAACTGAAATATTGAGGTGTGTAACTTCATCTCTTGGCACGAATAACAGGAATCCTGAAGTTGGATTTGGTGTGGTCGGGACAAATACACTAATCATGTCCTTCTTAAGACAATCCTGCACAACTCCACCATTGCTCGTGGTGGTTATGGCAATAGAATATAATCCGGGACGAGGATACTCTATAATTACAGCACTTTTAAATACTTCCTGTCGTCCTGAAAGAACGGCTTCACTGATCTGCTGGATTGCCTTATAAACTCGGTTGACAAGGGGAATCTTATTGAGAATTCCCTGCATCTTTTTCACCAGATTCTGCCCGAATACATTTCTCGCCAGAAAGCCGGTTACCGCAAGAATTAGAACCAGAGTTATGAATCCCAAACCGGGGATAGAATATTCACTCAGGAATGCCAAATCAAAAAAATAGAATAAGCTCTTATTCACAACTTTTGATAAAATACCATCAACAAAGAGAAAACTCTTCCATAGCAGGTAAGCTGTTACCATTACCGGACCGATGACAAGTGTTCCTGTCAACAGCGATCTCTTAATCTCTTTCCAGACACCGATCTCACGTTTATCAATCAGACCGGATATATTATCCTTTAACTTCAAACCTTACCAATCCTTGTTTCAATTCCTTCATTTATCATATTTTGCTTGAATATCTCGCTCAGTTGTGAGTGCAATTAAGATCCCTTGATTACACCTGACGAGGTTTAATCGGAGACTTATAAATTGCATCAAGACCATAATACAGCGCATTTTGCAACCGAATATACTCCGTTTGATCTCCCCGTGAGTCAGCTTCATCCATCATATCTTTTAACCGATTTCTAAACACGGCCTCAGTTGTACTGGGATTTAATGATGGGTCGACATTCATCGACCATTCAGTTTTTACATTTTCAGTATTCACCCGTAACGAAAAACAAGTTTTTTCTAACAAAGCATCTGATAATTGGATTCGACTCCCCGTTGGAAAACTTCCAGTTAATTCCACAAGAACTATGTCATTTTGTTTAACCTGCTTAACTTCAAATTCTTTTTGAATCGCATTTTCGACATGATAGTTCCGAGACAATCCAGTTACGTCTACATGAGTACCAATAATTCGTCTGTCATCCATCTGAAAATGGGACAATTCACCTTTTCTTACTCCACCCTTTTCCACCGTTCCAATCTGTAACCCAAATGGACCTTTGACATCTAACTCAAAAGGGCAAAGTGAACCAGAGTAGGCAGCTCGAATAAGTCCTCTTTCATCAATTAGCGATGAACTCTCGTGGTAATGTCCTAAAGCCAGATAGTCAAATGGTTGCTTAAAAACCTCTTGATTTGAAAATGGTTGAGTCAGGATTTTGCCTGGCGGGAGATTATCGTCGAGCGAACCATGCATAATGCCTATATGAACATTTGCTGAAGTACCGGTCAATTTAGTTGTCAGTAAACGCTGTTCACTGGGTTCAGTGGCATGGGCAATACCACTAATGACCAATCCGTCAAAATCTTTAAGAATCAATGTTGAAAATTCGTGCTTCCTGAAAATATGTACATTTTCAGGCCAAACATCACCAAATCTTGCAAAGGAGATGTTGTTTGAATAATGGCTTGCTGCAGAATAGAAATCTTCATTTCCGGGAGCGATCACAACAGGAATTGAAACTCTTCTAAAAAGATCATGCAAAAAAGGAATCGTATCCGCCACGAGGTTCTCTTCCTCAAAAAGATCACCTGCAATGAGAATAATATCAACAGCTTCTTCAACTGCAAGGGTAATTGCTTTTGCAAGAGCCGCTTTTAATTCTTGTCTCAAAATCTCAGCTTTTTCTGTCGCAAGACCTAAAGTGCCACCGAACATTGGTCTATCGAGATGTACATCTGAGAGTTGGAGAAATTTGATAGAATTTATGGCCATTTCTTTTTATTGGTTTGTGTTTTCACGCGAGAATCTGGCATCCTTCCCCTGAAAGAAACCCTCTAAACTCACCCAACTGCATTAGAGGGTAAATGTAAGGATATCAGATTATGGTTGTTTTCATGTTGAAGGTTGCAGATCGTTGCAAAATTATCCCCATGAAAACCCTGAAAAGATTTTACCCACTTAAGCTAGTTACTGATTGAATCAGTACCCAACTCAATCATATTAATCCTGTTTTTGTAAATTTTCATCTCGCGTTTCGAAAGCCATTCATGTCTTTCCTGATGACATGACATTAACAACACTTGATGCTTATAAGAGAGCTCACATAAAAAGAATCGCATTCCAGATAAGAACTTATCATCATCAGTGCTTGACAATGGCTCGTCAAGAATAATTGGTATTGCGCCCTTCACGCCGCGAGCTAAATAACTTGACATCCCTAATCGTGCTGCCAGGAAAACCTCATCACGAGCACCATTGGAGAGAACAGATTCAATAACATCTGAAGAGAGGGTCTTATTATTCTCCTTGTCATGTATTGTAAAACTCAGATCTTCACCAAAATTAAGCTCTCCATAACGAGGATTAAGATGCTCTATTATCGGAGCAGCTTCTATACTAAGAGCCTCTGCCCATTCCTGATACACTTCCTGAGATATATCATCTAAAATCGCCATTGCGGCCTCTATCTCACTCTGGAAGGTCTCAATGTATGTAATTTCGGAATCAACCTCATATAGATGTGCGAGAAGGTTAGATCTCATAGAATAATTATTTTCAAAAACTAAGCCTATTCTTCGTTGCAACTTTTGCTTTTCAAGATTTAACAATTCTTTTTTATCTGAAAGATCTTCTACCTGAGCCCGGTATTCTTCTGTCGACAATTCAATAGGAATCGCCTTTAGTTTGCTTGTTAGCCTTTCCTCAAGGAATCTCAACCTTTCACGTTTTGAAACAACCTGGGAATCAGAGATTAAGTTTCTTTCAACACGTGGTAATTCCTCATCCACAATCGTTTTGAACCTTTGGTGATTCAAATGTTTTTCCTGATACAATTTAACAGCTTCACTAATAGGTTCAACCTCTTCAATTCCTGCATCGTTAAGATATTTTGCGCAAACGTCCAAATTGGCTTTCAGAGTTGTGTCAATCCAATCCAACTCTTCCTGATACTCGCTCTGCCTTGTCTCGACCTCAATCCGTTGTGAATTCAACTCTTCAACCTGTTGATATCTAATCAGTAGTGCATTGGATACTTCAAGGCGAGTTTCATCTTCCGGCATTTCCTCGGTCACCTTTTCAAAATATGGAACCACCCAGGATCGTGCAATTTGTTCATCGTGTACTGCTTCTGCTAAAGCCTGTTCCGCTTGAGCCAAAGGTTCTGTTAACTCACTAATTCGATCATAATTCGTATACACTGTAAGGAATTTATTGCTATCCGAAAAGCCAACTTTAGATGCAAGCCCAAGGAGGTATTGACTAAGTTCTTCCATTTTCTTTATGGCATTCTGCTCTTCACCTTCAGAGCCCTCAATATCCTCAAGAATTGAGTCAAGCCGGTTAGCATCGGAACCACTGGATAACCCACGAATAATCACACCTACAGAACCAAATATTATTCCTACACCAATTATCACCTGTCCAATCCAACCATCAAAGAGAGTCATCGCAAGTACCGTTCCAGCCGTCAATAGTACTGCTGTTACAATAAGTGAAACACGTACCGTTATCCCTGTACGTTTTTGCCTTGCCTCAATCAGATCTTTTTCTCCCTTGAGCCAATCGGTTCGTGACTTCGCCTCCCGCAGCTCTCCCTCAGCAGTAGCATATACCGCTCTATAGTCATCAATAAACCGTTTATCATCACCTGTCAATCCCGAAAACACATTACGGAATTTATTCAATTTAACTTTGTCAACACCTTTCTTAAGAAGAACTTCCTCTTTTTCCTGTAAATCTGAATTAAATTTCTGGAGCCTTTCAGTTCTGTCAGTATACAATGACATTGCATTTTCAAACTGTTTAAGAAGAGGTTCATCTACATCAGATAAACTTTCATGCCCTTCAAGACTTGTGTTAATCTCAGCTAATTTTGCATCAACCTTTGCTTCCTGTTTCTCTTCCAGATTTTGCCTTGTTACTCTAAGCTCCTCAACTCTACCGACAATCTCTAATAATTTTCCTGTATCCCCTTCAGGAAAATCTTTGAAGGATAACAATTCTTTTTTACTTTTTTTCAGTTTATGTTTTTCAGTAACCAGTAATTCTTGATTTGAAATAATTTTCTTCAGCTCGGTGAACTCCGCCATTTCATGAGCAATTTCAGCGTCAGTCAACTCCTGTTCAATATCAGAAATTTGGTTCTCGATTTCAGCAAGTCTTTGACATTCTGTAATTATTTTGGTCTTTGAATTACTGAAGCTCCCTAACTGGCTTTGAATACTGTCTCGTTCAATTGAAAGTTTAGACAGTGCACTTTCTATAGACATTGCAACGGGTTGACCTGGGATTTGGTACTTGGAGAGCGAGTCCTGTAGTCTTAAAATTGCATTTTCGGAAGTGACTCCACCCTCTTCAGAGGTCGCAACACGTTGAATATGAGGAGCCAATCCTCCTGCTTCTCGAATTTCACCAAATTCTGATTGCTGTAAATAAAAACTCTTCAGAAAATCATCGCAGGTCAGACCAAACAAATCCTCACCAAGCCTATATACACCTTGCCCACGATGGAATTCGCTGGTTCGATCACCTCCTGTATCACGATTTATTATCCGAACAGTTCTTGCAGCAAAATCTCGCTCAATGCGCCAACGACTTCTCTCAATTGTAAAATCAAGAGTCAGTCCAAATTCTTCCGGATTTGTCCAGGGCTTCACATTTTTGCGGAGAGGACGCTTATCTCCAACGATGCTATCCTGATTGTCAGACGCAATTTTCGATCCACTTAAATCATCAGGATCGTCTTCCCTTAGACCATAAAACGCCGCAAGAATTGCAGCAACGAGAGTGGATTTACCACCCTCGTTATTGGCAATGGTCAGGTTTAATCTATCGTTCGCAAATTCGACTGTCGTCCTTAGACAACCGAACCCCCGTATATGTAGAGTCTCGAAAAACATAGCTTGACCTTAAGCTATTAAATAGCCGTATCCTGCTTTACTTTAGAAACTTAAGCAGTTCTGTATCGGGTGGCAAAACCAGAACTGTATTGGAATCGATTATCGATTTATAGGCCTCAAGTGTACGGATGAACTCAAAGAACTCTGGATCTTGATTAAATGCATTTGCATAAATTTCAATGGCTTTCGCATCAGCATCACCACGAGTAATTTGGGAATTCTTGTAGGCTTCAGCCATAATGACAACTTTTAAGCTATCAGTTACAGCTCGGATCTTCAGGGCTTCCTCTTCACCTTCCGACCGGTAACGGTTTGCAATCCGTTTTCTTTCAGCACGCATCCTCTCATAAACCGATCTTTCATTCTGTTCAGGCAAATCGGCTCGTTTTATTCGGACGTCAATAACTTCAATACCATAATCGCGAGCTGTTGAATCTGATGCTGAGGTAATCATATCCATTAACTCAGATCGATTTGTTGATACAATCTCCTCGAGCTCATGTTGACCTAACGCCTCACGTAGCTCAGAATAAATTATATCGTCAAGTCTCGCCTGGGCACCGTTCTCGTTCTGTACAGTGACTAGAAATTTCAATGGATCAATGATTCGCCATTTTGCGAAATTATCGACATCAAGATTTTTTTTATCCTCAGTCAGTATCTCAGTTGGAGCCGAGTCATAATCAAGAATTCTCCTTTCAAAGTAAATCACAGTCTGAACAGGCCAGGGCATTTTGACATGCAAACCTGCCTCGGTCACCGTCCTGACCGGTTTACCAAATTGGAGTACTACTGCTTGTTTGGTCTCGTCAACTGTATAAAAAACCAGGTTAGCCAGGAAGATGAGAATAATGGCGATTAATGCAATATTTTTGTAGCTTTTCATCTTCGACCTCCCGTCTTTGATCCGACTTCAGGGAGTCCGATGACATTCATCAAGCTTCCATTCTTGTCACCCTTCAGGATGTAAAGCTGCACACCCGGTAGGATTTCTTCCATAGTTTCAAGGAGTAATCGCTTTCGAGTGACAGATTTTGCTTTGGTATATTGTTTGAGAATTTTCAGAAAGTTCTGAGAATCACCGTCAGCCATTGTGACCCGTTCGGATGCCCATGCCTGAGCATCTTTCTCAACCTTTGCTGCCATACCTCTTGCTCTGGGGATAACGTCATTCTGATACCCTTGAGCCTGATTAATCAGTTTATTGAGATCCTCACGAGCCGAAGCAACATCCTTGAAAGCATCCTTAACAGCCTCGGGTGGGTGTACTTCTTGCAATTGAACCTGAACAACTGTTAAACCGGTCTCATACAAATCGAGGATCTCCTGGAGATTCTCCATTGTCTCAATTTGTATTGTCGATTTTCCGGAAGTCAACGCTTCATCAATATCATGCTTGCCTATCACCTGTCGCAATGCGGCTTCCGCAGCAAGCCTGACTGTAGTTTCAAGATCCCGAACCCTGTACAAATATTTGACAGGATCAACAATTCGGTATTGGACAATCATGTCGCAATCGATAATGTTGAGGTTTCCTGTCAACATTAGTGACTCGAGAGGACGATCCGAATATCGTGCTGGAGGTCCATGATCAATTGTACGGAATCCAATCTCGGCACGTTTATACTGTTTCACACGTGGTTTATCCACACGGTCAACGGGGTATGGGATACGCCAGTGTATTCCGGGTGATGTCGTCTTGTTATACTGTCCAAAACGTCGAATTATACCCTGCTGATCAGGCTTAACGATATAAAGCCCACTCGCCAGCCACAGCAATGCCACAATTCCCAGAATCGACCAGACCCCCTTTCCCAAAAAACGGGAAAAGTCAGGAATTTCTATCTGCTCGTCTCCGATGATTATGCGTCTTTTCGCCATTAAATAGCTCTTGTTTTATGTCAAAAAATATAAATATCTATCTGTCACCTTCTCGTAGCTCAAGAGCGATCCCATTTCTACAATGGAAAACCCAGGGCTACAACTTGCTCACTTGATCACTTCCTCACCTTCCCTGCCACAGTGCCGGTTTTTTCGCGGCGATCTTACTGTATCCGTAGCTTATGTAATGAGCACGATTTTTCCACCCAACAGGATCAACCATCATTGTATACGCAATGTGTGAATCATTCTCACCTTTAATCACCTCAATTCCGAAAGAAGCCCACTTTTCATCACCATCAACCAGATATCCACCTCGAAATTCAAAGAGGTTAGTCTGCGTAAATTCAGCAATCATAGATCTTGGAGCGTAATTCATCCCAACGCTGTAGTGTTTACTGATATAATCCCAGTCGGTCAGCTCATCTGCACGGAACTGGCTTGAGAAACTGATAGGTTGACCGTCTGCGCCCCAAGACGCTCCAAACCATGATTCATGACTGAAAGAGCGAAGCGCACTACCAACAGCGTTCAGAGTGGAATAACCAAAGACTACTCCCCCGCCAGGATTCCACATTGATCCGAAATCAAGCGACATTCCGTGATGCCACCCGTCGCCTTCTATGTTCTCTGTAATATACTTAACCGATATCCCAACCGGCAGACTCCCTGACTGAAAACTAGAAGAAAGTGGAAGAGAAACCGTGTAGGATTTATACTCTTTCTTATCTTCAAACTCTGAAAAGTTCCTGAGCAACCCAAATCCGATTCGGTTACCGTCTATATCTGAGCTGTTCAACATGATGAATGACCAGTTTCCCGGGGACTCAAATCCTGCTGCCGCCATCGAAATATCAACGGCTATCTGGTTTGTCAATCCAACTCCACCGGGGTTCCAGTACAGGGTTGCAGGATCGTTTCCAACAGCGACTCCTGCCATCCCCAATCCGGCTGAATATGCATTCACCGGTGGCAAAGCTTTACTGAAGGGTTTTGCGGACGATATTCCGCATAAGATCAGCAGTGCTGTGAGGATGATCATTGTGGACAAAAGCTTTTTCATAACGATAAGTATAATACACAGGTTTGTGGAAAGCAAGACGTTACGGGACGGGACGAAGATTCTAAACGATAACGGGGGTATTTTTAGTAAATTTCGGTTAATTTTTACAGATTCTCTGTGTAGGGGTTGAACATTTTCAACCATACAGAAGAGAAATTATCATTGGTACATCAATTTTTAGGTCGGAATCTTATTCCGACATCACCTGCAATGGCAATCACATATGGCTGAATATGATTCTGTAACACGATAGGGTTGAAAATTTTCAACCCCTACTGGACTGCTGGTCGGAAATTTCTCTCGACAGATTCACTTCGGCTGTTTTAATACTCTCTCTATACTGAACCCACGTTTTCAGCTTGTCAACATTTATTAAAACTGCCGCGAAAGCTGCCAACCCGACAACGAGAAAAATCAGAATGACATTGAGCCACTGTTTGTCTTCAGGGTGGGTGAGTTTTGGGAGAAGAAAATGCCCTACAACAGCTCCAGACGTAAAACCCGATAATATCAACACAAACCTTATCATTAGCGTATAGAGATCTGCCAGTGATATTCCAACAGCAACAAAATGAGGAGCATCTCCTCTGAGCAGGTAAAGCTCAAATCCTAACAACATCAACACCGCAAAGACAAGTCCGATTTTGTTTCGGATTGTAAATGCTGTGAAGATCAGAATTGCCAGAGGAAGATTATCAGCAAGAAAAGCATGATCAAATTTCAGTGGCAGATACAGAAATGGCAGCAACTTTGCGAAGACCATGTATCCGATAAGGATAATGGCGCATATGATGTGAAATGGATCTTTGTTTTTATCGTTTACCATGATATTAATTGCTAAATATGTTTTAGTCAGTGAAATCCACACAATCTGCAGTTCTACTTAACCAGATTAACTACCTTCATCGACTGATCCATCCCCCCATCTAATCTAATCAAATACGTCCCACTCCCCAACCCTCGAGCGTCCCATACAGTTTGGTGCGAACCAATATTTTGCCAACCACGCGCAAGTCGAGTAACTTCCCGACCGGTCAGGTCATGAACGGTCAAGTCGTAATTGCCGGGTATGTTTAGGTTGTATTCGATGATGGCTTCAGAGTTGAAGGGGTTGGGGTATGCGGCGGTAATGTTGAACTCTTTCAGAATAGCTTCTCCATAGGATGGCACGGAAAGGGGTAATACATCTAACATGCTCAATTGGTTTCCTCGAAGAAGCAACATTTCAAGCTCTGGGTCGTCGTCGAATTGGTCAATGCGAAAATCTTTAACATCTCTTTGATAGCCTGGGAAAACATCTGCCATTCGAAGATTTTCTGGGTTTATCGTACAGAAAGCATCACCATTTTCATCATAGGTACTGAGAAATCCAATTATAAATGGATCTCTACCATCAGTGTCGACTGCATAATCCTCCATACCAACGATGTATCTTTGTAAACTTCTTTGGTTTTCTATTCTTAACTCATCAACATTTACCAATGAAAGTGTAATTGACCCATGTTTTGCATGGCACGCTGCTACCTTTGGACCATTTCCAATACCATTTACAACAGTGTATCCAAGAATATCAACATAATCATTTTCTGGTTGTGATACATTCCAGTTTTCTGCTTCCAATGCAATGCTTGTTGATTGAAAGTTTTCACTAATTTTAAAAATTCCACAACTAGTACCCCCATACGCAGCTCCTGAATCAATCTCCCAATTAAAACTGATATTGAAGTAACCAGAAATTAAAATAGTATCCCCATTGTTTTCATTGTAACACATTTCTGTCCCCCTACCTCCTGAACCTATCCCGGTAAAATGGTTCTGTGAGAACGAGTATAGTTGAATTGCACCAGATCTCCTGGACTGTCCACTATGGTAGCCCTCCTCATAATAACTATATACATTGGAAATTAGTATCCTTCGATCATCATCCACTCTCATGGACTCGAAAAAATCAATATTTGTAATTCGTAATCCGTTGTAGCGATCAGAGGTAAAATCGTCATCGTGATTATATTCAATCATGAGTTGCTCATTAAATAATAAATTATGATCTTCACCTGAATACACTAAGATTCGTCCGGCAAATGTGCCGGCGATAATCTGAGGTCCCTCACCATCACCAAAATCAATCCTATTCAAGGCCGTTGTGATACCACCAGGATTATCAATTGAAGAAACAATTTCTCCTTCACTTACAATCCATATTCTGTCGGAACCACCCATAAGGAAATAGAATTGTCCATCCTCTTCCCAG
>Ga0233431_1006018_pt1 | contig 11254 bp, 10 predicted proteins | sample SI_118_April2016_FD_179867 | JGI IMG/M metagenome (GOLD analysis project Ga0233431, IMG submission 179867) | Seawater microbial communities from Saanich Inlet, British Columbia, Canada - SI_118_April2016_200_MG | ecosystem: Environmental > Aquatic > Marine > Inlet | place: Canada: British...
AAATATTGGAAGTTGTTTGGTTGATTTAACCAAATAAAATGGTATAGTGAGGGCTATAGTTACCCCTTAATCTTTTCTTATGTCTGACAATCAGGGTCCAAAGCGATTCCAAACCCCAAAAGGCGTTCATGATATTCTTCCAAAAGACCATGAATACCATACATTCATAAAAAAAGTTGTTAGGCATAGATGCAGACAAGCTGGTTTCAGGCGTATCACTACTCCAATCTTTGAATTCACTGATGTTTTCAAGAGAAGTATTGGTGATGAGACGGATATTGTTAGCAAGGAAATGTATACTTTTGAAGATAGAAAAGGTCGTAGTTTGACTCTCAAGCCTGAAAGTACTGCTGGAGTTGTGAGAGCGTATATTGAAAATGGGATGCAGGAGTGGCCACAACCAGTTGAACTTTATTATATTGAGCCACATTTCAGATACGATAAGCCTCAAAAAGGACGATACAGACAGTTTTGGCAGGTTGGATTGGAGCTAATTGGCGAATCTGATCCAGCGTTAGATGCTCAGTGTATCCAACTCGCTTATTTGATAAATAAGGATCTCGGAATAGCGGATAGATTCGAATTGCAATTAAATACAATCGGTACCCCTGAAGCTCGCGCTGAATATTCGCAGGTTCTTTCAGATTATTATGTTGGGAAAGATCGTTCTCTTTGTGAGGATTGTCTAAGAAGAAGAGATAAGAATCCTTTGAGACTTTTGGATTGTAAAGCTGAGGATTGCCAAATCCTCGCGGATCTTGCACCAAAAATGTCGGATTACTTGGACAAGGAATCTATTGAATTTCACGAGGAGCTAAAGGGTTATTTGGATGAAATGGGTATTGAGTATAAAGAAAACCAGAGATTAGTTCGTGGATTGGATTATTATTCAAAGACTGTATTCGAATTCTGGGACAAACACGACGGAGCACAAAATGCAATTGGAGGAGGAGGAAGATATGATGGCTTGGTTGAATTGCTAGGTGGTGATCCAACTCCAGCTGTTGGATATGCTGCTGGAATTGAGAGAATGATTGCTAATATGAAGATCAGTAAAGTTCGTGTTCCAAGCAAAGACTATCTACATGTGTTTGTTGCACAACTTGGTATAGAAGCTAAGAAAAAATGCTTGCCTCTTATTCAAGATTTGCGTGAAGCTGGTGTTAAAACAATGGGTGCTCTTGGCAAAGGCGCTATCAAAAACCAACTTAGACTTGCGGACAAGCATGGTGTTCCTTGGACTGTCCTCATTGGTATCACGGAAGTTCGTGATGGAACTGCTATCATTAGAAACATGGAAAAAGGTACTCAGGAGACTGTTCCAATGGAAAAGGTTGTTTCTACTTTGAAGAAAAAAATCGGAGCTAAAAACTTGGACACTTACAGTCCTGGCGAATTGCTCTACTCTTAAACCCCTTATGAAAATGCCGGTTAAAAAAATCATATTATTTGTTGTCTTTTTGTTATCGTGTTTCAGTTTTTCTGGAGTCGCTTTCGCTGGATCTTTTCCTGATGTTGCTGAGGACCACGAGAGTTATCAAGCTATCCAGTTTTTGAAAGACAATGGGTATATTGGTGGTTACGCTGACTTAACATTCAAACCGGAAAATGATATCAATCGTGCTGAAGCAGTAAAGATTCTTGTTGGAGCTTTGGACATAGATCAGTCTGATACTTCTCTTGTGCTTTTTGGAGATGTTGTTGAGTCGGATTGGTTTTTTCCTTTTGTAATGGGAGCTTATGAAGCTGACGTCATCAAGGGCGATAGTGATGGGCTTTTCAGACCTACTGATACTATAAATTTGGCTGAGTCTTTGAAAATTATTTCTGAGGCTCTTAGCATTGATCTTCCTGACCTGGCATCTCTGGGTGGTGATCAAGATATTTTTGGAGATGTTTCTGTGGATGATTGGTTTGCGCAGTACGCACTTTTTGCCAGAGAAAATAATATTCTATTTATGGATGGTTACGGAGAAGTTCACCCTGGCGATTCTATGACTCGTGCTGAATTTGCTGAAATAATGTACCGATATATTAGGGTTTTCGAAGACGGAGCCGCGTTCCCTATCCAGGAATATTGGAATTCTTATTCTTCTGGCACTTTGCCTTTTGAAATTTTGGTTCCTGGAAATTTTGAGAAGTTTTTCTGTGGAGAGACTGATGATGAAGTTGTTTTTTGGAAACCAGATGTTGCTTATTTCCAATCTTCTCCTGAGAGAATTTATCCTAATACCGCTAAGTTTGTAGTGAGCTTGGATGATAATGCTGAGGGATTGAGTTTGGATGAATATTTTTCAAATGTAAAAATGGTTTTTGGCGGAGGACAATTCGATGAATTTGAGATTGATGACTTTGATGTTTTGGAAGTTGGTTATCCCGATCAGTCTATTAAGGATTGGTATGTTTATATCGATCAAGGTTCTTTTGAAGGCAAGGTTTTGATTGTTTACACACAGAATGGAACTGGTGTTTTGTCTGCTCAAAACAGGAATATTTTGAATACTATGATGGCAACATTCAGATATGTTGAAGGACTTGGATTTATTGGCGGTGGCGATTCTGGTTCTGTTGAAGTTAAAGATGAAATTTTTGAGAATATTTTGGTTGAAGGGGCTGGGCAAGATATGCTCGATTTGTTGTCGGATGAAATTATTGTTGAGACTGATTCAATTGGAGTTGGAACGGGTCCTATTGATTATTACTATAGCTCGGAAGTTGATTTGACGCTGAAGTATGAGCGAGCTGGAGACGTGATTTTGGATTATCGTGATGGACAAACAACTGCTTTTTAATTTTTTAAAAAAATAATATGGGAGTTTATTCTAAAAAATATGTATTGGGGATCCTTGGTATCTTGGTTGCTTTGGCTGCTGCTGTTTTTGCAGGGTCACAATGGTTTGTTTCTCAGGATGTTCCTGAGAATTCTGGCGAGTCACAAGGCGAGATTATCGGTGATCCTTATACAACGTTACCTACTTCTCCTCCTAGTGCTGAACCTCCTACATATCCGCCGCCTGGGAACTAAAAACTTACTTTTATGACTGATTTAAAAAAGGCTGCTTTGGCAGCTCATAAAAAAGCGCGTGGCAAATTGGAGACTGGACTAAAAGTTTCTGTTAGTGATCAGCGTGGTATGAGTCTTTTTTATACCCCTGGCGTCGCTGAGCCGTGTCGCGAAATTGCTCGCAATCCTTCATCTGCATACGACCTGACTTCTAAGTGGAATACAATCGCTATCGTGACTGATGGCTCTGCTGTTCTTGGACTTGGAAATATTGGGCCTGTCGCTGGCTTGCCTGTTATGGAGGGAAAAGCTGCTTTGTTCAAATCTTTTGGTGGAGTTGATGCTGTTCCTATTTGTTTGGATACTCAGGACGTTGATGAGATTGTTCGAACTGTGAAGGCTATTGCTCCAGGCTTTGGCGGGATCAATCTTGAAGATATTAGTGCTCCTCGTTGTTTTGAAATTGAGGAGAGATTAATTAATGATTTGGATATTCCTGTTTTTCATGATGATCAGCATGGGACTGCTGTTATTGTTTTGGCAGGTCTTATAAATGCGTTGAAGGTTGTTGGGAAATCTGTTGATTCTGTGCGTATTGTGATAAGCGGAGCTGGAGCTGCTGGCATTGCTATCGGTTTACTGCTTTCAAAATATGGTTTTGAAAATTTGGTTTTAGTTGATAGCAAAGGTGAAATTTCTTCTTGTAGAAAGGATTTGAATAAATATAAAAAAGTTTTTGCGAAAGATTCTAAGCATACTCAAAGCGATGAGGGTTGTGATTTTATTGCTGGGTTGAAGGAAGTTATTGTTGGCGCAGATGTTTTTATTGGGGTTTCCAAACCTGGTGTTTTGAGTTCTGAGATGGTTTCTACTATGGCAAGTGATCCTGTGATTTTTGCGATGTCTAATCCTGATCCTGAGATCTCACCTAGTGATGCTATCGATAGTGGCGCTCGGGTTGTTGCTACTGGAAGATCTGATTATCCTAATCAAATAAATAATGTACTTGTTTTCCCTGGGATATTTCGTGGCGCTCTAGATTCAAGGGCACGTAAAATAACTGACAAGATGAAATTGTCGGCAGCTGAGGCTTTGGCTGGATTGATTCCAAAACCTACTCCTACCAAGATTATTCCTGATGTTTTTGATAAGAGAGTTGTAGAGGTAATTGCAAAAGCTGTGGGTGATAATGTATAATTCCACTGCTTTTTGGGCAATTTGGGCAACTTAACCTAACAAACTATGTCTGGACATTCAAAATGGGCTTCGATTAAACATAAGAAAGGGGCTGCTGATGCTAAGCGTGGAAAGATTTTCACTAAGCATGCGAAATTAATTACTATAGCTGCAAAAAGCGGGGGTGACCCAGATATGAATCCTTCGTTGCGTTCAGCTATTGATGGAGCTAAGTCCGCGAATGTGCCTAACATGAATATCGAGCGCGCAATCAAGAAGGGCTCTGGCCAAGATAAAAATGCTGTGACTTATGAAGAGATTTTTTATGAGGGATTTGGTCCTGTTGGAACTGCTCTCTATGTCCAAGTTTTGACTGATAATAAAAATCGGACTTTGTCTGAGGTCAAATCTGCTCTGACAAAAAAAGGTGGAGGGATGGGCGCTGCTGGAAGTGTTGCGTGGATGTTTGAAAGGAAAGGCCTTATCGCTGTGCCTCTTGAGGATGGAGTTGATGCAGATGAAGTTGAATTAGCTGCGATTGATGCTGGTGCTTCTGATACTGTTCGTGAAGACTCTTCTTTGGAAGTCCATACAGGTGCTACCGATTTGGCTCGTGTTCGCGATGCTCTGAAAGATGCTGGTATCAAGATCGAAGAGGCTGATATTACTTATATTCCTAAGCAGACTGTCAAAATCGAGTCTGAAGAAGATGCTCGTAAAGTTCTGGGAATGATTGAGTTATTGGAAGAAAACGATGACGTTGCTGAGGTCTACTGTAACTTTGAAATGGATGATGACTTGATGGAAAAGGCTTCTTAGAAGTCGGGTGCGGGTTTCGCGGTGTTCGGGTTTTGGTGCGCTTCTTAGTCTTCGAATTTGTATGGAACTCCTGGTTTGAGTTCTTTCGGTGTTTCTTTTTTTGAAGGTTTGTGTTTTGGTTCTGCAGGTTTGAAGTTGGGTTTGTCAGGGTCGGAGTCGTCCTCGCTACGCTCGTCCGGTGCTCCGCTCTGCTCCGCACCTACTTTTTGGATTGCTTCTTGGGCTTTCTCGGCTTGTTTTGCTTGTGCGAGAAGTTTTTCTACATCGATTATTGGAGTTTCTTTTCTTTCCTCATCTTCTTCTGGATCATCTAGGACTCCGAGACGTTCTTTTTGGAAGCCTCTCATCTTGTCGATGATTTCAGCTTCGTGTTTGCGGAAGTTGCCGTCTGGAATTCTGAAACCAGCGGCTTGGCCGTGACCACCTCCTCCAAATATTTCAGCTATTGCTGATGCGTCGACTGAAGGGTTCGTTGTTCTTATACTTCCTGAAATCGTGTCGTCCTCTCTTTCTTTCAAAAGAACGATTATTTCTGCGCCTGGTGCGTTACTCATTAATTCGTCGATGATGTCGCCTGTTTCTTCTTCTTTACTTTGAGTGTCTTTGAAATCTTCTCTGGATACTGTTGACCAAACTATCTTGTATTTTTCATCAGTTTGGATCTTTGAAAGTACGCGTCCCCAAAGTTTTAATTGGCTTAATTGTTTGGTTTTGTAGATGTGTTGAATGATCTCTTGTTGGCGAGCGCCGTATGCAATTAATTGTGCTGCGTGTGCGAATGCTTTTGGTGTTGTGTTTGAGTTTTGGAAACTTCCTGTATCGGTAATTATTCCGGTCAATAAGAGAGTTGCTACGTCTTCGTCGATCAGTTCTACTTCGAATTCTTCTTCCATTTTTTCGAAAAGTGGGAGAAGGAGCTCTGTTGCTGATGCTGACATTATATCGACGTAGTTTATTTTTCCGTAGTGCTCGTTTGAGATGTGATGATCGATATTTACGACTGGGATCTCGTGGAACATTTGTGGGTTCTCTTCATATATATGTCTAAGCTGTTGTAGCTCGGCTGTATCTACTGTAATGATGAGATCGAATTCGTCTATGCCTTCGTTGAATGAGATTTGTTCCTCTGTGTATCTGCCTTCTTTTGGAGTGATTATGATATTCACTTTGTTTTCTTCAATATTGCTTTTGATCTCGTCTACTTTAATTTTTCTTGTATCGATTGTGACGATGAAGTCTTTTGACGAGACAAGCTTGTCTCCCACTACTTGAGTTTCTGGCAAGAACTCCAGTATGTCTGGTACTTCTTCTGCGCAGACTACTGTCACACTCTTGTTTAGTTTCTTTAGTACTAGATATGTCGAAAGGGCGCTTCCTATCGCGTCTCCGTCAATTGGAGTCGAAGGAAGTACGAGTATCTTCTCGCTTCTTTTGACTAGGTCAATTATGTTTTTTTGAATGTCTGAAAATTTCATATTGTTTGTTGTGCGGTTTTTTGTTGCGCGGTTTTTGACAAATTTAATCTTTATATTATACCTCTCTTTAGGCTGTGTGTCAACTCCTGTTAATCCTCGTTTTCGTTTAGTGGAAAGGGGGTCAGTTTATCAGGTTTTTGCTTTGTGTGTCTAGTGTGATTTATTTGTATATGAAGCAGACCCGGGACGTATAAGGTAGGGACGTCCCGGGCGTGGGTCTGCTTGTAGCGGTGTGGGGGGATTTGAGGCGGGGAGTTAGAAGGCTTGGGGGTGAGACCAGATGGGGTCGTTGTGCCCTGGTGGCTCCATGTTGCGGAGCTGCTCGTCGAGCTTCTCCTGTGCTTCTGGGGTCAGTTCGACCGTGTCCGGAGCCCAGGGGCCGCCGTGTGCCATGCCGCGCTTCGGCGGGGGCTTGGGCGGGAAGGCGATTCCCAGGGGCGGGATGACCCAGCCCCTCTCCAGGAAGATCTGGGGGGTCAGGCAGAAGAGGATCTTGGCGAAAGCGTCGTAGATCCTCGGGAACAGGTAGGTTCTCTTAATGGGGATTCTCATCAGATACATCCCCTCCTCGCACTGGTTGTTGACGCAGGTCTCGTTGTTGTCCCAGTCACACCCGCCACAGGTCCCATCGCAGCCGTCAGTACCGCACTCCCTGCCTTCGCAGGATGGTGCACAGTCTGCCATGGCCAGTGCCCGATCGGCCTTGGCAATCACGTCGTCGATGTAGGCGTTAGTGTTCTTCTTGCCCTGGTAAATCCCGTTCAGGATTGCCAGAGCGAAAAGTGCGACGAGCGCCATGGGAACAACGATGTTCCAATTGATTTTCTTCTTCATTTCCGTCTCCTTGCAGTTGAGTTTCTTGTCTAGGGTTTCGGCCAATTTACTCGAATTCCAATCTCAAATAAATATATTGTTTCTCGCTACAAACAGAGTACCTGTCCGTCGCGAGTCTATAAGGTGGTAAACTCCTCCTTCAAACTAACGAATCGAAACAGACAATACTCTGCTTGAAAATATACCAATATGTTAAAGAACAGAGTTACAACAAAGACTGCATTATAGCCATTTTTACCCGAATCTGTCAATCCCTGTTAAAGGTAGGAGGCATGGGTTCCTTCCCCTCTCTAAAATCCACTAATTCGAGCTGGATTTTCTTCTTTCCGTTCCATTCGTTTATATCTACATGACAGGCTAAATCGAGAGATCTGTGTTTGCGTGCACTTCCCATGTGATCCCCTAATCTGAACCCAATAACAGGTACAGATTTGCCTTTGATTTCTGCTTCGAATTTCAGGTGATCTTTGTTTCGGCCAACTGTTTCGAGGAACGATGGCTTGGCCCCTTTTATTATGAAAAGTGGTCTTTTATTAGATATGCCAAATGGTTTGAGTTTGTTGATTTCGTCCACGAGTTTCTCCGAGATATCATCTGACTGTATTTCGCAGTCTATTTCGATCGAAGATCTTAAATCTTGGTTTTTGAGGAGTTTTTTTGCGTATGATTCTATTTGTGCTTTGAATTTTTTGAAGTTTTTCTTCTGGATTGTAAGTCCGGCAGCTTCCTTGTGTCCTCCGAAAGTTACGAGCAGGTCCTTGTGAACTGCGATTGCTTCAATAATATTAAATGCTTCGATACTGCGGGCAGAAGCCACGAGTGTGTCGTCCAAGTCTTGGAAGATGATGGCTGGTCTGCCGAATCGGTCCGCTAATCTTGATGCGGTGAGGCCGATTATTCCAACATGCCAGTCTGGATGTGAACCTATCAATATGTATGGCAATTGGCCCATTTTTTCGTAATTGTCGAATTTCTTAATTGCTTCGAAGAAGCTTGTAGTTGTCATTTCTTGTCTTTTTTTGTTGAGTTCTTCCAGTTCTTTTCCATAGCTAAAAAGTTGTTGCTCATCTTCGCCAATTAGAAGCTTCAATGCGATGTATGGATCGCCGATCCTTCCCGCTGCGTTGATTCTTGGTGCGAGTTGGAATCCTACTGTCGTCGTCGTGACTTCTCCTTCTTTTACTCCCACCAACGATTTCAGAACTTTTAATCCTGGCGATGAAGTTTTGAAGAGATTCTTCAGCCCCTCTTTTACGATCATGCGATTTTCATCTTTTAATTCGCCGAGGTCGGCTATTGTTCCAAGCGCTGCGAGCTCTACTAGTGGTGGTAAATGTTCATTTGCTGCGTCTTCGCCAAGATTGTGGATGAGAAGTGCGTGTGCGAGCTTGAATGCGACTCCTGCTCCTGTTAATTCTTCGTATGGGTATGTGCAATCTTTTTGTTTTGGGTGATTGATTGCGTATGCTTTTGGTGGAGTTTCTGGGACTTGGTGATGGTCAGTTACTATAATGTCTATTCCTTTTTTGTTCGCGTAGTCGATTTCTTTTTTGCATGAAATTCCTGTGTCGACTGTGATCACAAGTTTTACTTTGAGCTTATGAAATTCGTCTATGAATTGTTTTGATAATCCATAGCCATCTTTTTCTCTGTTTGGAAGTCTTGCTGAGTGTTTTGCGTCTAGTTTTTTCAATGCGTGATAAAGAATCGCTGTTGATGTCAGGCCATCGACGTCGTAGTCTCCAAAAATGATTATGCGTTCTTCGTTCGCGATCGCTTGCATGATGCGATCGACTGATTTCTGCATATCCTTCATAAGGAAAGGATCGTGAAATGCCACTTCATCTGAGATTTCTTTAGATGTAAGAGATCTGTTCTCCAGAAGTTTATCGAAAATTGTTGCGTTAGCGCTTCTGGATTTGATAATCCATTTCTTTCCGAGAACTGACATTTTTGTACTTTTTTAAGACGTTGGTGAGCGGTTGTTTTAGCCTTCCGCCTGGCTGGGCACGGAATCGCCTTCGGCTTTCTGTGCCTGTTTGTTGCGATTCCACATTTCTAGTGCTTCCTCTGGTGTGTTTGCTTTATCTTTTCCAAAAACCCAAGTGTGTCTGCTGCGAATTTTTTCGTCGATGTCTTTTAGGACATCTTTCATCGTGAATTTCCCTTCTTCTTCTGCGATTTGGGCTGTGAGTACGATATTGAACAGCACGTCACCGAGTTCTTCTCTGAGATTTGCCCAGTCTTTTTTCTTGAATGCTTCCTGGATCTCTTCTGCTTCCTCCTCCATACTTTCTGCCATATCCTCTATTGTTCGTGAACGATCCCAAGGGCAACCCGTTGGAGAGCGGAGCTTTTTTGCGAGACGTTGTAGAGTTTTGAATGAGGTCATACAAGTTATTTTATATCAAAAATCCTGAGACCTCGGAAGTGTGATCTTTGTATTTCTTCTTTACGGATGTTGGCTAAAGTATTGTGGGAAGATCCTCAGCTTTGATCCAATGAATCTGCGGATAGCGCCTGAACCAAGTCCCCTGCCTTTTTGCGTAGTTGCGAGTGTTTTGTTTGAGGGTTTCTTTGCATTCTTCTAAGGTTTGTTCTTTGCAAATGAAAGGAATGATTTCTTTGACGCCGAGGGATGACATTGCAGGAAGTTCTTCGTCGTATCCTTTGTCGAGGAGAGCGGTGACTTCGTCGATGAGGCCGCGTGAGTCTTGAGTGTCGACTCTTGTGTTGATACGTTCGTAGATTTCTTCGCGTGGGCGTTCGATGCCGAGCATGAAGACTTCTGGGTTTGGTTTGGTTGATCCAGCTTTTTGATTTTGTTTTGGCTTGCCGGTTTTTAGGTTAATTTCGAGTGCTCTTACTACGTATCTCAGATTGTTTGGATGAATTTGTGCTGCTGCTTCTGGGTCGAGTTTGGCTAGGCGGGCGTGAAGGTGGTCGCCACCTTTTTTTTCTGCTTCTTTGTATAATTTTTCTCTGAGTTCTTTGTCTGGCGGGACACGGGGAACATCATATTCTTCTGTGAGGGCTGATATATATAGACCTGTTCCTCCGACTAACATTGGGACGTGGTCGCGTTCGCGGATTTCTGCGATGACTTTTTCGGCGTCGTCCTTGTATTCGGCGAGGGAATATTCTCGGTCTGGATCGACTATTCCGATCATGTGGTGTGGGATGCCTTCTTGTTGATCTTCCGGGAGGACGTCTGAACCTATTTCGAGGCCGCGGTATATCTGGCGAGAGTCGGTAGAGATGATTTCACCGTCGATTTCTTTGGCAATTTTCAGAGATATGGCAGTTTTGCCACTGGCAGTCGGACCGAGGATGACTACGAGTGGATTTTTGGCTGATTTCAGAAAGGATTTTAGGTCTTTGGTGAGATTCATGGCTGGATTTTAGCATTTTTTGTTGACTTTTATAAGAGTGTGAGTAGAATACCCCTGTTGTCACAGACAGCAGGCAGCTACAGGTCCAACCTGAAGTAGAAGTCCCGCCGAGACATAAATATAGATTCACCCCATCTGGGGAATCCTTATATCTCATCTGTCTGTGCACACGATGAGATTTTTTTAACACTTACATAACATGCCAGTTACAAGACAAAAAAAGGAAGAGATGCTGAAGGAGCTTATTGATAAGTTCAAAAGAGCTGAATCCGTTGTTTTTGCGCAAAATAAAGGTTTGACTGTAAATGAGGTTCAAGAATTGAGAGGAAACCTTCGAGCAAAGAACGCGGATATGAAGGTTGCGAAGAAAACTTTGATGAAGATCGCTGCAAAAGAGGCTGGATATGATCAAGAAATCCCTAATGAATTTATGGACGGAGCTGTTGGAGCTGTTTTCAGTTATGACGATATCGTTTCTGGAGCAAAAGAAGTTTATGACTATGCTAAAAAGCATGATGCGCTCGCACTTCTTGGAGGACTTTTGGAAGGACGTA
>Ga0233431_1006023_pt1 | contig 11247 bp, 10 predicted proteins | sample SI_118_April2016_FD_179867 | JGI IMG/M metagenome (GOLD analysis project Ga0233431, IMG submission 179867) | Seawater microbial communities from Saanich Inlet, British Columbia, Canada - SI_118_April2016_200_MG | ecosystem: Environmental > Aquatic > Marine > Inlet | place: Canada: British...
TCCCACTGACCCGATGTTTTTCGCGAAGCAAACTTAGAACATCTTAAAATTCTTATGTAAGAGACAGGTTTTATCGTTCAACTTTTGTTCTGCAAAAACCTAACCGGACATTGCTGCATAAAAATGGTCTAGTTGTTACCCAAACTGTTGACCAATCCGCCTGCCACAATGCAGATCAAACCTATTCCATAAGCCAGAATAAAGGGCTCGCCAAAAAATAAAACCAGGTAAATTGCTGATAAAATGGGCGTAATAAAAGTAAAAGGGGCTAAATAGGAGGCTTCGGCTGATTTTAATGCGACGACCCAGAATATGTAGGAAAATCCGTTAACGAATACCCCATTTAAGAGAACTGGAATGATTTCAGCCGATGCAGGAAGTACAAACTCAGAGAAATAGAGCATTGAGGCAAACGAAGCGATAAGTGCCGCAAAGAAATAAACGACTACAACAGAATATGCATTTTTTTGAACCGTTTTGCTGAGTACTGAAAAAAGAGCAAAGCAGGAAGCACCAGTTGCGACAAGGGCAATAACCCCCGGGTTACTGACATTGATATGCTGAAACTCTCCTTTTGTAAGCACCGTGACGACGCCTGCAATCCCAAATAGAAGAGCCGTCAGTTTTCTGGTTGTCAGTTTTTCTTTTAGAATAAAAATAGAGAAAACAACAATTAAAACAGGCCAGGTGTACTGAAATACCAAAACCTCTATGCCAACAGCCTGTGAGTATCCCAAATATAAAAACAGGTAATAAATGTAGGTTCCCAATAATCCAAGAAACAAAAAATATAACCAATCCAGCAGGCTGTATTTTTTTATTTCTCCGATTGTCCCTGCAACTGTTGCGGCGATTCCCAGGACAATAAATGATACCAGACTTGACCAGAACAAGAACTGATGATTATCCAGGGTTGTTTGACCTAATTTTGCTACCACAGGGATCAAAGCCCATAAAGCCACACAAATTAATACAAAAACAGTCCCTTTCAGTTTAGAATTCATTAACATGATTTTTTGCTTTGGATTTTACCTGGAATCTAGTTTGGTGTTACAATCAGCAATGTCCGGTTAGGTTTTTGCAAAATAAAAGGCAACTATTCAGCTTGCACTCTGCCAAGGGAGCCGAGAATGAGTTCAATCACATACTGGTCTCTCCCCCCTTGGCTCAGTAGAGGTGGTGAATAGTTACAACAAAAGCTGAATAAACAAGCAGGTTGCTCGCCTGGTGTGGGGATTCAGGCGTTATTGGATCAGCATACAATCACCGTAGCTGAAAAACCGGTAACGGTTCTGGACGGCCTGGTTGTATGCATTCAGTATGTTATCTTTTCCTGCCAGGGCAGAGACCATCATCAGCAGGGTGGATTCTGGTAGGTGGAAATTGGTCAGCAGTTGGTCGACAGCCTTGAAGGCGAAAGGGGGATAGATAAATATCCGTGTATTTCCTGAACCGGAGGTAATCTTTCCGCTTTTCCAGGCCGATTCCAGAGTGCGGGTTGCGGTTGTTCCCACAGCGGTGATGATACGGCCGCTTTCCTTGGCGTGATTCAGTTTTTCCGCAACCTCATCGGAAATGAAATAGGTCTCTTCGTGCATGACGTGTTGCCGAATATCTTCGACTCTGACAGATTCAAACGTTCCAGCGCCAACATGGAGTGTGACTGCCAGGACTTCGATTCCTCTCGCGCGGATTTTATTAAGCACGGCCTCCGTAAAATGCAGCCCGGCGGTGGGTGCTGCTATGGCGCCAGGCTCTCTGGCAAAAACAGTCTGATAGTTTTGCAGATCTTCCTTGCGTGGGACCTCATTTTCCCTGACTTTGTGAATATAAGGGGGGAGGGGGGCGTAGCCCACTTCTTCAAGGGTCTGGATCAGATTTTCAGTTTCAGAGAATTTTAAGTTGCAGTTCCCATCGGGGGTTTTATCTTCCAATTCTGCTGTTAATGCTCCCTGACACAGTTTCAGAATTTCACCCGCTTTGATCCTGGCGGAATTTTTTACCTTACACAACCAGCGTCCTGGCTGCTGTTCTTTGATGAGCAGAACTTCAATATTGGCTCCAGTTGCTCTTTTTCCAGGTAGTCGGGCTGGAATGACCCGGGAGTCGTTCACAACCAGAATCGAGTTGTCCGGCAGCAGATCCGGAAAATCAGAAAAATTCCGGTGCTGTAGCGTGGCGGTATGCCGGTCAAGCACCATCATTTTGGAGGCATCCCTGGGTGATGCTGGCCGGTCGGCAATCAAATCCTCTGGCAATTCATATGAATATGTAGATCGATGGATGTTCGTCATATTTTTTGAGCAGTATGGCACATTTTTCGAATTATTTCCTGCAACAGACATTAAAGGATGAAATAACCGAGCGGTTCGAATTGGAATTCAGTTTCAAGGAAGAGACAATGAAAGACAGTTCATTGGCGCTCATGCAACCGATTATAGCCAAGGAGGGTAGATGGTTATCGATGAAAAAACCCGTTCCATGTTAACAAACAAGCTACAATTTACTGGTGAACATATCACCAGACTGGAAAATAACGCCGGATTGCTGGCCAGGACCATGAACTTGCTGGGTATGGTCAAGCGATCACCCCATCAGCGTGAGATCAAAAGATTCGTTCTCGTACAACTTAAAAAAATCAAGCTTGCCCTGGACACCTCCCCCTATACAAACCGCGGTATGCTTTCAAAAGCCCGAGCCGAGTATTACACATTCGGGTGAGCCTTTCACTGCATCGATTCAAAAATCTTTGGCATACCCCAGGTACACCTGGGGTGTCAGCTCTCTGAGAGATTCTTTGACATCCTCAGGCAATTCCAGGGAGTCGATAAAATCCTGCAAAACCTTCTGGTCCACCGCTTTTCCACGGGTCAATGCTTTCAGCTTTTCGTAGGGCTCCGGGATCTGGTAGCGCCTCATAACGGTTTGCAGCGCTTCGCCGAGTATCAACCAGGATGCCTTCAGCTCTTCAGCCATTTTTTCTTCGTTGATAGCCAGTTTGGAAAGCCCGTTCAAGGTTGCCTTGTAAGCCAGGATGGAATACCCAAATCCGACGCCGATATTGCGTAGCACAGTACTGTCCGTTAGATCACGTTGCCATCTGGAAACCGGCAGTTTTGCCCCGAGGTGCTCGAAGAGGGCGTTGGCAATCCCCAGATTTCCTTCTGAATTCTCGAAGTCGATGGGATTTATTTTATGGGGCATTGTTGAGCTCCCCACCTGACCTTGAACGGGGATCTGTTTGAAGGCATCAATAGAGATATAAGACCAGATATCCCGGTCAAAATCCAGCAGGATATTATTCCAGCGGACAAACTGATGAAAAATCTCTGCCATATAGTCGTGGGGTTCGATCTGGGTTGTAGCTGGATTCCAGCTCAGTCCCAGAGATTCCACAAAATCCCGGCTGAATTTTCGCCAGTCAATTTCCGGATAACTGACCAGATGCGCATTGAAATTTCCAACAGCCCCATTGATCTTGCCTAAAATTTCCTGGTGTTGCATTTGCAGCAGTTGCCTCTGCATCCGTTCAGCGACATTGTAAAACTCTTTTCCCATGGTTGTTGGTGTTGCGGGCTGACCATGGGTTCTGGCGATCATCGGAATCTGGCGATAGGCTTCGGCCTTTTCCCTGATGGCAGTCAGTACCGATTCGCAAGCCGGCAGAACCACATCTTTGAGTGTATGACGCAGAAATAACCCATAGGAAAGATTGTTGATATCCTCACTGGTACAGGCAAAATGTACCATGCTGGAGAGCGATGAGAGGTTGAACTCTGCAAGTTTTTCATTAATGAAATATTCCACTGCTTTAACATCATGATTTGTAATGCGCTCGATCTCTTTTATCTTCACGGCCTCCTGGGGCGAGAAATCCTCATAAATTTGTCTGAGGCGGGACAATGTCTCCTGGTTAAAAGGAGAAATACAATCGATACCTGGATGGGCGGCCAGTGCGATAAGCCATTCTATTTCCACCTGTATCCGGTATTTGATCAGTGCATATTCGCTGCAATATTGTTGGAGTTCTTCAACTTTACTCGAGTACCGACCGTCAAGAGGTGAAATTGCCTGAACGCTACTTAGTTTGTCCATCTTGATCCGTAATTATTGTTTTCTAAGGGGTGTCCTACGTCTGGGAATGTTGCTGATTACGATGTCTCATCATATCAGTTGCAGATATCGCTGAAAAGCCTAAATTCACAATACCCTGAATATTATTGCTCTGAGTTGTGACGTGAATGATTGTCTTGATTCAGATCGGGCGCTCAAGATCGAGAAGGGATATTCAACCTGAAATTTAGGGAACAGTTAATTTTTTAATTGCATTTTGTAAATATTTTCGTTAATAAATATCCACATCTCAAGTATTACACATCTGAAGTATTTTCCTACAGACACCGTTTGGTGGTAGTTCCTGGTTGGGATGGTAATTGGGAGACGCAATACAGAGCTATCGTTTTTGCATATTCGTCAGCTGATCCTGGGATATCTGACAGGATGGCTACTCTCCAAAAGCAGGAATACTTTATTAATCAGCAATTGTTGAAAGAGGAAGGCATATGGGCAATAATTTGACAAAAGCAGAATTAGTTTCGGTAGCCGCAAAGGATGCCGGTATCACCCAGGCCGCTACAGAAATAGTACTGAACTCCATTTTGGATAGCATCCAGGATGGGTTGACCAAAGGGCAACGTGTCACACTGGTGGGTTTTGGAACCTTTTCAGTCGGTCAACGACAGGCGCGTAAAGGCAGAAATCCGCAAACCAACGCTGTGCTGAATATTCCGGCAGCAAAAGTTGCAAAATTCAAACCTGGAAAAGCGCTGAAGGAAGCGGTTAACAGCTAAATTTTGATGCTCCTTCTCTAACAGAAGGAGCTCTGCTATGACACCCCAGGCAAAAATCCACAATATATATCAAACTCTCCTCAAAGCATACGGGCCGCAGGGCTGGTGGCCGATAACCGTTCAGGGTAGCAGGCAAAGCAAAACAACCAATATCAAAGGGTATCACCCCGGTGTCTATCATTTTCCCAGAGACGATATTCAAAAACTGGAAATTGCTGTCGGGGCCATATTGACTCAGAATACCAATTGGAACAATGTTATGACAGCATTAGACTCCCTTGCCTCGGCCGGTCTTTTTTCCATGCAGGGGCTGTTGCACGGAAAAATAGGGCAAATTGCACTGGCAATAAAAAGCGTTGGTTACTATAATCAAAAAGCACAGTATTTAAACAATTTAGTTCGCTTTCTGCATCGATTTCCATTTCAGAAACTCGAGCGTCAAGCTACCGGGGTTATAAGAGAAGAGCTTCTAGAAATAAAAGGAATCGGGCCTGAAACGGCCGACTGTATCTTGCTGTATGCGTTGAAAAAACCAAGTTTTGTGGTCGACACCTATACACGGAGGATTTTTTCGGGATTGGGAATGGTCTCTGAAACTGTCAGCTACAATTCACTAAAAATACTCTTTGAAACATCACTGAAAAAAGATCTGGTTGTTTTTCAGGAATATCACGCACTGCTGGTATACCATGGGAAACGCTACTACAGCAAAAAGCCTTATGGCAACGGAGATGTCATATTGCGTTCACAATAGTTTTCCGGTATTTCTGAGGAGATCACCCTGTTGACAACCGCCTGGAACAGGCAATTTCTCCAGGGTGTTCAACCGATCTTCTATTCCCAAACAATGCAGTGGCGTTACACCCGTATCACCATTGTTTTAATAAATCATCATCTTGATAATGTGAGGTAATTTGAGCCTGAATATTGAGCGTTTTACTCGCCTGGGCGAGGAGACAATATATATCGCTCACAAGATTGTTTCTGATAACATCCAACAGAGAATGGAGGCAGAGCATCTGCTTTTAGCCTTGTTGCAACTGGAAAAAGGCGTTATTCCGCAGGTGCTGCTGAAGCCAGATCGGAAAATTAAGCAGTTGGAAATCGATCTTCAGAGATATATCAAACGCTACGAAAAGAATATATCGGCGAATAAGGAGGTCTACCTTTCTCACAGCTGTGAGCAGGTTATCAAGAAAGCCGAGTCTGAAGCAGATCAAATGCGGGACGAGTTTCTGAACCCGGAGCACATTCTGCTGGGGATTCTTGCCCATTCTGGTACAGAGGCGTCTGCTCTGCTCAAAAAGGTTCAAATCAGCAGCAAGCGGATCCACGACATTTGCGCTAAATCCCGCAATGGCCAACGGATAACATCCAGAGGCGAAGAAAATCGTGTGGAGATGATTTCGGAATACTGTCAGAATTTGGTGGAGTCGGCCCAGGAAAACAAGTTTGATCCGGTAATCGGCCGAGATGAAGAGGTGCGCCGGGTCGTTCAGGTGCTTTCCCGTCGGACGAAAAATAATCCGGTTTTAATCGGTGACCCCGGAGTCGGAAAAACAGCTATCATTGAAGGGTTGGCACAACGAATATATCATGGTGATGTTCCTCTGACGCTTAAGGATAGCAACCTCCTCTCTCTTGATCTTGCCGCCATGGTTGCCGGGGCCAAGTACAGGGGGGAATTTGAGGACCGCCTTAAGAAACTGTTGAAAGAGATTGAAGAGTCGACCGATAACAATATTCTCTTTATCGATGAACTTCATACATTGGTAGGTGCCGGCGCATCCGAAGGCGCGCTTGATGCGTCCAATATGCTGAAACCAGCCCTGGCTAGAGGGATTTTGCGCTGCGTTGGTGCAACCACAATCAAGGAGTACAAAAAATATATTGAGAAAGACCCCGCCCTGGAGCGACGATTTCAACAGATTCCCATAAACGAACCCTCCATTGAGGACTGTATTGGCATTCTACGGGGTCTGAAGGGAAAATATGAGGTCCATCACGGAGTCCGGATCAAGGATTCCGCTATTATTGCCTCCGCCCGTCTGGCAGACCGCTATATTACCGACCGCTTCCTGCCCGATAAGGCCATCGACCTGTTGGACGAAGCCGCATCCTCTATCCGTATCGAAATCGATTCCAGGCCTACCGCTATCGATCAAAATGATCGTAAGGTCATGCAACTGGAGATAGAACGCAAAGGCTTATTGAAGGAAGAGGATGATGCAGAGGCAAAGTCCCGGCTCAATATTATCGAAAAAGAGTTGAAAGACCTGCGCCTGAAAAATAAACGCCTGAAATCACAATGGCACGAAGAGCGGGAAGAGATCCAACGCATCAGAGGGCTGAAAGAGGAGATCGAAAAGGCGCAGCAGGAGGAGCTGGAAGCCCAGAGGGACGGCAATCTCGAACTGGCGGCCAAATTGAAATATGGAACTCTGGACAACCTCCAGCGGGAACTGGCAGAAGCCAACAAAGCGGTTAGCCACACCGGAAGACTTTTAAAAGAGGAGATTGACGAAGAGGATATCGCCAAGGTGGTCTCCAAATGGACTGGGATACCTGTTTCAAAAATGCTGGCTGGCGAACAGGAGAAACTCCTGAACATGGAAAAAATTCTGGGAGAGAAGCTGATCGGGCAAAAACAAGCGCTGATTTCAGTCTCCAATTCGATCCGCCGAGCCAGAACCGGCATCCAGGATCCGAATCGTCCGCTGGGGTCCTTTATCTTTATGGGTCCGACGGGAACCGGAAAAACTGAATTGGCCAAGATACTGGCATCGTTTCTCTTTGATGACGAAAAAGCCATGATCCGCTTGGATATGTCTGAATATATGGAGAAACACACGGTTTCCAGACTCCTTGGGGCCCCGCCTGGGTACGCGGGATTCGAGGACGGTGGTATTTTAACAGATGCCATCCGCAGAAAACCGTACTCTGTTATCCTGCTTGATGAGATAGAAAAAGGTCATCCGGAAGTGTTCAATATTCTACTGCAGATTCTTGATGAGGGGGTTCTGACCGATGCCAAAGGTATTCAGGTAGATTTTAAAAACACGATTGTTATTCTGACGACCAATCTGGGCAGTGAGATCATCCTCAAGCAGTTTTCGGAAGGGAAGAAAGTCGGCAGCGACATGGCCAGAAAATTGCTGGCTGCGAAATTCAGACCCGAGCTGCTGAATCGGCTCGATGAGATCATTGTCTTTTCTTTGCTGATGCCGGAACACCTGGAGCAGATTGTAAAAATACAGGTGAATAAGCTGATGAAGCGGCTGGAAGAAAATAACAATACCCGTATTCGTATCACCAAAGAGGTCAGAAAACGCCTGGCTGAGTTGGGTGACGAACCGGAATTTGGTGCCAGACCCTTGAAACGGATTATCCAGCGAGAACTTGAGGATGTGCTGGCGTACAAAATCCTCGACGGGACGATTAAGTTCGGCGATTTGATTGAGATCAGGCTAAAAAACCAACAACTTACTTTTCATCGGATCCGTCCTGAAGAGCCCGGCAAATAGCCTCGGAAAAACCCTGATTTAAATCTCACTCTGTTCTGACTTGTCCCAAATACTATAAAAGAGAATGATATCATGAATGAAAAGACACAGCATTTCGCCAGCGATAACTATTCCGGAATCTGTCCGGAAGCATTTGAATATCTCAAACAGGCCAATCAGCGTCATGAGTTGGCCTACGGTGAAGATCGCTGGACAACACAGGTTTGCGAACGATTGCGAACTCTTTTTGAAATCGATTGCGAGGTCTTTTTCGTTTTCAATGGTACAGCCGCCAATTCCCTCTCCCTGGCATCCTTGTGCCACTCTTACCACAGCATCATTTGTCACGAGATGGCACATGTGGAAACCGATGAGTGTGGCGCTCCTGAATTCTTCTCCAATGGCTCAAAAATACTGCCGGGGACCGGAGAGCATGGAAAACTGACTCCAGAAAGTATCGAGCAATTGGTTCTGAAACGGTCAGATGTGCACTACCCCAAACCTAAAGCGATCAGCCTGACCCAGTCCACGGAGGTTGGCACTGTCTATAGCCGGAATGAACTTCTGGATATCCGCAACATGGCTGACAAGTATGGGTTGAAACTCCATATGGACGGCGCCCGTTTTGCGAACGCTTTGGCTCGACTTAAGCTCCGACCGAAGGAGATCACCTGGCAGTGCGGTATCGATATCCTTTGTCTGGGTGGCACAAAAAACGGACTGGCTGTTGGTGAAGCAATTCTGGTCTTCAATAAATCCCTGGCGGAAGATTTTGAGTACCGTTGTAAACAGGCGGGTCAACTGGCTTCCAAGATGAGGTTCCTCTCAGCACCCTGGTTGGGATTGATGGAAAACGATGTCTGGTTGAGGAACGCCCGCAACGCCAACAGACGTGCGGACGACCTGGCCAGATACCTGAAGGAAATTCCCCAGGTTTCGCTGATGTTTCCAGTGGAGGCCAACGCAGTCTTTGTGGAGATGCCTCAGCCGGCGATCAAGGCGATGCATGACAAAGGCTGGCACTTTTATACCTTTATCGGTGAAAGTGGTGTGCGCCTGATGTGCTCCTGGGACACCACTTCAGAGACTGTTGATACCTTTATCAGCGATCTGAGGGAGGTTGTTTAGTTTTTTTGCCGTTTCATCGGCATCCCCTTCTTGACATCTTCAAGGTACTGAGTGGACCATTTATAAACGGATTGTGGCGGATCAATGGTTACCGCTCTTGGGACAAGTGTCAGAGACTTTGTTGGGCACTTGACGACACAGACGCCACACCCCAGGCAACCAGTCAATTCCAGTTTTGGAACCAGGGCTTTTTTGTTGAGGGATCTGTCCGCTTCAGGATAGTCAACCATGGACAACGCCTCCATGGGACACCGTTTTACACAGAGCCCACACCCTTTGCAGGTCTCCCCTTTTCCCAGCACCTCAAAATTGGATTCATCCAATGATTTGTGATGGTCCATCTGATAATAAGTTTCGAACCAGATACAGTACTCCTTGTCGCAATTGCAGATGGTATCCGGTTTTTCCTGCCAGTTGGAAAGTCCGTGTACAAGGCCCGCGTCAGCGGCTTTCTTCAGGACTGCCTCGGTCTCTTCCCGCGTAATCTCGCGGCCCATCTCGTTTTCAACAATATAATGTCCCAGATCGTCAAAATGGAGACAGACCTCCATGGGTTTTTTACTGTCCTCGAAGCCGGGATCCAGTTTTTTCCTCTGGCGGCAGGGACAGGCTGAAACCGTATAGTACTCAAATTTGTCCAGCAGTTTGACCACATCCTCGTATGGTTTGACAGTTGTACCCGGCTGAATGGTTTCATGGATGGGCAACGTGCGTAGCCCTTTGTATTCAACCTTGCCAAAGTCTTCCATCATACCGTGCAGGAAATACTGGTTGGCCGGCGGAGCGACCCGTTCCATATGGTCTGTATGCAGCATCGGCCAGAATGTGCTGCGATAAAGCGAAAAGAATATCTCATTTAAACTGTAGCGCACCTTGCCTTTTTTCTGTCCCTTCCAGACCAGTCCCTTTTTAGCCATGGGGTCCAGCCTTTCTGTCAGCTCCTTTTCAGTCATACCCTTTAAAGTAGCCAGTTCATCCAGTGGTGTTTTGCGGAAGGGAAACCCTGTCAGAAACTCCGCTTCCTCAACAGAAAAACGTTGTTTGATAGTTTCCTCTTTAAACTCCGATTCAGGTAACCCAATCCACGTATTTTTCAACCAGTCCATAAAGCTGCTGTAAATTCCCTGTTCTGTCATTGCTTTCTCCTTATGTATGGTTAACTCTGTTAGAGTTTGGATAACGGTTCCATGGTAAATAGTTGTTCTGCTGAATTCTCTTGACCTGTTAGTGCAATATCCTGGTTCTGAAAACCGATTCCTGATTATGCGGATTTCTCTCGCAGTTTTGTTAAAAGGGTTTTCAATTGAGCCTGCTCATCTCTGTCCAGGCTCTGCAGAAAATCTTGATTGGCTGCAACAGCCTCCTGGTCGGTCTGTTGGGTTAGATCACGGCCAGCATCCGTCAGGCAGATGATGACTGCTCGACGATCAGACGGGTGCGCCTGACGTACTACCAAGGCCTGCTTTTCCAGGCGATCCAGTATTCCCGTCAGTGTGGCACTGTCCAGCAAGGTGCGTTCCCCCAGATCTTTCGACGTAATATAATCACGATCCTTCAGAAAGTTCAGCACCATTCCCTGTACAGCTGTCAAATTCAATCGTGACATGTAACTGCGCCAAACTCTACTCCCTGCCTGATTGGCTTTGGCAAGATGAAAAAAAATACAATCTTTCGGATTCATTGCACACCCTGGTTCAATAGCTGACTGTATGAATAGACTGAAAAGTATTAACTTGTTTGCACTTTACTTGTATGCGAGTTTGATT
>Ga0233431_1006025_pt1 | contig 11245 bp, 12 predicted proteins | sample SI_118_April2016_FD_179867 | JGI IMG/M metagenome (GOLD analysis project Ga0233431, IMG submission 179867) | Seawater microbial communities from Saanich Inlet, British Columbia, Canada - SI_118_April2016_200_MG | ecosystem: Environmental > Aquatic > Marine > Inlet | place: Canada: British...
TAGATATGTTATTTCATATTAAAATACTCCGTATAAACATACGCGTCAATAAATATTATAGAGGCTGAGAAAAAGGGCAATGTGTGCGGAGAATGGATGAGTAATATTTAATTAATCCCCTATTCCCCATATAAAACCAGCAAAATGCCTGCATAATATGTCATAATATGTTATTATATAAGAAGTAACATAAGCGTATTGCAAACATATTCTGGTCACCCGGAGGGTGAAAGCATGAAAGTTGGTTTTGATGGAGGTATCAAGCTTGAATTTCATGGTGCAAAAGTGTCATCGAACGGTGGACTTCTTGTGTATCGTGACCTTGATCAAGACAACATAATGTTGATAAGAAATATTATTTCCAATGTCGATTAAGTAAAGAAATGCTAGAAGTCAGAAAAAGGTCAGGATTATAATAATTAATTCAATAGATAAGTGCCCTGATATAGAATTTTACTATGTTTATAAAGATATGTAATGTAAAATCTAGAACTAAGTTGGCAAAAAGTTCTTGCCATAATAATTTGAAGTAGGTAGTTTCATTACTATAATAAGTAAATTATGTATACGTATTATAAAAATTGGACTCAGGTCAATTTTATTAACAAAGTTTATGGAGATTTAGAATGAATAACAAACCATTATTACCATTTCTCGCCTCCGACAGAAGAAGCTTTTTGAAAAATACAATTGCCGGAGCCTCAGGCTTAGCTCTTGGTTCTCTGGCTTTCGGTGGATGTGCGAAAGCAGAAGAAGAAACGCCAACAGCAGAAACATCTGAACCAAACTATCGAAAGATGAGAGAAGTCCTTTACTCAGGACCCAGCAATGTATCGCTTTACGCAAGCACCGACCAGCGTGAAGCATCATACAAAGCGCTTAAACCTCTTCAGAGTGAAATTGAACAAGCAATCGGCGACAAGCAGGTCGTTCTGAAATTAAACCTGACTCAGACAAAACTCAAAAATTACAAAGGCGCCACCGATACCAATTTCAGCCGCGGTATACTTGATTTTCTCTCAGAATTTTATGACCGCCCGATAATTATTGGTGAAAGCTGCCCGAATCCTATGGAAGGATTTACCAATTACGGGTACACTGACTTTCTGAAGGAATATAATGTCAAGCTGGTTGATTTGAACAATGAAGGCACTACCAAGATGTGGATACATGATGCACTTTATAATCCCGGACCAATCCAGATCGTCAACACCTATCTTGACCCCAACGTGTATATGATTTCAGCGACCCGCTTCAAAACTCATGACTCAACAATTGCTACTCTCTCCTATAAAAATATAGCTCTGGGAGCACCATACGGCGTAAGACCTCCCAAGGGAGGACGCCCTCAGAAAGCTTTAATGCATCCGAGAGGAGCAAAAAGAGGCAAGATTCATGCCTATAATATGTTTAGACTCGCTACTTATGGCATTCATCCCGACCTTGCAGTGCTGGACGGTATTCGCGGTATGGAAGGCAATGGCCCCAATAACGGAGAAGTTGTAGAAGGCAAAATAGCCCTTGCAAGCCAGGATTGGGTTGCCGCGGACCGTATTGGTGTCGAACTGATGGGATTCAATTACGAAGAGATGAAATGGCTGCAGTTCTGTAGCGCTGCGGGGATGGGCAATGATGATATAGCCCAGATGAATCTTATTGGTGCGAATTACAATGATTACATTCAATCTTACAGGCACCATGATCAAATTGACTCGCAGCGTGAATGGCTACACGAAGATTTCGGGATGTAATTACTATTATAATTTCTTTTAGGGGTGCAGAACATGTAATCTGCACCCCTATTATTTTATATAATTGAATATAATCTTATATATATTTGAGATTTTAGGTAATTCAACTTAATATATGTTACAATGTTACATAGTAACACATATCATGCAGTGTTATAAAGCAAAAGTTTCGCAAAAATTATCCGAATCGCCCGGGTAAGCCTTGACAAAGTTATCTTGTGCGATCATATTAAAATATACACCAGAATCCGATCAACTTTCATTCATAGAGCGGGATATCAGCCATGGACGATCTTTACGATGAACTACACGATGAACTTTCGGATGAACTATCCGGCGGGAGTTCCGGGGACACCCCGGTGGTTTTGCCGCGTGGCGGTTCCGCGGACAATAAAAAAATCATACAGCCGGAAACGCTGAACGACGAACTTTTTTCCATTAAGATATCCGAGGACATGGGGGTGAGGAATGCCCTGAGGACCGGTCTTGTGGAGGCGCAGGGCAAAGATACCGGGAAAATGCCCATGTATGTTTCCTGGCCGGGCTGGCTCGACGACGGCATCGTGTGCATGTTTGCGAGAGATTTTCGTGAGCTGCTGGACAGAGCGGTGAAAGAGGCCGCGGTTTCGTTCGGAAAAACGCTGAATGCAAGCGAACAGAACAATGTCAAGACGGCTGGAATTCGGGACGCCGCACCGACGCCTGTTGCCGGGCAAAAAGCAGCAAAGGGGGAGGTTGAGTCTTTCACTCTTCCGGAGCTTGGAGAGGATTCGTAGACGTCCGCCAGATGCGCCCGCATGACCGGTGATAAATGATGACCATGTATCCGGCAGCGCTGTTTCAATAAAAAAAAGCCTTGTGAACGAATTCGCAAGGCTTTTTAAATCATGAATAACTCTATGTGGCGCTATTGTGCATGTCTCGTTTGAACTTATGCGGAATACGCATAATGGCGGAGAGGCAGGGATTCGAACCCTGGGGCAGCTTGTGGCCACCACTCGCTTAGCAGGCGAGCACCTTCAGCCAACTCGGTCACCTCTCCCAAACTGAAAAGCTAAAAATAAGTATAAATTGTTTATGAAGCAAGTTATTTGATTGAATTAATATATTTTGGGAATCTATGTTTATTGACTTATGCTTTAAATATTGATATATTATAAAGCTGGAAAAAAATATTTTTTCTTATTTCCTCAAAATGACGGGATTTGTTTATGATTCGAAGTATGACAGGGTTCGGAAAAGCGGAACACACCGAAAACGATATTACTGTTTCGGTTGAGATCCAGAGTGTCAACGGAAGGTTTCTGGACCTTAAAACAAAACTTCCCAGGATTTTAAGGGAATTTGAAAACGATATAAAAAATATCTCCAAGAAATATGTCAGCCGCGGACGGGTATTTCTCACCGTGTACGTCGAGCGTCCCGATGCGAAACTGAACAATCTGAAAGTCGATTTCAATCTGGCGGAAAAATATGTCGAGCTTGCCGGGGAAATGGCGGAACGGTTTAATATAGAGAACACGCTTGAATCCCGCGCGCTTTTGACGCTGCCTGATATTTTGAAATTTGATGAGAACGAGGACGGCGAGGATTACTGGAAAATTGCTGAAGTTGCCGTTTCCCGCGCGTTTGAGGCGCACCGTGCCATACGTGAGCAGGAAGGCGCGGCGATGGGCAGCGATGTATCCGCCCGGCTCGATGCCATTATGGGCTATATCGGTGAGATTGAGAAAAAATCGCCCGAGATCGTTGCGGCGAACATTGTGAAATTCAAAGAAAAGATCGCCCGTCTGATCGATGTCGATAAAGTCGACGAAAACAGGCTCATAACCGAATCCGCGATCTATTCGACCCGAGTGGATATTACCGAGGAATGCGTCCGGTTCAAATCCCACAATGTTCTTTTTGCCGAGGAGATGAATGCAAAGAAGTCCTCCGGAAAGAAGCTGTCGTTCCTCCTTCAGGAAATGAACCGCGAGGCAAACACTATCACATCCAAAGCGATGGATGCCGATATATCTCAGACAGTAGTGAGGATCAAAGAAGAGCTCGAAAAAATGCGCGAGATGGTTGAAAACATGGAGTAGGTGCGGGGCGAAAGATATGAGTGAAAAGACTATGTCGGAAGGACTTTTGATCGTTATTTCCGCACCGTCGGGCGCAGGAAAAACAAGCATACTGTTTGAGGGATTGAAAAAGCATCCCGATGTTAAATTTTCCGTTTCCGCGACCACACGAAAGCCCCGCGACGGCGAGGTGGACGGCGTAAATTATTATTTTGTGAGCGATGTGGAGTTCGACACCGCGAGGATCGCCGGCGATCTTCTCGAATGGAACACGGTCCACGGCAACAAATACGGAACTCTGAAAAGCATCATTGAGGAATTCCTTGAGAACGGCAACAGTGTTATTCTCGATACTGATACTGTCGGGGCTTTCAACATACGCAAACAGTTTCCCGAGGCGGTTCTTATCTTTATCGTGCCGCCGTCGCCGGAGGTGCTCAGGGAGCGTCTCGAGCAGCGGAAAACCGAATCGCCCGAGAGCATTGAGACTCGGTTCAGGAATTATCCGGGTGAGATCTCTCGCATGGACGAATATGATTATATTATTGTAAATGATGATTTTGACAAGGCTGTGTCGCAGTTTAATTCTGTTATAGAGGCCGAAAAAATAAAACGTACCAAAAATTTACCTGTTCTTTCCGAATGGAGGAAATATATTAATGGATGAATTATTAAATAAGTTAAAAGTGAGCATTGATTACGAAACGCAGAAACTCGATGAACTCGAAGCAAATTCGTATGAGGTCTCTGTGGCAACCTCGAAATATGCCCGTGAGGTCAACGAAAAGGCGCGGAAATTTTTTGGATCCGATGTCGAGATACTGCCGAGAAACATGGCAATGAAAAAGCTCGACAGCAAATCGCTTAGGATCGGGTATCCCGATAGAGAAACCGAAGAAGAAAAATAAGAGGCAGCGTACCTGACTATTATGAATCCCGGTGATATGAAAAAAATGGCGGCATTTGTCGCCCAGCGCCAGGAAATGGGAGAATCCGTATGGTATCTCGATCCCGAATCGGTTTTTCCCTCCGAAATAACGAAACCTGTAATACCGGAAACTATGCCGAAAAAAACTATTATAGAACCCGTTTCAGCGCCGGACATTTCCGGTGAGCCCGTTCCGGTAATCGATGAGCCCGGCTCCGGGAATTTCAGCAATGACTTTATCGCCGGGCAGACAACGTTCGACGGGCTTTATAACGCCGTCTGCGGATGTATGCGCTGCCCGCTCGGCAAAACACGCAACAAGTTCGTGTTCGGAAGCGGCGATCCGAAAGCCGGGATCATGTTTATCGGCGAGGCTCCGGGCGCAGATGAGGATGAGCAGGGTCTTCCGTTTGTCGGGCGTGGCGGAAAACTTTTGACAAAAATGATCGAGGGTATCAAACTTACCCGCGACGAGGTTTATATCTGCAACATTCTCAAATGCCGGCCGCCGGGAAACCGCGATCCGAAACCGGATGAGATCGAGAAATGCGAAGAGATCTTTATTAAACAGATTGAGCTTATAAATCCGAAAATTATCTTTGCCCTCGGAAGAATTTCCGGGCAGACACTGCTGAAAGTGAAATCCCCCCTGAAAGACCTGCGGGGGAAAATTCATGATTATCACGGTTATAAACTTATGATTTCTTATCATCCCGCGGCGCTTCTGAGGAATCCGAATTGGAAACCAGCCGCATGGGACGACCTCAAATTTCTCCGTCGCGAATATGACGGGGTGGAGTTATAGGAATGCTGGAAAGTGTTGATCGGGTCCCTCCGCAGTCTCCGGATATCGAACGTGCGGTAATCGGCGCCATGCTTTTTGAGAATGACGCCATCGGCATTGCGATCGAAATCCTGTCCAAAGAGACCGAATGCTTTTACAAACCTGCGCATTCCATTGTCTACCGTGTGATCACCGATCTCTATGACGAAAATATTCCTGTCGACCAGCTTACGGTCACCGAACGTCTCAAAGAAAAAGGGCACCTTGATTCCGTGGGCGGCGAAGCCACAATAGCATCGCTCGCCATCGAAACGGTCAGTGCCGCGAATATCCGTTATCATTGCCGGCTCCTCACCGAAAAAGCGATGCTGAGAAAGATGATAACGATCACCACCGCTATCAGAAACAAATGTTACGACGAATCCGCCGATCCTCCCGATATTCTGGAAAGTCTCGAAGAAAGCATAATGAATCTCTCGGATGTGAGAGGTTCTCATGATTTTGTCGAACTTGCGAAAGGTGTGTATGACGCGCATGACGAGATCGTCCGGAAATCAGAGGTCAAGGACGGTGTTACCGGTGTGTCGTCAGGATTCAAACGTCTCGACAAGATTACCTCCGGCTGGCAGAATTCCGATCTCATTATTCTTGCGGGACGGCCCTCGATGGGTAAAACCGCGTTTGCCCTTGAGATCGCCAAAAACGCCGCGAGCAATCAGGTGCCTGTGGGGTTGTTCAGCCTCGAGATGTCGTCGTTGCAGCTTGTGATGCGTCTGCTATTCAACGAGGGACGTTTTGACGGCTCTTCGCTGCACACCAACAAACCGAGCAAGGGAGACTGGACGCGTCTGTCCGATGCCTGCGCGCGGCTTGCCGGTTATCCCATGTATATTGATGATACGCCGGGGCTTTCGTGTGTGGAGCTGAGCGCAAAAGCGAAACGGCTGAAACGCGAGAAGAATATCGGGCTTATCGTCGTGGATTATCTTCAGCTCATGCAGGGAACGAGCCGCGAATCGAGACAGCAGGAAATCTCGTCCATCTCTCGGTCGCTGAAAATACTTGCAAAAGAGATCAATGTTCCCGTACTTTGTCTCAGTCAGCTTTCACGTGCTGTCGAGCAGCGGGCAGGCGATCACAGGCCGATGCTTTCCGATCTCCGTGAATCCGGCGCGATCGAGCAGGATGCGGATGTAGTCATGTTCATTTACCGCGGCTCCGTCTATAACGCCGAACATGAATATCTTATACACGACCAGAATATACCGTCTGCCGATGTCGCGGAAATTATCATCCGCAAGCAGCGTAACGGTCCGATCGGCACAGTGCTTCTTCACTGGATTAAAGAGAATACGAAATTCGGTGAGTTCAGCTATGACAGCACGGAAGAATTTTTCTAACAGACAGCCGTGTAATTTACGATACCATAATATATAATCCGTCAGGTTACGTTTGAAAAAACTTTACAGGTTATACGTCGGGCTCTCTTCCAAAGCCGCCGAATCCATATTGCGTCCTATTCGGGAGTTTGGCGATATTGTCATTTTTACCGGACGGATAGCTCGGACCGTTCCCGGAATCCCCCGAAGCCTCAAACTCATTTTCGACTCAATGCTTGAGATCGGAGTCCGTTCACTTCCCATTGTACTCGTTATATCCCTTTTTGCCGGCGCGACAACTGCCTGGCAGGCGAATTATCAGCTCGAGGGATATGTCAGCATGCGTTATCTCGGAACCGCCGTGTCGAAATCGATCATTCTCGAGCTCGGGCCGGTTCTGACCGGGCTTGTCATCGCGGGCCGGGTAGGCGCCTCAATCGCGGCTTCTCTCGGTGCAATGCGTGTGACCGAGCAGATCGACGCGCTTTCCACTATGGCGATCAATCCTGTGCGTTATCTTGTTCTTCCCCGTGTGGCGGCGTCCATGATCATGGTTCCGGTGCTGACGATATACAGTTGTTTTTTCGGGATATTTTCCGGTATGATCGCATCCATGTATCTGCTTGATGTTTCGACCGGGATATTCATCTACGGGCTCAGGCATTTCTTTTTGGTGAACGATGTTATCGTCTGTCTGACAAAGGCGCTGGTTTTCGGAACGGGACTCAGCGTTTTGGGATGTTACTACGGTTTTAACGCGTCCGGCGGCGCCGAGGGTGTGGGGCGCGCCGCGATCAGGGCGTTTGTTGCGGCATCGGTTTTTATCCTTTTAAGCGACTTTCTGGTTGCGTATATTGCGTTTTGAGAATTTTTTTGGAAAGCCCCCTTCCTGTCACTTCGTGACATCCTTCCCCCAAAGGGGGCAGGAATATAAGTGCCTGCATCACTTCAACTTGCCCCCTCCGGGGGTACACGAAGTGCCGCGTAAGCGCAAGTGGCGCGTGAGCGCCGAAAGAACGGTTATGACAAAGATCGAATTCAGAGGAATACAAAAAAGTTTCGCAGGCAAGCAGGTCCTGAGAGATGTGAATCTGAGTGTGCCCGAGGGTGAGACGCTTGTGATCATCGGACGGTCCGGCTGCGGGAAAAGCGTTATGCTCAAACACATGGTCGGGCTTTTGAAGCCGGACGCAGGCAGGGTGTTTGTGGACGGCGAGGATATCACCGATTTCAATGAACGCGCGCTGTTCGGGATACGCACAAAATTCGGATTTCTGTTTCAGGGCGCGGGCCTTCTCGATTCGCTGAGTGTGGGCGAGAATGTCGGGCTGGGGCTCAAGGAGCGTTCGACGCGTACGGTTTCGGAAATCCGCGGCATCGTCGGTGAAAAATTATCCATGGTCGGGATGGCCGGCGCAGAGGATATTATGCCTGCCGAGCTTTCCGGCGGAATGAAAAAGCGTGTGGGGCTTGCGCGGGCGATCGCGATGGAGCCTGAGATCGTACTGTATGACGAGCCGACGACCGGGCTCGATCCGATCATGGCGGACAGTATTAACGAGCTGATCCTTTATTTGAAACAGGAGCTGAATATCACCTCCGTCGTGGTGACGCATGATATGACAAGCGCACGGAAAGTGGGCGACCGTATCGCGATGCTCAGCGACGGCGAAATAATATTTTTCGGGACGATCGAGGAGCTTGACCGGACGGACGATCACGATGTACGGCAGTTTATCGAGGGGCGGTCTGAAAATGTATTCACACGGAATGCCGATGCCCGTTCACTATAACGCACCATTAAACGCAGTACGGAACACGATATGAACCCGTTTTATCGAGTATTGAAATATATTCTCAATTACAAATTGCTGTTTGCGACCGCGATCATGTGTTCGCTCGTGTATGCGTCGATGAACGGTTTCAGCGTGTATCTCATCGGCCCGTTCTTAAATCAGATATTTCAATCCGAGGTCGTGATCGAGCAGAGCCCCGATGACATCGGTGAAATGGGGAAACTCGACAGCGTCCAGTATTTTCTGAAAAGAAAAGTGAACGATGCGCTCGGAAGCGGTTCGCACCGTGAGGTGCTGACCCGTCTGTGTATTCTGATTATAATTGTGGTGTTCCTCAAAAATTTCTTTTCCTATCTGCAGGGCTATATAATGGCCTTTGTGGAACAGGGAGTGATACGCCGCCTTCGGGAGGACCTGTATTCGGCTTACCACCGGCTGCCGCTCAGATTTTTCCAGAAACGGAAAACGGGCGATATGATATCGAGGGTCCTCAACGACTGCAACACGATCAATTCCAATCTCAACAGCTCGCTTATAAACCTTATGAAAGAGCCGATCAATATCTTCGTCATTCTGTTTTTAATGGTTGTCATAAGCTGGCAGCTGACGCTGTTCACATTTCTTGTCGCGCCGGTCAGCCTTTTCATTATCAATAAGATCGGAAAAAAACTTCGCAAAAAGACAATCAGAACGCAGGATAAGATCGCCGAGGTTACCTCGGTGCTCGAGGAGACAATTTCCGGTATCCGTGTTGTGAAAGCGTTTGCCATGGAAAAATTCGAGATCGCGCGGTTCAAAAAAGCCAATTACTCCTATTTCAGGTCGCTTCTGAATCTTTTCAGAATGCGCCGCTTGTCGCCGCCCATAACCGAATTCCTCGGAGTCAGCATGGCTGTGGCGGTGTTGTGGATCGGCGGGCTTTTGGTGCTCGAAAAGAACTGGCTCGAGCCCGGAGCGTTCCTGCAGTTTCTTATCCTCATGTTTGTGCTGATGCAGAGCGCAAAACGGCTGAGTGAGGTGAATGTGAAAATTCAGGTGGGCGTCGCCGCATCGGAAAAGGTCTTCGCGATCATCGATCAGCCGAGCGATATTGTTGATCCGCCGAATCCTGTCCCTCTTACGAAACTGTCCGAGGGTATACGGTTCAAAAATATTTCGTATGAATACGATCCCGGCGTTCCGGTTCTCACCGATATTAATATCGATGTCAAAGCCGGCGAGAATATTGCGATCATCGGGCCGTCCGGCGGCGGAAAATCAACGCTTGTGGATCTCCTTCCGCGGCTGATTGATCCGACATCCGGCTCGGTTGATATCGACGGGCACGATATCCGCGAATACAGGCTGGAGGATCTGCGCGCCCTTTTCGGCATTGTCACCCAGGAGAACATTCTGTTTAATGATACCATACGTGCAAATATTGCATACGGCAGACCCGATATCAGTGAAGAGGATATTGTCGCGGCGGCAAAAACAGCAAATGCCCACGATTTTATCGAGGGATTCGAGGACGGTTACAATTCTGTTGTGGGCGACAGGGGAACGAAGCTTTCCGGCGGTCAGAAACAGCGGATCGTGATTGCCCGCGCCATACTGAAAAATCCGCCGATCCTCATATTCGACGAGGCCACCTCCGCGCTCGATTCGAAAGCCGAATCCGAGGTTCAGGCCGCTATTTCAAAGCTGATGGAGGGCCGGACGTCCTTTTTAATTGCACACAGGCTTTCGACAATTCAGTCCGCCACGAGAATACTTGTTATTGATAAGGGGCGCATTGTTGAGGAGGGAAACCATGAGGAACTTTACGGCTCGGGGAACCTCTACAGAAGACTATATGATCTGCAGTTTTCAAACACAAACGGAGACAGGTAAAAAAAATACTTGCTTTTTGGAAAAAGTGGTTTTATAATGTATCCGTGCTGTTCGTATTATTATATTTTTTAACAAGGAGTTACGGAAGTATGCCAACGGGTAAGGTTAAGTGGTTCAACGAGACGAAGGGTTATGGTTTCATCACATCTGATGATGGAACTGATGTTTTTGTTCATTATTCTGCGATCGAAGGCGATGGATTTAAGACCCTCAATGAAAATGACGATGTTGAGTTTGAAATTACAGACGGACCGAAAGGTCCTCAGGCAGTAAATGTCGTAAAACCGTAATTCAATATTGTATTTTGAAAAGCCTCCGTTTCGGAGGCTTTTTTTTTGCCCGATGTGCAAAGTATGCGGTGTGCATTAGGATGGATCCGGGCAAAAAAAATGCAGGGCCTTCGGATAAAAAGCTTTCAAAAAAAGCATCACTAAGGGTGCTTTACAGCCACTTTTCCGTCGTTAGTTTTCGCTGCCCGCGAACGGGGTCACGGCAAAAACTCAGCATCAAAGGGGCAACCCTCATCATAAAAATTATAAAAGATTATAGTGTACCCCATTGTCAAGACAAAATCAATGGTTTTTTAAGGTGTATAATCCCCTGTGTTTTTCCCTGCACATCCTCTTGTGAAAGTACTGGGCTATTAATTGGTATAGAACTCGGTATCAG
>Ga0233431_1006026_pt1 | contig 11240 bp, 25 predicted proteins | sample SI_118_April2016_FD_179867 | JGI IMG/M metagenome (GOLD analysis project Ga0233431, IMG submission 179867) | Seawater microbial communities from Saanich Inlet, British Columbia, Canada - SI_118_April2016_200_MG | ecosystem: Environmental > Aquatic > Marine > Inlet | place: Canada: British...
GTATGTAATACTCATCTTTCCGTGGCATCCATCTGCGGATTGTCGGGAATAGTGCGGCATTCAGTTTGTTATAGTGGTGGCTGAATTTGATTTTACTCATCCGCTGACTACCAGCGGGAATAGTTCTTCCGTGAACATTATTCCTTGCATTTGTTCACCTCCTCTAGGCATACGCATTTATCGTAAGTGGCGTGGCTGTGGACGTATCCATTGTCCTGACACTCGACGGAGCACTCAGCACGTTCACTTTGGATGTAGGCAAACAGAAGTATGGCAAACAGAAGCACGGCAAACGCTGCTACAGTGACGTGTTTACTCATTCCTCACCCTCCATCCGGTAGTGCCAGCGCCTCATAGTCGCAAGAGCAAATTGACTCTGGAAAACCACAATGCTCACATACATCATCACTCGCCCATTCACCCCCAACTGAAACTTCCTCACCCCCCGCATGCTTGTCGGCCCATGCCGTAATTGTTTTTTCGCAGTGGTCTACGTCCAGCGAGACCCCTGCCTCGCACCCGGAATCGGTGAACAGCGGACATCCGGAACAAAAGTCACCGTCACCATATGCCCCAGCCATCGCCCGCAACATCTTGATTAGGTGTTGACGCTGGTCGTGTGCCTCTTCCCAATACCCCAACAGTTGCCGTTGCTTGTTCGCAGCCTGCTGCACCATTACCCGATAGTTTGCCCATTCTTCTGGTCCGGGTGGACCATGCCCAATGTTGGCTGCGGCATGGTCAACAGATTTCTCTGCATGCCCAATCCGCCTCTTGTCTGCGTTTCCCCTCTTCACTATCTCGTCAAACATCTTTCCCCTCCACCGGGTGTGTTTGCGTGGGGCAGTCTTTGACGTGGCACTCACCATGGTCATCACCGGATACAGTGTCGCAATAATCGCAGCCACCAAAGCCACAGGCGATGCCATCACGCACCCTCACTGCTTCCTCAAGGTACGCAATGCGGTCCCACGCTTTCTGTAACCGTGCTGCCTGTGTCTCAGCTTCGACCTCGTATCGCTCCCGTAACTCTGCCAATCCTGTCTCGTACTGGCTCTCGTTGTATTCTGCGTTGCTCATTTCCCACCCCTCTCATCCATTGCCGCCCGCTCACATTCCGCAGGCGTAGGACACTCGAGGTCCAGCCCCGGTGTAAGATATGATTTCTCGACTGGTCTGTGCCCGACGTGTGAGTACATGATTGCCAATGCCCGTTCAAGGATGGCAATCCGCTCGTCCTTCTTCTCCCGTTCTGCCTGCGAGTTGCACCACCAGCAATCACAGTCCGGCTCGTCATGCCAGTTGACCCACGCCTCTACCTCGTCAGTACTGATACCGCCTGGACAGCCGCATCCGACACAACGCACTTCGTCACCGTCGCAGGCTTCGCCGTGGTCGCAGGTAGTCAACACTTCGGCATCATTGCCGCAATGATGGCACTGTTCGCCGTCCCAGTCTTTCCATTCCTTACTCATTTCTCCACCCCTATCAGACCACTTTCCAGGTATGCGATCCGGCGATCCTTTTCTGCCAGTACCAGCCTGACAAGTTCTGCCGGTGGCGTTCCCAGTGGCCCATGCTTTTCGATCGCACTGCCGCTCAAGTCCAGTTCGTTGACCACGTCCTCAAGCATGTTTTCGAGTTGTTCCTTGGTCCATACGCTCATTTCTCCACCCCTATCCAATACCGCACCCATTCACGGCCACGCCCGCACTTGTCAAAAATCCACAGCCCGCCCACGAACATGCACAGCAGCGGGATGCCTACTACGGTGCCCGCCCACTCGCAGGCTATCCTGGTTATCCCGCCGTCAGTTGGCTCTGGCTCAAGCATCGCTGCATCTATTGTTTTGTGTTTACTCACTGTGCCCCCTCTGCAAGCTTTATGATAACCATAGGGTCCACCCGAAACAGGTCAGCAATGATCTTTTCAGCCAGGGCTTCGGCCATCATTTTTCGTATTGAGTCAATGCGTTTGCCAGGATCAATGTGATACTCACAGGAAAGATTTTTGTAAAAGTCAACTTTCTCACCATTGATAACAAGGTCCAAAACGACAACATCACGCATCATTGCTGGATCCCTGAACGTCGTCCAGCCATACTTGATAATGTTGTCACCGCACCGTGCCATTTCTGCGACTTCGGCCCGCGCCTTTTCCACGTACTCACGGAATATCCTGATTGAGTCGTCAGTCGGTGCCCGGTGTTCTGTTACTGTTTTCGTTATCTGTATCTTGTCTGGAAAGTTTACGCTGTTGTCTGTCCTGTCAAACATCTTCGCCCCCTGTCATGTCACTAAACAACCATTCAAATTGGTTTGCAATATAGTCAATGTGTCCGTCTCTTGCCATCCATTCGTCAATGGATTGTCTTTCATCATGTCCCCCTATCCAATACTCTCAAGCGCATGCACACAGGTTTTTTCCTGCAGCGCGGTGGACTTGCTGGCGTAGTTTTGCTTGTGCTTGCAACCGTCGCATATCCGGTGCCCCGGATACAAGCTCTTCATCTTCCCGTTGCAGTACCCCAGGCAGTCGGCTGTTTTGGGATATCCGGGATGGGTGACTTTTATTTTCTTTGTCATTTGTTGACCTCTTCTTTTTCAATCTCGCCGCATATCCAGCCTTTTTCGGTGAGAACAACAGCCTTCCCTAACTTGGTAAACCATCCGCAAAACGCACTGACGCCATATTCCCACCATCCGCGATCTTCCCATTTCATTAGCCGGTTGTAAGCAACCTTTTCGCTAATTCCAAGGCTGGCAGCCATGCCGCGCCCGTCCAGATCACCATCGGCCCTTCGCTTGAGCGCGTTGAATAGCCTGATTTCGTCGGGCTTTGTCATCGCTCTACCTCCCAATCAACCCACGCCCCTGATTCGTCCGTGTCCCACGTACCGTGATTGTCACAGCCAAAGCACTTGACATGCTCACCGCCACGGATCTTGATAGTTCCATGTGCTGCCAGCGTCAGCCCGTCAGCGCCGCACTTGGGGCATTCTGGGCTACCTACCTTGTAGTAGTTGTTCATTTGGACTCCTGTTCAACAGTCCAGCCGCACGCTACAAACCCTTCAATAAGTGAATCGAACTCAACCTCGCTAGGGGCTGACAGTGTGCCAGTAACAAAAGTCCTGTTTCCGGTGCACACGTCAACATAGGTGGCGTGTATGCGCCTCGGCGTTTCAAACCCAGGAACACCGCAGAGGTAAGCCTTTTCAACTGCAACAACAGGTGGTACGTTGACCATGATTGTGCATGCTGCTGACATTGTCCTTGTTCTAATCGTGAATGTAATTTTGTCGTTCATCTTTCCCCCCATTCTGGCCCCTACCCTTTGAAGTCATCGCCGGGCGGGGTTGTGCTACTTCCGGTAAACTCTCAACCTGCGTTGCTCAAAAAGCTTGTGTAACTCACGCCCTTGCCAGTTGATCACGAACGCTGCTGGTATCCTGTGCCAGCCGCGCCAGTAGTTGATTTCAACACAGCGGCGCAATGCTACCAGACTGGCAAGGTGTCGTAGTGATTGGACGTATTCACTCATAACGCTAATTCCAGGAAATAGAATCAACGTCTGGGCGGTTCCACAGCGTCGGAATCTTAGACCACCATACCTGCTCCAACAGTTCTTCCGTGGATGACAGGAAAGCTTCAGCGTCAACGCTACTCAAGTCTGCGCTTTGCTTACCACAAAGCCCGCGCAACAGTTCCCTTGTGACTTCAAGCACGCGCCGCTGATTCTTGCCCATGCCAAAAGATCGGTCCATGTACGTCTTGACGCGCGGCCAAGCTGCACTGGCATCGTTTACAACCAGTTCCGCTTTTGACAGATTGCTGCGAAGCCTGCCAATGGTTGCAAGATGTTCTGCTATCTCTGCCGCCTGTTCCTTGTTTTTCAGTTTCAGTTTCTTTTTTTCTTCTTTTAGAACCTTGATCGCTATCTCTGTCTTGCCCATATCGCCCATGGTGTTTCCCCCTTACACAATCCAGTTTATCCCAGCATCATAGCCAGGCCAAAATCCAGTGCTCCAACACTCAGTCCACTTCCTCAATCCATGGTGCGTCAGGATTGAAGTCTTATCCATAATGTGTCCCGCGTCCAACTGAAACGCACATGGCAGAAATGGTGCAGAGTTTTCCACCGCGGCAAAATAAAACACCCACCCACGCACGTCAAAGACAGCCTCACAGCCGCGGATATACCAGTCGGACTGCACATCGTACCCGATCAGATGTTGCCACGTCTTAGCGGCCTTTGCGAAGCCCCGGGGGCTGGCATCCTTCGCCGTCTTGATATCCGTGAGGTATCGCCCCTCGACATTGAGCACGTCGGCTCTTGCCTTGCACGGCACCTTGACTTCTGACCCGTCATCCATGATCACCACTTCGTACCAGAAAAGGGATACCTCTTCGTCACCCGTCAGGATATGGCTGGCTTCAGGATCGTTGTTGACGTGGTCCTGCAGGTATGTCCACGCGGTTTGTGCATCGGCCAGAATCTTCGGCGTGATGATTGTCTTACCTTCGTTCTCAGCAAGGAACGCTGCGTATTTGGCGTGCCGTGGGTTACGGGTACCATCGAATACCGCGATCTCTTCGTCGAACTTGTCACAGGCCAGAGCGTGAACGGTGGAACCGAAGTCAATGCTCGGGCCACTTATCCCGGTCTTCGACTTGTGTCGGTACTTCGCTGGGTTATCCAGCACACCCCTGATTGCACTGCTCGAGCAGGCGCTTACCCTGTGATACTCAGCGGCGGGCATACCGTCAACCCGCCCAGTTTTGGCTAGTTCATCGAAGTTCATATCATCTTACCTTTGGGCGCGGCTTCAGTTGTGCCGTTTGTCGTGGCTGCTTCCGGTTCTGGCTTCGCTTCCGGCTCAGCAACATTCAGCGTTACCAAATCCAGATCAAAGGCGGCTGCCTGTGCCTGTCCGATCTCAGCGAGGTTATCCAGTGCCATCGCCCGGCTCAGTTCGGTTGACTGCGGGCAGAGCTTCAGGGTGCGCTTGAGCACGGTCTTCAACCCCATCGCTTCCGGGTCCGATTTCCATGGGCTCGACGTGCTGTTTGCAGATGGGCTTTTCGCCTTGATCCGCATGACATCAGAGTAACTCATAATGTCAAATTGGTAGCCGCCATCCTTGAAGTTGATCACGCAATAGACGTGCGTGTACTCGCCATACTTGGTGTTGTCGCTGGGCTTGTGGCGGGTAACACCGGGCTTCATTCCCAACTCATAATCGAAGTCGTCACCCTTGCGGGCAACCGTTACCTGGATCGTGCTGATCTCACCAGACTGCCGGGCCAGTTTCACAAGCCCCTGATACATCGGCTGGAATTGCAGCTTGCCCTTGTACGGTACCAGGGCAGATTCCCGATCATCAATCTCAAGGCCAGCAGCGGCACCGTTGAGGATCCCCATGAGCAGGTTTGCCCGATCATATTTCTTCTCGTCCAAATACTCAGGGTGCTTGAGCAGAGTGTTGGCGACCGTCCGCATGAACTTCGCAGGCGGCATCTGTGGCGGCAGTAGTGCTGCGATGTTGCGGTGGTGTGATTTCAGAAGGTTTTTCGTTGCATCGTCTCTTGTGCTGATAATGTCTGTTCCCATGTCTATCTCCTTGCTTCGGTTATGAACCTGTGTTCTGGTTCTTGGTTTCAACAACAGTCCCATCCTCAATAACAACCGCCCCGGCATCATGCGATCCAACCCGCTCAATCCATACCTGCGCGCCAGCTTCCTGTGCATAGTCTGCCAGCAGCGCAAGCGATTCGTCATCCAGGTGTGAACCGTCACGGATCAGGGCAACCGGGATCTCAGGCTTGCCGGCCAACGCCAGTGCCATGCCAACCCGCAACTGTTCAGCCTGTGACGCCTGCGACAGTGGCACTTCCTGGAATGTTACCGCACCGTCTGCAATGCCCAATCCTTCAACGGGCCAGTCGGCACCGGACAGGATTTCGATGCGTTCTGCGTCGATCTCGGTAATGCGACTTGTTCCGGCGGCGACCTTGTCAGCCCACTTTGCGGCTTCGTCCTGTGCTTCCCGGTAGCGTATCCCCTGTTGAACGGCATTGTTGATTGCGTCAACTTCGTCGAGGCGCTGCTTGATTTCGTCGATGTCCGGGACTGTGATTGCTTCGGCCTGGGCGCGTAGTGCTGCGGCTATCTTTGCGTCGGCTTTGCCAGACTCAATCATTACGTCGTGCTCATCCTTTCCTTGTTTCTCAGCGCCCTTCGCACGGTCCTCAAGAACCTGTGCTTGGCGCAGCAGTTCCTGTGCCTGTTCCCGGTATTCAATGGCCTGGTCCTGATGGTAGTTCAGCGTTTCAAGCGCAATCGTTGGAGCGTTGGCCGCGTCATTGTCATGTTCCTCAGCTTCCTTGTTGAGTTCACCAACCTGAATGTTCAGCAACCGCGCCGCTTCCAATTCCCCAGCAATAGCAGACGCACTCACAGGCTCGTCAGGCACATCTTCACCCGGAACCGGGATACGTGACAGCAATGCCCCGGCTTCCCGCTCCTGTCGTCCATCCTGGGTACGCTGGGCATACACCGTGGCCCGCTCAGCATCCAGACTGTCGGTGTCAACGCCCGTCAACCGTCGCAGCTCTGCGGCTTGTGCTTTCGGGGCAGCGCGAATAAATGCCAGCGGATCACAGGTGGCTGCACTCAGTTTCCTGTCCAGCCATGCCTGCGGGTGCTGCGGTGACATTCCATCAGCGGTTGTGATTTTCAGGGACGCTGTACCAGCCTCGGTAATGCCGCGCTCGATAACAATTCCGTCGTCCAGCTCACAGCGGATAACGGCCTTCTTTTCCCCGGTCTTGACGGGCATGTCAGGAAACGCTTTGCCGCCCCGCAGCAGGGCTTCAATTGCGTCCAGTACTGAGGACTTGCCTTGTGCATTGCGCCCGCCGATGATGATGCTTTCGCCCTTTGCATTGATTTCCACAATTGAGATTCTTTTGAAATTGGTTACGTCGAGTTTTACTATCTTTGCCATTTTACTTCCCCCCATTGGTTATGCCGTGCTTCTCTGTCAGCCTGACTTTTCTGCCCCTCTTGCCCTTGTTTATGAGCGTCAATATTGCCATCCCGTTCAGGGACGCCTTGTTCTCTCCGCGTCCGAAATGCAGGGCCTTGAGGTGTTCCGCCTTAATCACCCCCAATATGGCCGTCTTGCCCCCAGTAAGAATCAGTTTGTCTGCATGGTCAATTACCGAAACCCCGTGAACTTCAAGCCAGTACATGCCAGCATGAATGTGGCCATGCAGCGGTTCACCAGACAGCACTGCAACCTGCGCCAAAAGGGCAGCCTTTGATGACTCTTTGTTCCACTTCCACGTCCGAAGCAACACCGCTATAAACCTTATGTTCTTTGGGCTGGTCTTCAACTGGTCCAGTTCGACGGTGAAGCCATTTTCTTGCAACCACCTGTCGAGGTCACATTCCAATGGTTCACCACACATCACGGCTGCCCGGTACTTATCCGCAGACGACACAGGCCGACGCTTGCTGTTCATCGCCAAAAACGCCCTTGCCTCATGGTCTACCCCTAGCGACCTAAAAATAAGGCACGGGACGCGGGTGATGTCTTCGCGAAGCTTTGCCGCTGCAACGCGTTGTTGTCCATCCACAATATAGAGGTTTCCATTGCTGCGTTGCATTACGGTGACCGTTCCAAATGATGACCAATTAAAAGCCCTGGCCATCTCTTCGCTGCCGCGCCTTGACACTTCTCCGCGCTGATACGAATGATCGATTAGGAGCCTTCTGATGTCTACCGTTTCCGGGGTGCCAGTGTCGCCAGCCAGTGCCCATTCTTTTGTCATAGTTGCCATTGCTCGCCCTCCTTCAAAGGGGTTGTGAAACTTTAGTTTTCAATCTATCATCTTGCCGGATGCCTTGCGGCGTTCTCCTTCACGGTCTGGGTGGGGCATCAGTGGCGCTGATGTCCTTGCCAGCCACCGCGACTTCCGGTTACTTCCCTTTCTCTTCAGCCAGAATCAGCTTGTAAAGCTCAACCGAATCAACCAGCAACGTCTCAGCGAACTGCTCAAGCGTGCCGATTTTGGCAATGTTCAACGCCAGTTTCTTGTTGATCGATTGCCCGGTTACGCCCAGAGCCTTAGCCAAGTGCGTCCGATTCATCGACAGGTGAGCGTCAGGCTGTTTCAGTACCACTACTTTTCCATCGTCCTTGAGTTGACGCATGGCGAGAAGTCTGTCAATGACAACCCCCGCCGCGGAACGTGTTTTCTTTCTTCCCATTTCAAACCTCCATTTACTGGTACATGCTATACCGTTTTGGTGCAAAGTCAAACATAAAAGTGACGTTGTTCATCTTTTTATTTCATCATCTTGTAAGGCCACAAAACCCGCGCCGATCTGTCAAAAGAACCAAGCGCAGAATAATGATTTGGCCCTGGACTGAAGCCTTCACTGATCATAATCTTGCGGATCGTACTGATGTTGGCCATTGACTCAGGAATATCTGCCCGAACATGTAGGGCAATGCCAAGGATTGCGGCCACTGCATACAGCGCCTGCCTATCCGTCTGCTTGCGAGTCCCGCCCATGTAATCCACACACGCCCCAGCAACCCGGCCAACTTCGCCCTTTCGCCACAGCAACGCCCGGTGTGACTCGATAAGCTCTACGTTACCCCACCACCAGGGCCGATGCGGCTTGAAACCAACCTGCCCTACCAGCGGCATGTCTTCGCCTATTCCCCGGCGCACAGCCTCATTCCTGGCAGCGTTCCTCACGGCAATCAGTAGCCACTCGAAACCGAACCAGGACAGTACCGCAGGGTGTCCTACATACCCGATCATCTTCCCGGCTTTGGGACCGCTGGCATATCGTTCACCGCGGTTTTTGCGCTTGCGAATGATGATGTTTAGACACCCGTCGCAATCATGGATTAGGTTTGCAAGGTGGAAGTCTGACAGCAGCGCGGCTGACTTGTCCGGGTTTGTGTTTAGGTGGTAGATGTTCATTCTATCACCTCCCACTTTGCGATCAACGGCTGAACGATCAGATTGTCCCTGGATACCCTGTTGGGTGCCCCGCCCCAGAATATTTCACCGCTGTCGCAGTAGGCATCGTCACCATATTCACTCTTGAAACATGCCTCGTTATCAAACAGAAAGAATCCTGGTGGACAGTCTGACAAGCCGCACGGCCACCCTTCAGGCACTAGTGTCAGTATCTTTCTCATTCGCCCACCTTCCTGGCCGGGCACCAGCGGCTGAAGAAACAGCCCTTTGCACGTTCCATGATCAGTTCGTTGTTTGACTTCAGCACCTCGTTGACGTGTCGCATACTTTCCAGTTTTTCGCTAAGTGATAAGATCCGGTTCCCTGAAAACCTAAGCTCACGCTCCAGCCTGTCTGCACGTTTTCTCTGATCCCCGGCATCCCCACGGGCCGCGTCACGCTGCTTGAGAAACTTCTTGCTGGTTGCCCTGGAAGTCTCAAGTTTATTCACCAGATCGGCCATTGACAGCCCGGCAACGTCAACGCCTGAGTTCTTCAGCCTGCGTTCTTTTGCTTTTCTTCCCATTATTCGCCCCTCTTCGGTTGACCACCACAAATTGAGCGGTCGCTGTTGCACCCATCACACGGATATTTTCCCTTGGCTGTCAGTCCGTACACCATCCGTCCCGAAAGCAGACAACCGGGCGGGCAGTAACCTTGCTGTTTGCACATCTGCAAAAGGTGGTCGTTCTTTGCCTCTTCTGGGTTGTCAAAGTAGTGCATTATTCGCCCCTTGTATCGTTGTATTTCTTCCAGCACTTCCGGGCCTTTGACGGACTGCAATCTGTCGTGATCGGTTTCTTCGTGTAAAGCCTGTTCCATGCCTGATTGTATTCGTTGCATTCGACTAGTCCATCGATGAATGGACAGCGTTGACACCTGGCACGCCTTTTAGGATACTGCATCATCATACCCCCCAACAAGCCATGAGCCCGACGACCATAATGATACTGCCGAAGATCACAGCCAAGATTGAAATTGGATTGATCAGCGCACACGCAACCCGGTACATGCCCGGTGCGCGCAGGTGAAGTCTCAGGTGGTGCTGGCGTAAATCCTGGGGCCAGCATATTGGTGGATCCCGGCGCGTGCCGAAAAGGTTACCGCCCTGTTTCCCTGGTGTCAGTTTGTGTGGTGTGTTCATCACTTCCCCCTACCGCAGACCTTGCACACCGGCCTGTCGTCGCAAAACTCACAGTACTGGGCAGCGGTAAAGGCCCCGCCAATATCCCCGTAGAGCGCCTCTGTTGCGATGCATTGCGCATCTTCGATCGTGTCTGCGAGGTTGATTGCTACCAGGGCGGCTCTGTATTTGTCTTCCATCTTATTCCCCCAAATCAGCACACCGGCAGGAACACAATGGCTCATCACGGCCACAGGCCCGGCTGACTGTGCAGCGGTTATACTCAAATTCAATCTCTGCTGCGTAAATCCCGCCCACGGCCTGCACCACGCCCCCGGTTGTCGTTGTCCCTGTCTCACAGATGATGTCGCAGGAACAGTGATAGCGTGCCACGTCTACGGCTGGTAGCGGCGCTACTGCCGGGCTGCATGATGCGAGTATGAGGATGGCTATTATGCGGTTCACTATCCCCTCCCATGGATGAAATCGTCAGCTTCCGTCAGCGTGTCAATCAGGCAACCCAAATCACCAACATGCGCCCAGTTGACTTCCGTGCCAGCCTCGGCAACGTGCTCGGCCAGTCCCTTCGTAATGTTCACCAGCAGCTTGCGTGCTTCCTCGATTCTGTCGTTGTATTTTTCTGTGGCTGTCGGTTTCATCCTTCCCCCCCGCCGGATATCACCCCGGCTTTCATCTTCACATTTAGGGCACCTATCGCCCGCCATATCCGTGTTCCATTCTTCATGTATGTTGCACCATTTAGTTGTCATTGGATGTTGCCCAATCAAGGATAACCCGTTTCACGTCTGCCAGCGTCGTCCGTGCGCTGTCATAGTCGCTGACCAAAAAGTAATCATTTCGCATGTCGGCTCCAGCAAATCCTTCGAGTATGTAACAGTCAGCAACGTATCGGTCGCAATCGGTAGGGTTGTCAACTTCCTTGTGGATTTCGCCAACATTGACGCCATCAACAAAAACTGCCTGTATGGTTTTGCCGTTGGAGTATGGTTGCCGCTGTGCTTTTCCGTAGGTGACTGTCAGTTTCTTTTCCATCTTGCTTCCCCTTTTCAACCC
>Ga0233431_1006031_pt1 | contig 11230 bp, 9 predicted proteins | sample SI_118_April2016_FD_179867 | JGI IMG/M metagenome (GOLD analysis project Ga0233431, IMG submission 179867) | Seawater microbial communities from Saanich Inlet, British Columbia, Canada - SI_118_April2016_200_MG | ecosystem: Environmental > Aquatic > Marine > Inlet | place: Canada: British...
TTCTCCTGCGGATGAAGAACAAGGTCAGTTGAGAGTACCCAGCGATGATGATCTGCCATCCCCCGAAAAAGTTGAAGCAATGGCTGAGAGGGAATCAAAAGAACTCAAGGCTCTCGAATCGAGAGCGGCCCACTTTAAACATCCAGCACGAACGGTACTCACTGTACGCTCGGTGGAAGACCTCAAGCCTATAGCCGAACAACTACACAAAATATCGTCACTGAAGAGCGCAACGCTGGGAAGGGATTCAGGATGGGAGGTTGCTGCCGGACAGGAGATTATGGCCGGGGAGTCAGTCGTCTGGGTAGAGCTTCAGAGAGCAACAGAGGCTTTGCTCAAACAGATAAGAGAGCGTCTGTCCAAAGCAGCTAAGTTTGATGTGAATGGCATGGGTGACAGGCCTCCAAGAGCTGTGCTCAAGGATGCAAGGGAATTGCTCAAGCATCTCTGTGATGGGGGGACGTTGGGGGCTTGGTTTTCAAGGCCGCTTGTGGTCAAGCGGGCCATATATCTTTTGAAGGATGTCTCAGTAGATGGACGGCTATGCAAGACCTGCGAATCACTTGAAGACCTGATTCAATGGCTTGAGTTGCAGGAGGCAATCCAGGGGCTCAAGGAGCAGTGGCAGGCACATGCCACCAGCATTGACATCGCGAAGGCACCTTTGAATCAGGTCGTCGGAAGATTTGAACAGGAATATCAGAGACTCATAGCCGTTATGTCTCTGGGAGGTGAAACAGACGCCATCAGTGAAATCTTGATGACGTGGGATCCGGCAATCATCCCTGCGTGGGAACAGCCGGAATCAGTAACGGCTTTGGAACGCTTGGCAAAGGCTATCATCGCCGAAAAGATCTTGTTTCAAGTAAGAGACTGGTTTTCCGCAAAGATCAAGAAGATCTCAGTGGCTGCAATATCGCAACCCACAGCACCCCAAGTAAAGCAAGCTCTTACATCACTTGAGTCGAGGTCCGTCAGTGAATATCGTGAGGCTTACAACGAAATCCGGCGACTTAACAAGGTCAAGGCCACAATAAAGGAACGAGATCAAAGGGTATCCTCCTTGAAAGACAGGCTTCCCCGATTGGCATCGACTCTTTTGGATTCCATTGGCGATAGTAGCTGGGACAAACTACTCAAGAATATTGAGCATGCGTGGAACTGGAAATGTGCTGAAGCGTGGCTCATAGAAGTCAGTGATCCCGGGGCTGAAAGAAAGCTGCAAACCAATCTAAAACAAATTCGTGCGGAAATCTCCGACACGTTGGCCAACCTGGCTGCTGAACTGGCGTGGAGGCACTGTATAAATAAAATGGGGGATGCGAATTATTCTAGCCTGATTGCTTGGAAGAACGCGATTGACCGACTGGGAAAAGGCACGGGTAAATATGCGGAACGAAACCGATCCATTGCTCGGGACCGTCTTGAAGAATGCCGTGGTGCCGTGCCGGCCTGGGTCATGCCGATTCACAGGATACTTGACACCGTTAAGCCTGCTCCTGGGATTTTTGATGTCGTGATCATTGACGAGGCCAGCCAATCCGGTCCAGAGGCCCTCTTCCTTGCATATTTGGCCAAGCAAATAGTTGTGGTCGGGGACGACAAACAGATCCGCCCTGAAACTATAGGGTTGGATCAAGATCAGGTCCATCAACTACAGAGGCGGTATCTGAAGGAGATCCCGCACCGGGAGATCTATGATCCCACCGAGAGTCTTTTTGGCATTGCAACCGTACGGTTCGGAAACCCGGTGCGTCTTAGAGAGCACTTCCGCTGCATGCCCGAAATTATTGGGTTTTCAAATAGGCTCAGCTATGAGGACCAACCCCTAATACCCCTGCGCCAATTTGGAGGCGATCGGATTGAGCCGGTGCTGAAGGCAATCTATGTACAAGGTGGTTTTCAGGATTTAGGAAAGGGAAAGGTCAACAAGGTCGAAGCTGAGCAGTTAGTGGATGCGATTGAACAATGTTGCGAAGATCCGAGATATAGGGATAAGTCAATTGGCGTGATTAGCCTCTTAAATACCTCGGACCAGGACAGATACATTGAACAGCTGTTGGTTAACCGCTTGGACCCTGAAGAGATTGAGCGGCGCAATATCATATGTGGTGACGCTTACGATTTCCAGGGTGATGAACGAGACATCATCTTCTTGAGCACTGTATCTGCACGAAGCGAAGGCACTCGTGTCCGTGCGATGACAGGCCAAAAGGCGGAGCGCCGGTTTAACGTTGCCGCAAGCCGCGCAAAAGACCAGATGTGGCTATTCCATTCCTTTAATGCAGGTGAACTGGGGCAGAAGTGTCTTCGCCGCCGTCTCCTGACATACATGAATGAGCCTAGGACGGACCCTTTAGGCGGCACGATCTCTATGTCTTTAGCCGAACTACATGAAATGGCGAAGACGGCTCAGAGAAGCGTTGATAGCCCTCCACATCCCTTTGATAGCTGGTTTGAAGTCGATGTTTACCAGGCGATAGCAGACCGACAGTATGTGGTAGTGCCTCAATATGAGGTCCGTGGTTACCGGATAGATATGGTCATCATTGGAGGTGCCAGAAAACTGGCCGTTGAGTGCGATGGAGACTATTGGCATGGCCCTGAAGAATATGAGAAAGACCTACGGAGACAATACGACCTTGAAAGGTGTGATTGGGAATTTTTCAGGGTGCGGGGTTCCACCTTCTATCATAACCCCGAGATGGCATTGGATGACCTTTGGAAACTCCTGGCACATAGTGATTTTGGGGGTTCATCCTCGGCAGACGAAGAAGCAGGGGACACTTTTGATTATGACACCACGAAGTCGGCCGATGAAGCCGCATTTGCCGACGAAGCCGAATCAGAAAGCGGGACGATAGAGTCTCCCGGCCCAATCCGAAAGCATCCAAGGCAGGAAAAAGCCGCAGAGGTAATGTCAAAACGCACAACGAAAAAGAAGACAAAAATTCGCAAGATGGATGTTAGTTCAGCTGAAGACCTCCTTACCCTGACGAACAAAGTTCTGGGCGAGGCAATAATTTCCATTCTTGGTGAGCGTCCGAATAACTCGTGTAAAAAAGAAACGATGACTACCCTCGTGTGCCAATACTACAACGTCCTTACTCGTGGAAATCCAAGGATAAAGATCCAAAGGAAGGTGAATGGCGTTTTAACCCACCTTAAGAAGAAAAAGTTTGCCCGTGAATATAAGGCGAAAAACATACGCATTCAACTTATGCCGGCTGGTAAATCATTGTTAGCGAAGAGTGCCCAAATGGGAATACCATTCAATATAATTGAGACACAGGTAAGAGAGAGAAGGGATGCCTCTGTAGGTGGCAGTGATGGGTTGCTTCTAAGGGCTATAGAGCTTCTCAAGAAGGAACAACGGCAGTGGTCTAGATCGGAAATCATAAAAGCTCTAAAGATGAGAAGCTCGGATTGGAAAGAACTTGTACGAGGTATTGTATCTCACGATGAAATTGTTCGTACAGGAGAGAAACTGACTACACGATATCGATATCAAGGGAAAACAGACGGAAAAATGGCCGGGGTCAATGGCCGAAGGCGTGGGGTCAGGCGTGGGGTCATAGCTTGATTTGTGATTTAGGGGCTTTTCTAAATGATGAATTATGAATAGCGAATGATGAAATATTTCAAAGAGCCATGGGAGTTAGTCACAAATCAAAGTGACCTTCCTCCCTTGCGATGCAGAAAGTAGTCTTGCAGTTCTTGTTCGCTGATTTTATCCGGTGCTTTTTTGTAAAAATCCACCAGCATGCGCAAGGCTCGTGTATAACATTGCTGAGTCCGCGGGCTCATGCCTGCAAGTTGCAGGGCCCTCATCGATTTTTGGTAATAGTCTCTCATGGCATCTCTCTTTTATTAAAAGGGTTCTGCCATCTGCCCAACGCAGACAGCTTATGAGAGACACCATACATTAAAGAGCGATGATGCTATGACGAATGTGGATTTTAACTGCGAAATGGGATCTTGGGGGTTGTTTTTCTGCCGCGTAGCGGCTTACTTGAACAAGTCATTTGAGTATCGACGTGAAAACGCTGGCGCGTTTCCCGCGTCTCAACCCAGCGTTAGCATTTTTTTATTGGAGCAATCAAATTGAAAAAACTATTTGTTGTGATGATAATTGTCGGATTGACATTTATTTTTTTGGGTGCCAAAGCATATGGGAGCGGAAATAACGATGCCCTCTTAAAGCGCAAAATAGTAAGCTCTTGGGCGGAGGGTGAACGCCCGTATTCCATAGCTACTTTCGAAAGTGATGGAAACTATCATGGAAAGATGTGAAAATCTCCAGATAAAAAAGAACTTATCATAATATTGGAAGGCAAATGGTGGATTCAGGATGGGCATTTATTCACTACAGTTCATAAGGCCGAGCCGCCATTGATACCGCTTACGACAAAGCCAGTTGTAGATATTATTGTCAGCATATCAGATGAGGCAATGGCGCTAATTGATGAGAAAGGGCTTCAATACTACAAAACAAAAGTAAAATAGCTTGCTAACCTGTCGGTTGCGCTGGCCGGGCGAAATCTTGCGGCTCGCGTGAATTTCGTTAAAATCCGGCCTGCCCGTCGCCGGTCAGCTCACCTTATCGTTCGGCAGGAGGAAATATGGATTCATCAAATATAATTTTTGGTCTCCTTAATATTTCAAGCGCTTTATTATTTATTTTAATCAGTGTTCCACTTGTGAAACAAAAGGACCTGGGGTCACCCTTGATTTGTGATCAAGGGCCATTAGGAGAGCCGGGTTAAACTTGAGCGTGATATGATCAGGCAACGCGATTGGGCTTATTCGGCTCTTGCATTTGGTTGCCCTGTAGATAAGCTTGAAGACCTTAGAAATGAAATCATTAAAACGCACGGCAAGAAACTCGAACTAATTGCAGAAGAAAAACCAAAGAAAAGGCGCAAATCTAATAGCAAAAAAAGGTGATCTGCGAACAAATCGTTTGACTCTGAGCGGAATATCTTACGGAAAAATTCGTTAAGTTTTGGTGGGTTGTGCCGGTCCCGTCGCCGCTAGGTCAACTCACCGTTGTGTGCAGAAAGGGGAGAAAATAAATTACGGATTACGCTGTTTGAATCGCTTATATACTTCATCATCATTTCTTTTTCCAACAACTGCGATATAAACAGTATCCTTATCAAATCTATAGACTATCCTGTATTCACCAATATCGGCTCGCTGATATTCAGGATATCCAGATAATTGCTTGGAATCATGCGGCGTTGGATTTTCTCTAAGGGCAAGTATAGTCCCGACTACTTGTCTATATTGTTTTGGAGGAAGCTTTTTTATGAATTTACCAGCTGATTTTGTGATATCAATTTTATGCATATGATCAATTCCCACTTAGGAGTGCATTCGTGACTTTTTCTCCTAGATAGCCTTCTTCTTCAGCTATTTTGGCTTTTGAAGCCCAGTAGGCATCTTCATAGGCCAGGAATTTTTCATACATAGAGTTCGATATTAATACGGATTTTATTCTACCGGATTTTTCTACAATTACGGGATTTGTTTCAGCCGCATCTAAATATTGCCCAAGTCTATTTTTAAGTTCAGTGGCTGTTATTTGCATAGTAACCTCCTTTGATATTATTTATTAACCATAATAGCCATATTAGCTAAATTAGTCAACGGCAAAAACCATGCTTAAACCGCACACAACCATAGCGATGAACGCAGACGCCTAATATCGTGCGGCTTTCACTGGTCGAGGCGGTATGGGCATTTTGGGGAGCCCCAAAAAAAGGTATGGGGTCAAACCTTGATTAGTGATTAATGGCCTTAAGGAGGGACGGGGTTAAACTTGAGCGTGATATGGGCGGTGGACCCCAAAAACTGGACCATGTGCTAAGCTATAAGTCAGACAACTTCAACCAAGGAGGATCTGACAATGGGAAAGAAACGGAAAAAGCACAGTCCCGTGTTTAAAGCTAAGGTCGCACTGGCTGCAATTCAGAACGATGAAACCGCAGCACAGCTTGCCAGTCGATTCGGTGTCCATCCTACAATGGTTTCCACCTGGAAGCGGCAGTTACTTGACGGTGCTTTTAATCTCTTCGATAAAAGCCATAAATCCCGGAAACAGTCAGAGGCTCAAACCGATGAACTTTACCGCCAAATCGGCCAGCTTAAGGTGGAAAACGATTTTTTATCACGAAAGCTCGGCAGTTGAATCGCAAGCAACGTCTTTCGATGATGGAGCCGATGGCCAAACCGCCGAGCATTCGTCGACAATGTGAAATTTTGGCAACCAACCGTTCATCATATTACTACAAGCCGGAACCCATTAAGCTCGAAGATCTGAAACTGATGCGAAAGATCGACGAATTATACACAGAGCAACCGAGTCGGGGCAGCCGGTCGATAGCCAGACAACTGCGTCGTAAAGGTATCAAGGTCAATCGCAAAAGGGTCCACCGCCGATCTGTCAAACTCGGCGATGGTTTTAGATACGGTTGATATCGTCAAAACAGCCATACAAAAGGGGGGACAGGTTTATCTCATTGTAAATAACAGGGCCGCCGGCAATGCGCCCTTAGCAGCAAAAGAGATTGCACGTCAAATTTTAGCTTCATCATGAAAACGATTTCCGCTAAGGGGACGTTGTAATGGGGGATATTGATGTAGAACGTGCGGAAAATCCATTGTGGTAAGGTTTAAATTCTTGACAGTTTTACAGAAAGCGCCAGAACGTCAAACGAGCCCAATGATCACAGCCCCCTAAAAGCTGTGCGGCATTCGCTTTGTCTTTTCCCAGATTAATCTTTACAGTTTTTGATCAACCGGGACATCCAACCACATTTGCCGGTTTGTGATGATATTGAGAGGTGCGCGCTATTTGCCCAGTACCGCCTTACAAAAGGTTTTTAATTGACGGGGGGAAGGGTTTCTTGGGGCATACCCGTTTCTGTGCGACAAATACATTTTGTTTTGCGAACGCTCTGCACGAACGCCCTCTGCTATTGAAGAGCTTGCCGCTCAAATCTCCCAGGAAATCGGGCTCTACAAGAAGACTAATCTTTTGAAAATATCATGAAAAGCCTTTAAAAAACCTGAGAGGCCGGCGTTTCACAATTAGACCCGGTCCATCCTGGGTCGCATGTGCATACATCGAGATCACTACAAGTGCCGTTGCCACTGCAGACGTTTGAGGCCTGATAGTCAATGCCAAAACAGCTATCACGAATCTCATTCTCACACAAATCACCTTCAAAGTCGTCGTCACAGACGCACACATCAGTAAGCAAACACACCCCACGTCCTGAGCAGACGTTAGAATCATCAGAAGGCAGGCCATCACATGTTACTGTGGTAAGGTATTCGCACTGATCGCCAATACCATTATTATCTTCATCTGCTTGATCAGCATTCGCTATATACGGGCAATTATCATATGGGTCCAGGACCCGGTCACCATCCGTATCGGCAGCACATATGATACGCCCTGTCTCGTTTATGCCTATCATAACTTCTGATGGGGCACATACCTGGCGGGCCCAGACCGCATCATTGCCATCTTTACCATCCACGCCTTGTGGGCCTTTTGGACCTACTGGACCTTGAGGGCCAGTAGAACCCGTTTCGCCTTTGGGACCTACCTGGCCGGTGGGACCGGTATCGCCTTTGAGGCCCGCTTGGCCGGTTGGACCAGTTGGGCCGGTATCACCTTGGGGGCCTTGGGGTCCCGTAGGACCTTGGGCACCATTCGTACCGGCCTGGCCTTGGGGACCTTGCGGTCCGGTGTCTCCTGTATCCCCCTTTAACCCCTGCGGGCCGCTTGCCCCCACGGTCAGGTCATAGGCGGCGTAATTCATGTCGGCCGGGCCGGTGCGTACGGTCAATAAATAATCGCCGGCCGTGAACTGCGGCGGCAGGGCGGTTATGATTTCGGTGTCGTTATGACTGACCACAACCTGCGGGTCACTGCCTAAGGTAACAACCGGCGTTTGGGGGCTGCCGAAATTTTCACCGCTGATGATGATATTTTGGTTCAACATATCAACATAGACTTCCCGAATCATGAGCTGCCAGGAACCCGGGGCAGGTGTGGCCGAGGAGGTGATGGTCCAGATGAGCTGGGCCGGGTCGAACTGAAATTCCCGGGTCTGTTGGATGACAAACGTATCCAGGCTGGTGACCGTCGTTCCGGCAGGCACGTTACCAAAGGAAAGGGTGCCGTCTACCACCACCGTGGCCGGGGTGTTGGAGGTGAGTGTGGCCGTGATGTTCTGGGCATCACCTAAGGTGTTGTTGGTGATGTCGGCCTGGTAGGTGTAATTGAAATGGGTGCGGTCGACCCGGGCGGTGCCCACCAAAACGAAGTTGTCGATGGCCAGGTTTTGAAAGTTAATTGCGCCTTTCGCACCTGTGGAAAACGCCAGGCAAATCATTATCAAGGCAAAGGTGAAGATCGAACGTTTCATCAGCATCTCTCCGTGCAGCGTGGTAGGCGTATGTGTGGGAATGGGTGTATTTCTTGCCGCTTATTGTTTTTGCTTTTTTCTGGTGACCATCCAGCCGATAAATCCCGAGCCCAGCAAAAGCAGCGTCGAGGGCAGGGGTACGGGCGTGACCTGGCTCATGTCGACGGTGTCGCCCATACCGACGGTTTGAAAAAACTCATCATGGATTTCATAAAACTGGCTGCCCGGCGCACCAGTACCGGCCCAGTCAAATTCCACGGTAAAAGGGTCAGCCAGGGAGGCGTTGTTGGTCATGGCCAGGGCATCGTAGGCGCCGTCGTCGGGCAGGGTTGCATCCGGTTGCCAGGTGATAACATCCCAGTCGGAATTTACGACCGGGGGTGGAGACTGGATATTGCTAAATGGCAGATTGTAGTCGAAATAGATGGTAAAACCATGGTTGGTATCAAAAGTGTAATTGTTGACCTGGTAGGTGTATTGCCATAAATCCTGACCAATATTTACATCGGGCAGATCCATGGCGTCATAAGTTATTTGATAGGCCAGAGCCGACGGCAGAGGTACTACCACAAAAACAAGCAGCAACACCATGGCCGCAACCATCCAAAACTGTGACCTGCCTTTTTCCTTGCGCAAATGCCATTGGAGAAAGTGAGCTTTCATTTCGGGACTCCTTTTTTGCATCAGACAATTTGAACCGGCCAGGCGAATTGGGATAACGGTCACTGGCTGCTATGTTTTTAAAAGGCTTGCAGTGTGAATGAAAATCTTCAAAATCTTCAGCCGTGACAAAACATCTCAAAAAGAAATGCTCGGCTGAAAGGAATTGCTTATTTGTTTCAAACGCCTTTCGGCGAAATCATATTCAGGCGGAGGTGCAGCAAAAGTATAATTGAGATAGCCTCTATTACATATTATGGTGGTTACTAGGTATCAAGTACTAGACGTAAAAATGGTCCCCCCCTTAACTCGCAGTACTTTGCGGTTAAATTTGGCAGGACCTAAAAAGTGAAAAACATGTGCCGCTGATTAAATAGATATCTATATTTGTATTAATATATTAACAGGATACGGACTTTGAGAATTTATTTCGGAGTTCTTGCGAATCGATTTGTCTAAGTGTTTTCAGCAGGGACTAGGGGGGACTAGTACCCCCTATTTTAATCATCATTCAAGCAGATATTATCAATTGAGAGTCAGTTTCAAAACGTCCCACTTTGGCCAATCTCTGCGTTGGGCTCAAATTTCAATCCTCAAAATACTTAATGTATTCTTCCGGTTGAAAAATTCGCCCGCCTTGACCTTGACCAAACTGAAACGTTTGAAATTGGCTCTTGAGAAAAACAAAATGGGTTGTTTCTAATAAAACAGGGCCTAATTTAAAAAAGGAAAAGGGCTTTTGGAATGATGAATGCCGAATGACGAAAAAGTTTGATTTTCAACTGTACAAGTTTTTACGTAAGCCTTTAAGCGTAGAAGAAAATTTTCAATGAAGCCTTACCTGCCGGGCGAATTTCGTAACGAAGCTGGAAGCGAATCGGGCGGTTGAATCGCCCTATCTTGAAATCATCTGTCATTTTGTCCAGTATTTTCATTCATAATACAAAAAATACATATTGCCTGGTCGTGGCCGGGATGTCATTCGATATTGTTTGATTTAACACGGTATTTTTATTGTTAACAATTTGCTTGATACTACTATCTTTTAAATGTATATTGACACTATACATTTTAAGAGGAGTTGGCCAATGAAGGCAACTATTGTCGATCTAAGATATAAAATGAATGATGTCCTTAAGGCGCTCGACCGGAATGAAAAAGTGACCGTCTCGTTTCGCGGTAAGGTAAAGGGGGTTTTAGTGCCTGCGGTCAGGAAGAAAGAGATGAAAATGGTCGATCATCCATTTTTCGGAATGTCAGCCCAAGATGATCAGAAATCAGTATTGGACGAACTAAACGATCTACGGAAATCCCGTTACGATGATATTTGATACCGACATATTCATCTGGGCGCAAAGGGGCAACGAAAAGGCCGCACGCGTTATGGAAAATGCTGCCGAGCGGTGTCTCTCCGTGCAAACCTACATGGAGCTGTTTCAGTGTGCCAAGGACAAAAAACAACACAAACAAGTAAAAGATTTTTTAACGGCATTCGGATTCATTGTTCTGCCACTGACTGAAAACATTGGGCACCGTGCATCCATTTACATCGAAGAATACACGCTGGCCTCAAGCCTCAGGTCCGGTGATGCCATAATTGCCGCCACGGCTGTCGAAAATAACCTGCCGCTTGTCTCGAGCAATTTCAAACACTTCAAGATGATAAAAGAATTAACGCTGAAACGTTTTAAGCCATAAACCGCGCCATCCATGAAAAGTTGCCAGGCTATGGCATGATTCCCGACGAGGGCTTGGAGCGTAAGCGAGCGGTTAGGATATCGTTTTTTGAAATCACCCGTCATCTCCCCGGGAACCGATTCGAAATGACTATTAAATATCATTATTGCCCAACTGAAGACAGGTCTTCAGCCGATTGTGAAAACTTTAAACTCGGAATTTTTTGTTGAAATATCCTCATCCATAGTGTTTATTATCGGCATATTTCCAGACCATTCTACATTTTTTTATTTGAAATAATAAAAACAGGTTCAAACCCCTGTTTGTTTCGCTGCTCAACCGGATTCATACTATTCAGCTTTTAGCCAACCGGCATATCTAACCAGTTTTGCCGATCTGTGATGATATTGAGAGGTACGCGCTATTTGTTCAATACCATCACAGATCGG
>Ga0233431_1006032_pt1 | contig 11228 bp, 15 predicted proteins | sample SI_118_April2016_FD_179867 | JGI IMG/M metagenome (GOLD analysis project Ga0233431, IMG submission 179867) | Seawater microbial communities from Saanich Inlet, British Columbia, Canada - SI_118_April2016_200_MG | ecosystem: Environmental > Aquatic > Marine > Inlet | place: Canada: British...
GAAGGACCAGAACACGCAAGTATTAGGAATATGCAGGCGGAAGAGAGAAAATGGTCTGGCGAATTCAAAGAATTTAAGGTTTTAAGGTTTTAATTCTTTTCAAAACCCTTAAAAATACTATTATCTAAAAACTACTATGGTAGAATTAAAAGGAAGAGAAAAGCAAATTGTTGATGAAAGAATTAAAAAAATAGCTGCGCTTCGGGAAGAAGGCATCAACCCTTATTCGCATCGTTTCGATTTAAACGAAAAAAGAATTCACTCTGTTGACATTAAGGAAAAATTTTCAAAGCTAGAAGAAGAAGAAAAATCTGGTGAAAAAGTTATTATAGCTGGCAGGATTATGACTAAAAGAAGTTTTGGGAAACTATCTTTTTTCAACGTACAAGATTTAAAGGGAACTATTCAAATCATCGTACAAAAGGGGGAGGTCCCAGAAGAAGTAGTTACCATATTCAAAAAAATTGATGCTGGGGATATTGTTGGGGTTTAAGGAGAAGTTGTCAAAACCAAAACTGGAGAAGTGTCCATCATGGCCAATGAGCTTTTTATTTTAACTAAGGCTATTTTGCCATTACCAGACAAGCATGCCGGATTAAAAAATGAAGAAGAAAGATTGAGGAAAAGATACTTAGATATCACCATGAACGAAGACGTAAAAAATATTTTTATTAAAAAACAAAAATTTTGGAATTCTGTTAGAAGCTTCTTGTTAGATAGGGGGTTCTTAGAAGTTGAAACTCCAATAATTGAAAACTCTGCCGGGGGCGCAGCAGCAACCCCATTCGCTACACATCACAATGCTCTAGATATGGATGTATTCCTAAGAATTTCTATGGGAGAGTTATGGCAAAAAAAATTATTAGTTGCGGGATATGAAAAAACATTCGAAATAGGTAGACAATTCAGAAACGAAGGTATGGATACTGAACATTTGCAAGATTATTCACAAATGGAATTTTATTGGGGATATGCTAATTTTGAGGATGGGATGAAACTTGTTGAAAAATTCTATAAAGAAATCGCAATGGCAACTTTGGGATCATTAAAATTTGAAACTGGAGAACATAAAATTAACCTAGGAAAGAAATGGGAAAGATATGATTTTGAAAGTTTGATAAAGGAGAAAACCAATGTGGATATCTATAACGCTGATAAGTCTGAAATCATAAAAAAATTAAAGGAATTGAATATGGAATTTGATGACTCTGTTGGACGATGGAGACTTGTAGATTTACTTTGGAAATATTGCAGAAAAGATCTTAGTGGCCCTGGATTCTTAACGGGACAACCTGTTGAACTAACACCTCTAGCCAAACGAAGCCAGAGCGATCCAAGAAAAGTTGAACAGTTCCAAGTCATTTTGGCTGGAAGCGAAATGGGGAATGGGTATAGTGAATTGAATGATCCAATTGACCAAGAAGAAAGATTAAAGGAACAAAAAGGACTTGGTGAAGAAGGTGACGAGGAGGCCATGGAGCACGATGAGGGATTTATTGAGGCTTTAAAGTATGGAATGCCTCCTGCCTGTGGATTCGGATTTAGTGAAAGATTATTTTCAATTATGATGGATAGACCAATTAGAGAATGTGTTGTGTTCCCATTAATGAAACCAGAGAATATCCCTGATATAAAGAAAAAAGATAAAAAATAGTTCTCCTTATTCTAATTTTAATCTAATAATATTATTCTCTAAGTCATATTCTTCTCCAGATTCAACAATTTTAAATTCAATTTCATTTAAATTTCTAGAAGACAACTTAAAATTTTCCACACTAAAATTACTAACTCCACCTACGACTAAAGCCCCTAACTCAAAAGAGCCTTGTTTCTTAGAGCCGCTCCAAATCTCCAAATCAATATCCGTAGAGTCCAGTAACCCTTCATTTGCAAGACTTATATTGAAATCTAGATAAATACCCCTCTTCTCAGCAGAAACTGCTTTAAAATAAATTTCAGGAAGTGCTTCTATTGAATAAAGTCTAACCAAGTCCTCAACAAATTCATTATCCATCTCCTGCTCACAAGAAAGATAAGGATAAAGTATCGAGCTCTTATTGTCGACATGTGCGTAACCAAAAACATGAAGAAGTTCGTGGAGCTCTACTAATGGACCATCGCACTCCTGCACCCTTTTATTATAACGATCTTCATAAAGCATGATTTCTCCTTGAATGATTAACGGATACAAACTTAAATTCAAAAATTTACTAGGACCCCCCTCCCCTTTGATAAAAACACCTTCTCCAAAATTTTCCTGACCTGCAGCACAACCAATCAGAATATCAGCATTATTGCTTGAAACTTCATTGAATTGCAGAATTTTCGTAGAATTTTCTAGCATAAAGAATGCTCCTTCCATTCTGGCCATTTTGTCCAATGAACATCCACCGATGAAGCTGTAGGAAAGGTCAGATGAGCCAAAACGCATATTTGGGGAAAACTGTGTTAATTCGCTAGAAGTACCCGCCTCCGCATCTGGTAATCCCTTTATGGAGCCTTGTAATAATAAATCACGAGCTTCTCCTGGTAAAATTGTATAGGCGTACGATAAGAACAACCCGATTAGCCCCAAAAGCACAAAAGTCACAGCCACCTTCTTAATCCACATAATAAAACGACAACTCAAATGTTTAAATAAGTAACTCTTCCAAAATTATTTCTTTTTCTTGGCCTTCTTCTTAGAAACCTTCTTCTTGGCCTTTCCAGTATTTTCACCCGAGGCCAACTTACGAGCTACCGAATCCACCAATTTACCATCTTTAGCCAAACCATTATCCTCTAAAACCTTGGTTGCAATTTGAACTTGTTTCAATAAATGGTCAATTTTAAACTTAGCATTCTTCGCAACTTCATCATACCTATGGAGTCTTCCCGCCATATTATTCAAAAGCGAGGTTGATTCTTCTAGCCCTAATGACACACTCTTCGGATCAACTACTTCAACGGACGCAGGCATATAATCGAATACAAGATCAAATAAATCTTTTAAAGTTTCAACTTTGACTTCAACCTCCGCAAAACAACCGAAAAATCCGTCAGACTCCTCTATTGTTTTTGGTTCATTAATTTCAGAAGACAAAACCTCAACGCTCTTCCTATTCTTAATATTATTAATATGCGTGTCTAGGGACTTTTTCAAATAGTCCGCTGGCTTTCCCATCATTTCAACAATCATTATTGCAGTTACCATTTTTGTGTTTTTTGTTTTTGGGCAAAAAGGGTTCTCGCGCCTCCTTGGTGCCATTTTTTTGTGTTTTGTGTTTAACTGAAAAGCAAATAAGCAATAATCAAAATCAAAAAGAAAGAAAACAGATAAAACGCGATCCGTCGAATCCGTTCATTTTTTGACTGATAAATGACCTCACTTGTCCGCTCTATATTCTCCGGGGCTTTCAGGTTTATAACTGTTTTGGCAGATTCATTAACCTCTAAAATAACAGCCGAAGATAACCTGTTCTTTCTCTCTTCAATTGACAAATAATCTCTGCTATTGGTAGAACGGGTATCATCAATATCAGAATTTTCTTGTTCAGCGTCTTCCGGATCATCAGAAACACAGGCAAGACCCTGGTCTATAATTTTCTGCAACGTGATCTCTCCGATTCCACTAACATCTATCAAGCTATCAATATCAGAAAAAACCCTAGTGTCTATAATACGTTGGGCATACGTAGGTCCAATACCAACCAACTCATCTAGTTCAACTAATGATGCTTCATTAATATCAATTTGCCCGTCTGTGCATCCAGCAGTTACACAACTCAAAAAAATCAGAGAAAGCATAAAAAAATATTTTATATTCATTTTATCCATACATTAAAACGCCAGCAACTACTGCAGAATGCATTACAAACCATAACGAATAAGCTATTACTAATGGCTTTTCCTTATGAACAAACCCATAAATCAACCATGGAACCCCTAGTATCAACCATAGAGTCCAAGAAAACAAAGAAACTCCAACAGCACTTTGGTTCAGAAAAATTTTAAGGACCTGGGGAATAGCGGAAGCTGGGCCAAGAATCGCGACTAAGACCAATAATTTATCTAAAAATCTTATCCAAAATTGCGGATGCGGATACTCCTCCAAGTTATTATGAACTCTTTTTCTCTTACTTATATGATGCAAACCATTACTATTAACCATTTTTTAACCACTTCTTATATTTTTCAACGAAATCATCATATATAACTTTTACGCGTCTGCCTTCTTTTACTTTACTAGCTATTAAAATCTCATTAAAAATCCCAAGCTTCAAATAAAGTGCACATTTCTCTTTTTCAATTTTGGAAAGCATCCCATTTTGTTTCACCTCTACTCCAATAACTTTATAGAATTCTCCTCTTTTCTGAATTGCTATAAAATCTGGAAATCCAGTTCCAATAACCATGACTTTATTATATGGATTAAATTTCCTCTTCGCTGGAGTTACTTTTTCAATCTCCAAATCCATATTATTAGACCATTTATCCACTGTAAAGTTTTTCTCCTCCAGGTCTTTTCTAACCCTCGCTTCAAATTGTACACCACTAGATCTACTTTTACCACCACGAACAACATTCTCTTTTTTCTTTAAAATAACATTGCCTTTTTCATCAAAATCAATATCATGTTCCACTTCTTTTCCAGGAGTTTTAACTTCCATACAGATATAATAGCAAAGCGCTTTTTTATTCTTTATCATAATCTTTTTATACCCCTAAATATTATTAGGAAAGATAAACATGTTACAAAACCAAATCATATTATTGATTACATTCTTACTCCTATCTGGATTTTTTTCAGGAATTGAGACTGCATTCATGTCCATTAGTAGGATTAAGGTGAAATCTCTTCTAAACCAAAAAAGAAAAGGCGCAAAAACACTTGCAAAATTAAAAGAAAACCATCATAAGCTAATTATTACCATCTTAATAGGGAATAATGTTGTAAACATTGCAGCAGCATCTCTCGCAACAGTTATTTTCTCTCAGATCTTTAGTTCTTCAGTTATCGGTATCTCTACTGGTATTATGACTGTCTTAATTCTTATATTTGGAGAAATAACACCAAAAACAATTGCTGCTTCAAGAGCAGAAAAAATTTCCCTGGCTACAGCACCCTTAATCTATTGGCTTTCAGTAATGTTGTCCCCGCTGGTATGGTTATTTGAAAAATTTTCAAGGGGGATTAATAGAATCCTGGGTGTGCAAGGTGAAGAGAAATTATCAGAAGAAGAATTAGAAACAGTAGTTACCATGGGGCGGAAAGAAGGGATATTGGAAAAAGAAGCAGCAGAAATGATGCATAATGTAATCAAATTTGGAGAAACTACCGCAAGAGAGGTTATGACACCTAGTGTAACAATGGTAATGATTGACGGGAATAAAAAAATAAATGATGTTATAGATTTTATTGTAAAAACTCCATACTCCAGATATCCTGTATATAGCGGGGACGAGAATAATATAGTTGGGATCTTGGATATAGATGATGTGTTAAAACAAGTAAAATTAAAAAAATTATCCACCCCTGTAAAAAAAATTGTCAGACCAGTTTCTTTTATCCCAGAAACGAAAGAAATTGACGACCTACTAACAGAACTAGAGGGGAAAGAGGTTCCCATGGCAATGGTTGTAGACGAATATGGAGAAATAGAAGGGTTAATCACAGTAGAAGACATATTAGAGGAAATCGTTGGGGATATATTCGATAAGAGTAAGACTAAGGGCTTGAATCTAGATAAAACAAAAAATTCCATAATGGTAGATGCCAGGACCTCAATAGATGAAATCAACAAGGCCTTAGAGCTTGGAATCGACGGGCAACACTTTACAACCATAGGCGGGTATATGACTGAAAAGATGGGAAGGATCCCAAGAGTTGGAGAAAAAATGAAACTCAGAAAAGTAACTCTTGAAGTGAGGCGTGCAACTGTTAGAGAAATTAAAAGAATAAAAATTTCTAAAAACTAGTTATAACGATTAGCCGGCATCATGCGCTTATAATATTGTGGACGTCTAATAGCTCTTAAATTATTCTCAGTATAATATTTCATCGAATGACCCTGGTTATGCCCATCCCCTTTAGCTTCTTCAATGGGTGAATAGTCCATAAAAGAATCATAACTAGGGGCGCGAAGAAACATGGGATTAAAAGACCCTAACAACGATGGTGCGTCTAATGGTATATCATTTTCATTCTCATCTACTAAAACGACATTGCAGACATCAGAGAGATTAGAAATTAATTTTAAAATCCCGCTGGATCGACCGCCCCCCATAATCATAACAATTGGCAAATTATCCCGAGGTCCCTTCATAAGTCTCTTGCAAAAAGAGTCCTTCTAAAGTTCCCCTTTGCCCTACTTTCAGCGCTCATTAACATCTCATCCACTTTTTTCTCTAACTCTACTAAAAATTCATCACTAACCGACAATTCCGTCTTACTTCTAACATTACTCTTAATTATTAATCCCATTATTTTTTAACTGATTCCTGCTTTTTTATATTTTGCTCTTCAGCAATTCTCTTGTTAGAACCGATTTTACCAACTTCTTTATATTTCTTATAAACAAAAAACCCGACAGCACCCAGGACAAGGAATAATACCCATCCTATAACAGCACCGACCCCTCCAGATCCACTTTTTACGCTTATAGCGATACATTCATCTAAACAACAAACAGCAGACATCTCAAAAGAGTCAGAAGAATAAGTAGACTCTCCAGATCCACAAGTTAAATTCTGAGTCTCTAAGCAAAATCGACCGCCCAAGTCGGCGCATGTCTCGTCCTCTTCCAATAAAGATTCGTTAAATGAAATCTCTACTGGGATATTAAAACTAGCCCCATTAAACATTATTAAAATTCCACCTTCTGAGTCAGAAGAATCAAACTCAATTTCAAAATCGTAAGTCCGCCCTCGTTTAATTGTAATATTACTTTCGGAAAAATTATAGTCTGAGGTAATAGAAATATCTTCTAAATCTACTCTACCTGTATTTTCGATGGAAAATTCTCGAACAACTTTATCAAATGAATTAAGAGCAATGCTCAAATTGGATGGAGACACTTCAAAAGAAATTAAATCGTCATCTTCTACATCTGTATTATTAACCGGGATATAGGGCGCATCTGTCCCTCCATAATAAATAACTGGCACTTTAAATGTTTTATAAGAATTAATTTCAAAAAGGGAGAACTCGTAAGATGGATTAATTTCCAATTCTATAGTTCCTAAACTATCTAAGGAATAATCTCCTGAGGTAGTTGAAACACTCAATGAATTATTCCCCTTATTAGTAAGTGTTATAGTAATCTCAGATCCAGATGAATAAACAAAACCTGGCTTTACAGATAATATATTTTCAGTTGAGTCTAGAACAGAAAAATTCTTTAGCAAATCAATAGACTGGGTTGAATTTCCCTCGCGATAGAGAATACCTTGGATTTCCAAGGAATAATCTCCAGAGCTAGATGGGTAAATATAGAAATAGTAGTCTTCTTTATATCGTATCATTTCATAATTTGGTGATATGCCCTTTCTCCCTTTTTTAAAAATAAATTCTATAGAGTCACCCAAAAGTTCGACGTTATCCCCCATTTCAACAACCCCAAAAATAGTTTCTCCCAAAACGGTGGACGAATCCATATTGATAGTTGGTTCTGCTACCACTAAACTCAAAAATAATAATCCACACAAAAACCATATTCCTCTATTCATAAAAAGAACAATATTATTACCTATTTAAGGTTTTATCTTATATAAAAACTAAAAACTTTTTTATCAATTACTAGTCTGGCTACTAAGGAAAAAAACACTATTCGATGTGGTTTCATGGATCCCACCTTCTTTTTCAAAAATAGCCTTAGCTTTAGGCAAGGAAAATTTTCCTAAAACTCCAACCTTTGAATAAACGATATAATCGAACACTCTTTCCTCTCCTGCATCTAAGTCACCTATAACCCATTGGATTTGACGCTTATGAGCATCAATCTTGCTTGGTCTAACAGTTCCAAACTTATTATATAATTTTACGATTGCTGGGATCCTATCTGTTAATGTCACATTATCGACATCATGTCTAGCCTTTAAATTTAAATGGATCTTTAAAGCGAAATCCCCACCCTTTGTTTTGATAACTGAAACTGATTTTTTAATTTCTACTCTTTTCTGCAATAGTCTAGTAATACCCACATAGGACAGGGCTATAGCAATAATTATTAAGAAGGGCAACAACCAGTTGGTTTTCACAATGACTTTTAAAGTTTCATCAGGATAAATTCTATCATTCCATGTAAAAGCAACCTTACTACCATCTCTCAAAACTCCTGTAGGCTCAATATTAAACGACGTAAAAAGTCTAGATAAAATATTTTTATTTATAACCACACTTACATCTTCCACAGAATTTCCGATATTAACTTTGTTAACAGTTGTCGTTCTAACTAAAATACCAGCGCTATCTTCCTCACTTCTAATTTCACGTTGTTCATTCAAATAAAGCTTCCCAGTGGTGGAAACGTCACCTGTGGGGGTAGAAATCACGACATCAATTACATAAGTCCCAGCTTTAGTTTTTCTAAGTTTGTCTATGCTGATTGGGACAGAGATCACTTTTTCCTCATTAGGCGATAAAGAAAATGTGTCAGAATAATCAAAAATTACTGAAGAAAAACTAATTTCTACATCATTTAAATTAATATTTTCAAGATTCTTGATTTTTATCATGGCCTCACTATCTTCGATTGTAATTATATTGGTAGACACATCCAAGACATCAGCTATACTAATCAATTTAAGCGTAATTTTATTATCAACCTGCTCCACCTCTCTATGATTTAAAGTATATTTGAATACATATAGCCCATCAACATCCAACCTACTATTTCTCTTTAAATAGAATGTCTTCTCTAATGTTCCACCATCATGCTCAAAAACATTCATTGGAGTAATTTCAATTTCTGAGAATGTATAAACATTATAATTCCCTGGGTCAGCGCCTGCAGCAGTCAGGGTCATTTCAATTGGAATATTGTATTCATGTAGGATAACATTTGTATTTAACTCCTCAGATACGTTTAAACCCACAACAAAGTTAAGCATAACTAGAATTCCAATCAATACTAATAAATTTCTCATAGGTATACAATGCAAGAATAACTTTTAAAGATTATTATACTCCAACAGATACTATTAAGCAGTCAATTCCAAATATGCTTTAACATCAGCAATAAATGCAAGACCAAGCCCCTTTAGCTTACCTTCATACTCATCATTGGTAGACTTAATGATATATCTGTCATAAAGACCTCTCAAAAACTTATATTTTGGATGTTTTTCCCATGTTCCGTCAGAATCACTTGCTAAATCTGCATCGAATGCAAGCTTCAAATCACCCTTATTCGTTTTTTCTTTTTTTCCACCACGATCAATTTCAGCATCAGTCAATTGTGTGATATGCCATTTCAAAGTCATTTTACCAGTAAAATAATCAGTATATTTTTTCTTCATCGACCAATTGATCTTGATCTCTTTAGCTCCAGAATCCTTTTCTGTGTAGTCATCCTCTCCGACACTCACCCCATGGTCCTTAAACCAATTGAAACAAAATTCATAGAGTTCCTTGAAGTTCCAATAACCGCTCTTCTTTATTGTATATGATAAAACACCCATAAAAGTAATTAAGAATAAAGGATATATAAATGTTTTCAATAAATAAATCAACTAAACCAAGAGGCTAACTCTGAGTTTACGTTCCTTACCCAGCCATCAACAGTGTTCTGTAATAGTTTGTGAATTTCAATTCTAGGGATTGAAACATAAAATAAATTATATCCGCCACTAGAAAGATTTACCTGACTCCTAATTAATAACTTTCTCTCTCTAAGCCTCTTCAGAGAACGTTGTGCCGTCGACAAATCAATTTTTAATTTATCAGCTAACGCACGGCTATCGAATCGACTACCATTTTCAACTAAAAATTTCAAAATACGATAGTCAGTTTTAGACAGAGCCAAACCACAACGAATGACATCTTCTAGATTGAATCTTTTACAAGCAAAATCCATTCTATAAAGCTCCCTTAATTTTTTCTTTCAAAAGATCTGGGTTGAAACCGACAATTCTTGTCATTTCCTTACCATTCTTCAATACAAGAATAGTTGGAATACCTTGAACGCCAAATTTAGTAGCCAAATCTTGTGAATTTTCAACATTAACTTTTGCAAAAACTGCCGCATCAAACTCTTCACTCATTTGGTCAAAAACCGGCCCCATCATCTTACATGGTCCGCACCAAGAAGCAAAAAAGTCAACAATAACAGGCTTATCGCCAGAGTTAACTATCTCGTCAAAATTACTAGCTGTTAATTCTTTTACACTCATTTTAATTCCTCCATTTTAATATACTGCAACTAATTACCAGTACTTTATAAAGTCTTTGAAAGACAGCAGAAATAGGAGAATGAATGCAGTTTAATAATAAGAAATTATCCAAAGAACAACATTTAAAAACGGTTTAATTTTATAAACTGTATGTCCGGATAGCTCAGCAGGTAGAGCGCACGGCTGTTAACCGTGATGTCGGAGGTTCGAGTCCTCTTCCGGACGTTTTCTCAATCGAACTCTCGAACAGTCTAAGATCATTTTATTTAGATAAACCCTTAATTGTATTAGAAATCTTTTCTACTCTTATATTGGCTAGGAGTAATGCAGAGCTTACGTTATCTACTTCAGCCCGGAGACAGGAAATAACACTTCCACCTTTTAATTCAGGAACTTTAACGGACATATAGGCTGAACGAGCAAGGCCCAATACACCGATATATTTCAGAATAGCATCCTCAATTTTTTTCTCATTAGTTTCACTAAGGATGAGATATCTTCTCTTATCTCTTGCGCTTGGTTTTAGGTTTAATCTTTTTTTCATTTTCTTTAATAAATACCGACTCCCTCCTTTTATTCTCTTTTTCTATTTTATTTATCTTTCTGTTGATAAAAAATATTAAGATTAGAATAATTAATGCAGTTACAAGATAAAGATAGGCCCCAATGTCTCTATAAATTGGAACGGGCTCAACTTCATCCTCTTCAGCCACAGTTTCTTCTGCCGCAATCTCCTCAAAAATATTTTGAATAAAAATGTTAGCACGATCCCCCGATACTAAATTAATTTTTAAATAAAAATCATGAAAAGTGGAAGATGTTAAATTCAATCGTCTTTCTTCGCCTGCAACCAAGAG
>Ga0233431_1006033_pt1 | contig 11228 bp, 10 predicted proteins | sample SI_118_April2016_FD_179867 | JGI IMG/M metagenome (GOLD analysis project Ga0233431, IMG submission 179867) | Seawater microbial communities from Saanich Inlet, British Columbia, Canada - SI_118_April2016_200_MG | ecosystem: Environmental > Aquatic > Marine > Inlet | place: Canada: British...
CCTTTAAATAACCTCTTTAAGCCTCTATTAAACCCCTTTAAACCTCATAAGCCCCAACCAACCACCCCGAAGGCTACTTCGGGAAAGACTTCGCCTTTGGCTCAGGGGGGTGGGGGTTGGGATATGTCTGTTTTGTTGGCTCTCAATCCTGTTTCTGATCCAAAGATCAAAAAGCGTCTTCTGGAAGAAAGCGATCCAGCGACTTTTGTCTCCTGGCTGCTCTATGCCTACAGCCCGGAAGGGGAGGGAATCAAATCCCCCACGAATTTAGCGATCAGCAATCTTGCCCGCGAACCCAGACAAGGTGCAAAGAAAATCTATCAGGATATGGCTCTGCTTGGCCCAGAGAAATTGCAGGATTTGTTGGATGCCCTGTCCCGGCCCTATTCACTCGGTCTGGAGCAGGATGAAAGCGGTTTTTTGCGCACTTTCAAAAAAGCACCACAAGAGAAAATACACGAATTAGCCTCTTGCCTTTTTGAAGGCAGTTTGGAAGTAGAACGAGTTTGATTTTCAAAACAAAGGAGAAATTTATGCCCAGAGAAAAGAAAGCACTTTTTCAAAAACTGATCTACGTCATATTCTTCCTAGCTCTGGTTCTTGGACTGGCAATACCTACTCAGTCAGAATCTGTCCAGGCAGCTCCGCGATACGCCACAGCTCTGCTAGAAGGGCGCACCTACGATCAAGCGCATAGCACCGGTTATATAGATTGGAACGGGACGGTTGCGTATTCAACACTCTACCATCGGAGCCAAACAGTGAAGTCAGCCGATGAAGGCGGGGAGTATTGCAGCAGCGGATGCACAGAACCAATCACGCGCATAAGTTCAGGGAGTTCTATCAGTGGATCGTTCCTGCGTGATGTGACCTACTTCGAGGCGATGGGAGCATATAGGTGGGTGGGCACAGGCGTTGGGACAATCACCGTAGCAGCCTGTGGGGCATCCAACTCATGGAATCTGCAAACACCCAATAACAATGTGGCAGGCTTTAATAGCTTTGCTGTTAGCGTGCCTGCTGGTTGTAGGAATTGGACGGTTAGTGCTTCCGGTGGGACTGTAGATGTGCGCTCGGTAGATGCAAACTATGTCACGCCAACGCCCACGCCCTCACCAACCCTGACCCTGACTCCAACAATGACGGCTACAGGCACTTTGCCTCCAACGGCTACGCCTAGTAACACAGCGACTTTCACACCCTCTGCGACCGGAACAACCGAAGCCACAGCCACATTCACGACGACCTCCACCGCAACCGCTACTTTTACCGGAACACCCGAACCTACAGCTACATTCACGGCAACCGCTACAGCAAGAGCAGAGCCGCCAAGCACTCCTTGGGTTATCACCGTCCCGGTTGTCATTGTGATCCAGGAACAAGATGTATCCGTTAGTGGTAGTGGCAGCGGTAGTCTGTCTGACTATGCAGTCACCCCGACCCCTCACTCGTTCTCAGGCTCAGGCGGAGCTATTGGGGAAAGCTGTCTTAACGGCTTACGTGCTTTTGCCTATGTGGATAGCAACGCCGACAATCTTATGTCTCCAAACGAAGGCGCGGAAAAACTGGAGATCACCTTCATGGATACGGCCTACGCTCGCTTAGGCAGCCGATATACCAATGAGGGACAAGCCGTTTTTTGTTTAAGCCCTGCCCAGTTTGGAGAAATGCTGCGCGTGGATATTCCTTACCTGCACCAGAGTCAGACCGTGAGTATCCCCAAGGATGCAGACAAGGACGTTGAAGTCTGGTTTCGCTTGGAGCAACCGACTTTGCCGCTTTACTTGCCATAAGGGGAACTGGGATGATTAGAGATATTTCTGAAACAAGGAAATTGTTTTTTCTGAAAATACGCCTTATTACCTTTTGGGTGTTGTCCGAATGAAAAAGTTACTTATCAGCTTGGTTTCCTTTCTTGTTTTGCTGGCCTGCGGTCTGCTCTTTGGCGCACCATCATTCGGCGGGACGGGTCTGGCAAGTCTGCAAGACATCGTTGGTTATGGAAACAGTGGCTCTCCCCCTGGAGGCGGCTCTTGCGATAATGTCGGGCAAATCCATGAAGAGAACCCCTTTCTTGGCTGGCCTGTAAATTACCGTTCTTGTGATTGGGCCGTGATCTCCGCCTACTACTGCACCCCAAATTACTTTGTTGGATATACCCACTGGGGAATTGACCTGAGCAATTACTGGGGCGAAGTGAGCGAATCCATTCATGGCGTGGAGATTGTCGCCACGATAGAGATGGGATTGGTAAAACAGGCTGTCTTCTTTGCCCCGGCTCAGTTCAACTACGGGATGGGTAATTTCGTGCAAGTCATCTCTTTTGAACCCTTCTGTGAAATGGATGTGGAAGAAGACCTGGACGGGGATGGGATCATCGGAGATTACTGTGGTTTTGCCTGTGAAAACGATCTTGATCTGGACCTGAATGGGGACGGAGAGATCACGGACTACTGCGGCGAAGAATCCGCCTGGAAAGCGACCTATATGCACCTGCTCGATGTCACGGTTAGTGCGGGGCAGATCGTCCATGCAGGCGATGTGATGGGCCATGTCAACAGCACCGGCAATAGCACGGGCGATCATCTGCACTACCAGATCAATGGGCCGGAGGGAGCGATTGATCCAGCCCCTACATTCGGTTGCCCCGGCTATGACTGGGATGCAGGCGTAGAGGCTGGAGGCTAAGACATGAAAACACTTTTACTCTCTCTCTTTCTTGTGGTTCAGATTCTTAGCACCGGTTTAGAAATCACTGTCGTGGGTGCAGCACAGAAACCTATTGAAGGTTTGCACTTGATCCTTAATACCTACACCTATGACAAAGGTGTAGCAATCCTTCGTGAAACGCTCGAATGTACTACCGACGCTGAAGGGGCTTGCACCTTGTTCTTGGAGAAACCCAATCAGGAAGGGATGCAGCGCGCTACGCTCCAGATCGGGGATCATGGTTCTCGTGATTTGCTCTGGCCCGGCGGGGTAATGAAATTAGTGATCCCGCTGGAGCAGATAGGCTTTGGCCGCGAAGCAGCTCCTTATGAATTCCAGGCTGAAGATGGTGGCGTGACCGTGCGCAAAAGAGGCTTTCCGCTCTATGTTGTCCTGATGGTTCTCTTGCTGGTGCTTATCTTCTGGCTGATCTCCCTCTATGCCAAATCTCAGGAGGGTAGAAATGAGAAATAGATTGATCTTCGGCCTGCTTTTGTTGGCCCTCTTCCTGAGCGTAGCCTCACCCGCCTTGGCACATCCCCCTGAAACTCCCTTTGCTACGAATTTCTGTTCAGGGGCGGCTTACGACGAAGAACGCTGTCTGACCCTCTTTGATGGTGCGGGAGCCTTTATCTCTGAGTGGGGCATAACGCTGGCTATCGCCATTATCTCGATCATTACAATGATGGTTTGGTTTCTGGATCGGGTTGCCCTGGCACTCTTTGAACTTGTGACTGGCGGTACGTGGTTGCTGGACCTAAAAACAGACTTCATCGAAGGAATAGCCAGCTTCCTGCCAGATGTGCTGCGTGATACTGCCTTTAGCGACGGGGGACTGATGTATCTGGCCTTGGTCCTGGCAGGTCTTTTGATGATTATCCCAACGGCTGCCGCTGGTATGAATCGCTTGGTCAAACCTCAGCGGGTCATGCTCTGGGGTGTGTTGCTTTCCGCGCTCTTTGTAGGGGGCACTGTGGGCTATGACTTGATCGACCAGGTGGAAAACTTACGGCAAGAGATGATGCAATCGGCGATTGGCTCAGAGGCAGACTACGGTGTGGAGAAGTTGGTCTTAGTCCCGATGCACGCTCAGGAAAGTGAAGCGGAGCTGCAATTAACCGATCTCTCCACCTTACCCAGTCAATTTATGACCAGCTATTTCCCTGAAGTAGTGAAGATCGACATCAGCGTAAAAGTTGTGGAAAGTGGCTGGTTTGGTGTTGTGGAATCGGAGATAGAGAGTCCTGAATCCAAACTTGCCAGAGTTGCCGGGGCGGTCTTGGCACTTTTCTACTCTTTGCTGGGCTTCTTTGCCGGGATCATCGTTTTTCTCTCCGGGGCGAGCTTCGTTCTGCTGGGCGTAGCCGCCCTTTTCCTGATCCTTTTCCTTTTCGCGGCTCTCCCTTTAGGCTTCTTCGAGTTTGGTGAAACTGTCTTGCGGATGATTATGGAACGTTATGTCCAGGTCGTGATCTATTCACTCGGCATAGCGATCTTTGTACGCTTGGCAGGTGGCATGGTGGAAGAGCTTCCGAACCTGGATAACTTCAGCACCTTTTTGCAATGGGTTTTGCTGATGCTGGTCTTTTACCTTGCTTTACTCTCGATTCTGAAAAGTTCCTTTGGTTTGTTGAGTGCCTCCTTCAACACCTTTAGCAGCTCTATGCGGGCTGTTTGGACTGGCGCAAGTCCCGAAGGAACACCCGGCATTGTGGGTAAGGCAAAACAGGTTGCCGGTGGAGCCGTGTCTGGTGCGCTGATGATGGGCGGTCCCCAAGGCGCTGTGATGGGAGCGGCAGCGGCTGCCTTGAGTTTACCAATGATGATGCGTGGTACTGGCGGTAATGGAGCGGCTGCAAATAGCGCGCCGCGTCCAGAGCCAGTGCGTGGGGATGTCTTCCAGGAGAACGGCGCGGCAAATCCAGGTGCTGGCGCCACTCCTTCTGATGAACCTCTTTTCCCCACATCCCCCTTTATCCCCTCCCCGGATAGGAGGGCGATTCAATTTTCCCAGGCGAATGCGCCAGCCCCGACACAAGCAAATGCTGGGGTTACTGCTGCGGCAGCCCCACCGCCTAATATTCTAAGCCCAGCGGCTCGGACTGCCTCTAAAGTTCCCCCAACTGGAGAGCCGCCTTTTGGTGCTTCCGGTTCAACCAGAGATGCAGCGGAAACCGTGCGAACAGTGGGGAAGGGATGAGATAAAAAACACCTTCAAGATGGATTCAGGCTGGTGCAAGGACCAGCTCTTCCTAGAGAAAAATAATTCAAAATTTGGAGAATACGATGAGCATGAGAACTATGTTTGAGAAATACCTGGCCTACCGCTACCAGCGAGCGGGGGCAGTAACGCCAGGACAAAAACTGGAGGTGGTACGTGCTGTGCTTGAAGATGCGCAGGGAGGAAAAGTACCCATAGACGAGCGAAATATGGTCACGCTCGACACCAGCGATCTCAATGTGCAAGCTGTACTTCGTGGGGAAAGTGTCTCAATGGGGGCAGGGGTTGCGCCTAAGCGTCGTAAGGGAGGGGCGGGCGGTCAGACAGACACCCGTAAAAAGGTGCTAATTATGGCCGGTATTTTTCTGGCAACTATTTTGCTTATTGCTCTTCTTCTTGGTGGTCTTAATCGCAGCCGTGCCAAAGCTGCTGAAGAGGAAATGGCCTCCCAAATCACGCCTACAGCAGACCTTTTGGCCTTGATCGGCATGACCCAAACCGAAATAGCAATGCCTACAGGGACCCCCGAAGTGCCGCCTACAGCGACCTTGGCGATAGCCACGCCTACGCTGGTATCGGTTCTCTATGCTCCGGTCGCAGGGGAAGCGGCCCAAGCACTCACGAATCCAGCATCTATTGAAGCAGGCGGACGGCTCTTTATCCTACAACAAGGCGAAGTCGATCGGAAAACAGGCTTATGGAACCCCCTACAGCCTGAATGGTTGGAGTCAACTGAGCTACGCAAGGTTTTTGCGCTGCCACGCGCATTTCTGGAAGATGCGGGCATTGTTCCCGGTGGGCATATTTTGGTGCGTTTGAGAAATGGTGAGTTGATAGATTTTATCGTCACCACCATTCTGCGGATCCCCATGAACCAGATTGAAGTGCTCTCGTCCACGCGCCCCTCAGTAGTAATCCTGACCATAGATGAAATGAATGGTGGACAAGACCCGACCTTGGAACGCCTGGTTGTGATCGGAGAAATACCCGTCCCCGATCAACCACGAGAGATCAATGAACCAAAACCGCTCAGAGCTTCGGTACGCGACGGAGTGGATGGCGCGGCACGCTTGCGCGTAGAAGCCTCCCTCACCGGAGAAGTAATCGAATTATTACCCGTAGATACGGTCTTATCCGTTCCCTACCCGCTCCAGCGTGTAGAAGAGGATGGCTTGACATGGGTTTATGTTCACTCAGCCCTGGGTAGCGGCTGGCTGGCAGAAACCCTCATTATTTATCGCCCGTAGGCCATATTTGGCCCGTAGGCCATATTTGGCCCGTAGGCCATTTATATGGCCCGTAGGCGAATAGAAGAAAGGAGAATAAACATCATGGATTTTGATTTTCAGACTTTGGCAATTTCTTTAGCAGGATTGAGCTTAGGCTTAATTGGCGCGATTTTGGCAGGTTCTGCGCTTTGGCCCGAAACAGCAGAGCGTTATAAAAAACAAATTACGAACACGATTGTCGGTGTCGTACTTGTTGGTATTGCTGGCACTATTGTTGGCGCATTAGGGGGCTAGTAGATGAGTGGAGGAAGCAAAGACTTGAGTTACCGTTTACCGCCGGACGTGCTGCATTACGAGCCAAAATACTTTTTTGGTCTCAATTTGCAAGATTTATTATTTGCGGTCATGCCCGCTATGTTGGCAATGCAACTCGCAGGTTTTTTTGTGGCGGTTATAGTCGGCGTCATCATGTTATTAGGCTTGCGACGTTGGGATGCCTTTGGCGGTCGCTCCGTATTGGTCTACCTGGCCTTATTAGCTTGGTATCGCTATAAACCTGGCGAAGTGGTCGCTCCGCGCGTCCTCCCCTTGCACCCCAGTCGAATAGAAGTGCATTCCTGGGAAGGTGAAAAGCTCTTTGTCCTCGAAGGAGAAGAGCAATGATCCTCCAATTGGATGCTTTTGATTACACCACCGCCTCTGCTGCCCGGCTGGTGGGTACAGTTGGTTTATGGGAGGCCCTGCCCCGCATTACGCGGGGTCTCCCCACGGCTCGTTTACTGATGGTTGCCGACACGCTGCGGAAGGAAGATATTCTGGCGGGCTTTCATCAAGTTGCCACTGAGGAGAGCAGTCTGCCTCACGGCGTTTTGGCGTACCGGATGGCTTATGAAGATTTTCTCCATAATACGGTCCAGGAAGTGCGCTATATCCGTACCTATTTAGCGATTGATCCTGTCCTGGACGAGAACGGCACGATTGGTTTATTGGGAGCTTATGGTATCCAGGCAACTACGTTGGATCACGAATTACCGCGCCCCTTTGGTCGGGCAACTATCGAATGGAATAAAGTAAAAACCGATGAGGGAAATGTAGCTGCTTTGCTGCGAAGCAAGTCTATCCAGACAGGCGGGGTTTTGCATCCACAGATTTTGCATAATCTCCTTGGGCAGGATTTTCCTGTCTGGGCCGCCTTGCATATCTATACCTATCCAAATCGTGAGACGCTGGATTTGTTGCGCCAAAAAGCTGCGATGGCACAGTACAACCCTGGCAAGACCGAAGAGAGTTTGCACGAAGCCAGTGTCGCATCGCAGGGAATTACCGTTTTTCGGGATGCCATCGGGCGCGGCGAAGCCCTGCACACTTTCCAGTTGCACGTCTACACCGATGCGCCAGATATGGGAAAGCTGCGCTCTCGGATCGAAACGGTGCGCGGCGCGCTGCCTTTGGAAATGGAGCAGGTCTATGCCTCCGGCTCTTTAGCTGCCCAGCTTTTCAGCGGTGAACAACTGACTCAAAAAGATGGCACGCCACTGACCACAACTGGTTTGGCTTTATTGGCTGGATCGGCTTTGTCTTATCGTAGACGCACGCAAACGAAGGGCGTTATGTTGGGCATTGACCGCAATCAGGCGCCGGTGATCCTGGACATCTTCGATGATCGCAACGCCAGTTACAACACCGTTGTACTGGGGCAAACCGGGTCCGGGAAAACCTTTGGCATATTGCTGCTGATGATGCGCCATTTGTTGATGGGCACACGCCTGATAATTATTGACCCTCAAGGCAATGTTGACCTTGGATTTCTGGGGGAAGCTGTATACCAGCGCAGCGTTTTGGGCACTGAGCAAACTTCAATCAACGTCCTGGATGTGATCCATGATGAGATCGGGATGCAGGTTGAAATGGCGGTCTCCATGTTACGTATGTTGGAAGTCCATCGGGATGAGCCTTTGGAGCGTGCGCTGCTGGACGAGGCACTGATGGCTCTCTACCTGCCAATGTGGGAAAAACCAGAGCAGCCAAAACCGACTCTGGCTGAACTTAAAGTCTGGCTGGATCAATCTGTGCAAGATAAGACGCGCAGCACGATGGTCCTTGAATGTGCCGAACGACTTAGCCTATCCCTGCAAATCTATATCACTGGCAGTCAGGCAGCGCTCTTTGGAAAGCAAACCACCGTAGATTTTGCCTTGAACAAAGCCGTGAATGTCTTTGATGTTTCCAAGCTGCCCCAACAAGAAGGCACTGAGAACGGCTTGCGCTCTGCCTTACTTGCTGTGCTGGTGGCGAATGTCAATCAGGGTATCCGACGCAGGCGAGCAGAGGGCGACCGCGCTCCGATCCTTTTCTTTGTGGATGAGATCGGGGTATTGATGCGGGATTCGATTATCGCAAGTTATATATCGGCAGAATATAAAACCAGCCGTGCCCGCTTGGTGGGCATGATCGTGGCAGATCAGGACATGCCCAGCTTCCTCGGAACAACAGACGGAAAGGGCTTTAGTCATGGTGCGCCGATCTTGGCAAACGCTGCGAACGTCTTGATTTTCAATCAAAAGGATTCAGAGCGTGAACGTATCCGCGAGCATTTTTCCAGTTTGCCTGACAGCTTGGTCTCGGCCCTGTCTGTCTTGCCGCGCGGCGCTTGTATCGCTTCCTTCCCGGATGACCTGCTGGTGGTGAATATCCTCCCCAGTCAGTTTGAATTGCAAGTCTTCTCATCTCGTTTGCAAGATCAAGAAAGAGCGAAAAAAACCATAGAACAACTTCAAAGAGAAATATCAGGAGAATTTAAATAATGAGCACGACAGCAACCCAAACTTATGAACAAGGTATCCAAAACCTGCAAGCCTGGCTTGATTTCCTGGCTATAGAAGAAGAAAAACTGGGAGTACAGCTTAGCAAGATGCAGGGCGGGAGTGGCGTATCTTTGCCAGAGATTGACGCAGATACGCCGCCTCTAGCCGCAGAGGTCTTCGCTGAGGATCCGCCTGAGTCTCAAGCTGAGACTAAAACAAAGCCGGAAAAATGGACGTAGGTATTCCTTAGAAAAACATGAAACGAATTTTTACAGCATTTCAGGGCTGCGCCTTGATGCTTCTGTCCCCGGTCGTTCTCGCTATTACCTGGTGGTATTACGCCCCGAAATATGGTTGGACGCTGCCTTTTGACCTTGCTCCGGTCCTGACCACCGCTGAAAGTCTTTGGCGGTGGGTCTGTGGGCTGCTGCTGGCAGTCCCACTCTTTCTGGCCTTCTTGTGGATCGCCCAGAAAAGGGCAGAGCGACAGCGAATGCGCGCTATTGCTGAGGCTGTGGCCGCAGGACCAACAATCGCTCTTTTGCCGCGCTCTGACTGGAAGAAGGTTGACCCGGAAGGGGTCCAGCTTTGGGCACGTCTGGCAGATGCCTTGCCCCACGATCAGCAGATCAGCTTTGAGGTTGGCGGGAGCGATCAGCACTCATTCTTTGCCCTGCATGGATCGGAGGAAGGATTACGCGCTGCCTACACCCAGGTAAAAGCAGAGTGGCCGACTGTGCAACGCAGACCGCTGGGGGTAGAAAGTGCCCCTGATCCAGCCCATCTCCCTGAAGGCTGGCATCTTTGGTGGGCTGAATGTAGTCCTGTGAACTGGAATAAACCCATTCAAGCCCTAAGCGATGATCCCTTGCGCAGCGTCCTGGTGGAATTGAACGGTGTGACAGGCCAAGGTCATGGGCTGGTGCAGATCGTGGCAAAGCGAAACTTTGGCCTTCTTAAGAAACTGGGTAAAGCTGCTTTTTCTGCGCGTGATGAAGTCGTGGATAGCAAAGGCATTCGCCACTTGCGCGGAACAGAAGCCAAGGAGCTTGAGAAACGCGCCCAGCAAAGCTTCCTCGATGTAACTGTGCGTGCAGTCGGGATGGCAGATACCCCGGAACGTGCTCAAGGGATCGCGCGCGGTCTGGGACGGGCAATGGCAGCTAGTTTTAGCCAGTCCAACCCTATTCGCGTGATGAAAGAAGGTAAGGACCCTGAGCGGGTCGTCGCACGTGTTTTGGGCAATATCGGTTCTTGGTCTGCGGATGAGCTGGCCTGGTTGGGCCATTTGGTAGGTGGGGATATGCAGAGTGTCGCCCCACGTTTGCAATCTGCATCGGCCAGAGCCTTGCCCGCTCCCCCGGAGATGCGGATCGGGCCACAGCATCAGATCGCTCGCATTCGTTGGGATTAGGAAAAAAACATGAATGAACAAAAAACTAAAGGGAGAAAATGATGTCTAAGAAAATGGTCATCCTTGGCGTGGAGGTAGATGAGTACGGCCAGGAACACAAAGTAGGTTTGCCGCTCAAAGACCTCACCACGCACGGCTTTATGTTCGGGACCACTGGCAGCGGTAAATCCACCGCTTTGCTCAACCTGGCTTTACAGACTTTTGACTTAAACGCCTCTACTGCCATTCTGGAGCCACACGGCGATCTCTGCCTGGATGCCCTGAAAGCGATCCCGGATAGTGCGCTGGATCGTGTGGTTTATATGGCCTTCGATGGACCACAATTGCCCTCCATCCCCCTGATGACCCTCGGCTTAAGGGGCGGGGTGGATGTGGCGGTCGGGGCTGCAATGAGCGTCATGCGCATGGCAGAGCCGAATAGTTGGGATCAATCCACCCGAATGCGCGAAGTCCTACGTCATAGCTGCCGCGTGATCCTGGATGCTCTCGGCTGGCAGGCCAGCATCTTGGCTCTGGATCGCTTTCTAACAGCCCAAGAAAGCCAATTCCGCGAGCGCATCCTGGCACGTGTCTCGGATGAAAACAGTCGCAGCAAAGACTACTGCCAATACGAGATCGCAGCCGCATTGGATGGCGAAAAGAAAGGGGGGACAGGGATGAAAGAGAGTGTCCTGGGCGCACAGCGTCGCCTGGAAGTTTTCGTCACGGATCGCCGTTTTCGTCGCTCCCTGGCCTTACCGGCTTTAGGTCCCCGGATCAACATCTCCCAGATGCTTGCAGGCAATAAGCTGCTTCTACTCCCTGTGAACAAAGCCGAGTTGGGCGGGAAGGTCTCCGGGCTGGTTTCGATG
>Ga0233431_1006035_pt1 | contig 11224 bp, 20 predicted proteins | sample SI_118_April2016_FD_179867 | JGI IMG/M metagenome (GOLD analysis project Ga0233431, IMG submission 179867) | Seawater microbial communities from Saanich Inlet, British Columbia, Canada - SI_118_April2016_200_MG | ecosystem: Environmental > Aquatic > Marine > Inlet | place: Canada: British...
GTCATCCATCTGCGAACTCCTTTTGCGCTGCGGCCTCCCACTCATTCACAACCTTGCGGAGAGTGTCGATGGCCAAATAAGCTACCTCGCTGTCATCGTCGCTGATCACAAATCCCTCTTGATCTCCAAGAAATAGTTCGATGTTGCTGATTAGAACTGACGGCTGCGACGTAGACGATAGTAAAATTGTCTTGTCGACATGGTTTACGGTGATTAAATTCTCTGTTTTATTTAGGCGAATCTCAGTGATGGTTGTTCGTTTTGACATTGAATCTCCTCAATCGTCGTTTTTGAGCGCGGGGCGAGGCAACTCACCCTTGTTATCACAGGTCGAACCCCCCCCTCGTCCCGCGAAACCGGGGGACAGGACATCTCTTCTTCTTTTTTCTTTCTTTTTTCTCTTTATCATAATTAGCTTGCTATACGTTTAAGAGAAAACAAGTACCCCCCAAGGACCACCAACCAGTTTCGCGGGACGACCCCCCCTAGCTCTACGTCGTTACTGGGTGTGATGCCTCGTCCCGCGTTTAAAAAATGACCGGGATGCGGATTGATCGTCGGCCTGAAAATTGCTAATTTCATCGGCTCGTTTGCATCGTTTGCGGTGACGATACTGCTGGGCTGAAATACGGTCAAACCGTCGCCAATTTCGTGCGCGTGTTGCGTGTTATTTTGACAACCGATCAAAACAGTTTACCTCCCTTGACGATGGTAATTCCCTTGTTTTTTCCGTGTCGGATGCGATTTGTTGTTGCGTAATTGATGCAAACTGCGTCAGCCAGATGGTCGTTTCCTCTTGCGATTGACGCAGACAGCCTCGAACAAACCGAGTTTTGAGGCATCTTGCTACAGATATACAAGGCACGTCTAATGTCGGCATCTTTGAGAGACTTATCAGATGCGACTTTCTTGATTTCATTCACCTTGCGCCACTCTGAAACCGTCCACTCAATCGGTTGATACGGAAAGTGACCAATGAAGATGCCAACTCCATACGCCAAAACAACTGCTACCCGTCCACCTGTTCCGCGGACGGCCACTCGTCGACCTCTTGCTTTCTGTTCACGAAACCATTTCAACACATCTTGCTCTGTTTTGAAATCACGAATCCATTGTTGAACGTAGATTCCTTCAAATCCAAGACGAATACTGCCGCCGCCTGCTGCTGTTTTCATGGCTTCACAGGCGTTTGTGCATTGGATGTATCCACCAGAAACACGTTCGGATGCCCACGTTTCGTAATGAACAAATTCGTTTGTTCTGATGTCGGTCATGACAGCGCCGCCGCCACCTTTTACACCGATGTCAAGTCCAATGATGTACATTGTATGTGCCCCACTTTCTTACTGCTTTCGTGATGTGTTCGTCTTTCATCGTAAGGGTATTGTCAGCATCCTGACGAATGATACCCAAGATTTTCATGTCCTCAATCGCACGCCGAACAGTAGAGTTTCCGATTTCGGTATGATCCCTGACTTCTCCAGCTAAAACGCCCTTTTTTCGTGAATGACAAATCGTGTTTAGGATTGCTCTACGGTTTGAAGGAAGCGCATCATATATGAATCTAAGCATGATATGACGCTGAATTGTCTTATTGGTTCCGATGTCTTGAAGTACGTATGCGATGTACTGTAGCTGCTTCATGATTCTAACGGGACTCTCGATGCTTGGCCGTCCGTCAATCTCCTTGGTGAAGCGATCCCTGGGCACCGTGGCCCTGCCCCGTGCCATAGCCTGAGCGGCCCGCTTTAGGGCCTCTACGACGCTTTTGTACGCTACCCCACCCGAGGGTTGGTATGCCTCGATGAAAAGCGATACCATGCTTGCAATGTCCGCTTTTTGTCTAGCGTATCTCTTCTCCATCTTGTAGGCCCTATCCATGACCAATTCTGGCTGAAATGACCTTGGCCGGATGTGAATGAACCTTTCTCCGAGTTCTCCTTGAAAGGAACGAATCTTGTCGATTGCTGGTGTTGCTGCTGCTATAAATCCTACTTTTCCTGTCCACTCCAACATCTTGCCACTACCAGTTTGGCGTCTGTATTTTCCATCAAACACCCATCGGAGGATTCCATAAATCTTGTTTACCTCGTCCGGTCTACCGGCAGTAATTGTTGACATATCCGAAACCATCAGAACCTTGTTGTTGATGCGAGGACTCAGTAATGATTCTTCTGGATTGGATGCCGACACAAATCCCTTTTCGCTACACTCGCTAAAAGGAAGGGCAGTTGAGCATCCTTCAAACATATCAATGTGCTCACTCTTGCCGGTAGATGGACCACCAACAATCATAAGCCATGCCTTACCGCCTGGATATCGGTTTGCCGCAAAAGAGGCAAACGCAATTCTGGTAAATAGCGGGTCATCTTCAAGGTACAGAAGCCGCTTCATGGCGGCATCTATCATCTCAAACGACTGCGCCGGTGTAATCTTTGCCACGATTGTTTACTCTTTTTCCAGCATAAAACCTTCGCGGCTTAGTGACATCTGCAACACCGTAAACAGACCTTTCCGTTCACGATAGACGCGAGATATTGTTGCTCCAACGTATCTGATTTTCTCGAATTCGATGTCGCGTTGTTGGGTTTCTTGTTCAAATCGACCAGCGGCATTGCGCCACCAATCTCTGCCCGTGTAGGTTTCAATCGACTCAAGGCAACCGTCTGAAATAACTCGTAAAAGCTCGGCAGAATACGAGAATCTCGGCTTTGCTCCCTTGGTGATATCAATCTTTGAGCAGACAATGACAATCTCTCCGAGATCAAGAAGATACGCACTTCCAGGTCTTACGAACTGACCTTTGAAGACATATCCGCCCCTCTTGTACCAATCAATCGACTTAACACGCTTGGCCCATGTTTTTACGGCGCCCGAATCCACGCCTGGAATCTTCACAGTGGCTTGCACAATGACCCCCTAATCAGTAATCGTTGGTGCCCCCGGCGGGAGTATTCCCGCCGAGGGCTGCGATGGGTCATCGCTTACTTGCCAGCCCTTGCTGCTGCTGCCTTCTTCTTTGTCGCAATTCGCTTCTTTTTCATGATTGCAGCTTTCTTCTTTGCCTCAGCAAGTGCGAGTTCGGCTGCGGCCTCTTCGGCTGCTGCATCGTCATCATCGTCGCCTTCATCCTCCTCTTCCTCTTCGCTCATGCCAACGAGCGAATCGTTGTCGTCATCGTCGAGGTCGAGATCGTCATCGTCATCGTCATCTCCGGGGAATTCGCTTTCTGGAGAATCGGCAGGCGCATCCTTGGGTGCGGGCTTCTTGTCGGTGACTGCTGGCGGGAAATCGTCATCGTCATCGTCCCCGGAGGGACCACCGAAACCACTTTCGAGGTCAATTTCGCCGCCATCATCGCCGTCAAGAGGAGCGTACATCTCCCACTCTGCGACCTTGTGATAGCCACGCGCACTCACGCGGGACGATGTTTTGCCTTCCCATGTGTTATCTTCAATCTCGACAACGACGGCCCGATCTTCGTACTTGTCACAGTCGAAGTCGGCATCCTCTACGGGATGACCAAGTACGGCGTCCGCGAAGTTGCGCATACGGAACAGGGCGTTTTCTGCCGTCGGCAGGAAGTCTACGAAATCCTCACCAATGATCCCATCCTTTTCGGCCTCGGTATTTGCTCCGATGCCACGGAAAGTCATACGAACAAGCACCTGACCAACGACTCCCTCCTTCTCGAACGGGTCCACCTTTGCTATGTGCATCAGGTAGAATCCAGGCGGAACGATTCGCAGTGACGTTCCATCAGACGGGACATCACATAGGGGCTTGGACAGTGTGATTGTTCTTTCGGAAGTTGCCATGATGTTTCTCTCCATTGTTGTGTTTACGGATCCAAGATTTTGTTTCTGATGCCAAGGAGATCGGGTCCGCAAGTTTCTCCTATTGCATTCTGACCTGCTCCGCGGATGCCAGCTTCCCACTCGGAATTTGGTGCCACCCACAGAATTCTTCCATCTTTCGCTGTTTTATCTCCTTTTTCTGCTACCTCCATTCTTGCGATTACGTCAACATCTCCGCAAACTTTGCCCGCGTTCTGTCCGTAGAGCGAAGGAAGAGTGCGTTTTATCTTCTTGTCGTACTTTTCTAGGGCAAAAAACACGACGTTTCCCTTGATGGCAAGCACTCCGTTGACCAATTCGTTCATCCATGCGTGCAGGATGTTGAAATCAGCCTGAGTGATGGCGTCACGAACGATTTCTTTTCCGACCTTTGGTACTGTTCCTGCGACATTTATCTGCACCGATCTTGACTGCGTAAGAAAAAGAGATTGCGCATGTGTAACGGTGTCAACAAATGTCCAAATCTTGCTTGCCTTGTGCCCCTTGGCAACCAATCCATCAATGGTCTTTTTGAGCCAAACAATCAGTTTCCGTGTTTCCAGTAAACCTTCTGGAAATGCAACGCGCATCTTTTTGCCAATCTTGTCTCTCCTTTCCACGGCTGCGCGAACGCCGCGGTCGTATGCCATAACAAAAACGATGTCACCCGACTCGGCAACCTTGACAGCCATCGTTGTCTTGCCGCATCGTGGTGGGCCATAGACAAGGATGGTGACGCGATCGAACTCGTCAACTACCTTGTCCAACGTCTGAAATCCTCCCATTTAATCCTCCAGACTTTCCAGTTCTGAAATCAGATAGCCGACTGCTCCATTCGGCAGTCCAATTGCTCTAGCTATTCGGATCAATCGCATGACACCAATGTCTTTATGGATGCCAAGCTCGACCTTTGATATGCACATATCCTTGACGCCTAATTTGTCGGCCACTTCTTTCTGTGTCTTATTGGCATCTCTTCGCAGTTCTCTTATTGCAATCCCAAGTTCACACATGAAGTTGTTTGCAGACTTAGTTTTCAGTTTCCGACCTAACACCCTTTCCGAAATCCTATCTATTGCTTTCTTGTCCATTATTTATCCTTTTTGAGTTCATTCTCAACTTCAATTACCAATTGACCAATCTTGTCGATGTCGAAGTCAATTGCCCTAAGAAACGATACCAAGTTTCTCAAGCCGATATTTCGTTGTCCTTTTTCCATTCTCGATACGAATGATTGCGACAAACCAGACAGTTCGCTTGCTTTGTTCTGTGCTACACCAGCATCTATTCTTAGGTCTCTCATGGTTTCGCCAAAAAGAGTTGCAAAGTCTCTTGATTTGGATTTCTTAGTAACTCGAAAACTTCTTCCAAGCACTTTCTCGCCAATCTTCATAAAACCTCCTATATATGCCGCCGACAATAGGTGAGCCGGGGGCAACCAGGACAGCCCACAGGGCTGGTTGCCCTCGGCCACAGGTTTTGTTGCTTACAAAAATCAATCATTGCAACAACATGAATTGCCTCCCGCTTGATGGATTCAATTGGAATTTGTGACCTACTGAATTCTGAGTATTCCACTTGCTTGGCAAATCCCTTTTCGGTGAGTTTGTCGTGGATGCGAATTAGGAAGTCATCGTCACTTTCGTTTTTCTTTCGTTTCAGTGCTGGTTTCTTTATGAGCACAAGGCCAGCAAAATCCGCTTCTGGAACACCTATGAGATATGTACCAAACTGGTAGAACATCGTTAAAAGGTTATAGTCGACCTGTGCATACTTGTAGTCGATGATGATCTTTTCTTGTAGTCCGTTGCGTTTTCTTGTGACAACATCGTCAATGAATCCACCGAGCCAAACAGGTTCATGTTCGGTTGCGATGTTGGTCTGCACCCTCTTTTCTGGCGAGTCGCCGGATGGGATTTTACCGGGACACTCTTGCAGGTATTCGCAGACGCCCTGGAGAATGAGCCGCTGATCTTCCGTGGCGTCAACATCTGGAGGAATGGCTGGAATATGCCACTCTAGGCCCCTCACGATTCTCTGAATTGCTACGTGAGCCATCCCGCCAAGCCAAAAGTATCCAGGTCTTTTCTCATATGGAATCTTGGCTTCGTAGTTTATCCAATACTTGTATGGACAACTAAGGAACGTAGACATTCTCGACGGTGACATCTTGATCCCTTCCTTGCGTTTGTACTGATTCCATGCGTACAGATCGCACATGAACCGGAAAGGAAGGTCACAGAAGATGCCTACTTTGTGCTGGCAGGTTGTGTTTCCTGCTACGATTGCCTTTTTGAAGTCTGGACAAATGTGTTCATGAATATATTGAAGCGTTAGTTTTTTCCCCATTTTGTTACCTAGTGGAGCTTGGTTGAATCTGTATCGGGATTGGTTTTGCCGCTTGATTTTGCTGACGATTTGATTGCGCTCAGAAGCGCTTTGCCGATGATATTTCCAAGTGTTCTGGAGTTGGCGACAAACCTAAGAATCCAGACCTCTTCGCACTTGTCACATCTTGCTAGAAATTCATTTTCTGACTCTGTGAAAATCCAGTTGCTTCTTACGGGAAGCACATTGCCGCATCTGCATGTGATTTTCAGAGAAGCCTCAACGATGCCTTCTTTCATGATTTCTCCAGAGAGTTATTGATATCTGTTTCGGAGGACATGGTAAACGTCCATATCTCTCCGCATCCAAAACACTCAACAATGATGCTCCGGTCTTCTTCGTCGAATTGACATCGACCGGATTCTAGAACCTCACCGCACCTACAAAGCAGGGTGAGGTCAAAGATTGCCTCAGCTTTCATTGACAATCCTAAAACATTCGCCACAGAAGTCTTCCGAGATCGATGCGAGCAGTTTTCTTTCGATGGTTCCATATTCGGAAACGCCACCGTTCGCATCGAACGAAAGCGGCGCAACCACACAAAGACAGTGTTCACTTGTGACACCAGTTATCCTAACGTGCCAAAGTCCATTGATGCAAACAAGCCTAATAAGGTCTTTTGTGTGGTCAGTCATCTTTGCTCCTACGGGATCATGCCGTGAGGATTCTGATCGGAATCATCTTCTGACTCGGTTTCAATCCTCATGGCGATCGGAGCAGGGGGAAGATCGCTGGTTTCTGTGGGCTCTGTGGCTCCTGGGGCGGGCTCTACGGCCTCTTCGGGGTCTGCCGGGGGGTCTACGGGAGCCGAGGGCGATGGATCTTCTGTGGGCGGATTGTTTTCGCTGGCCATACCATGGCCGTCCTTGTTTGGATGTTCGCAGTCGGCATAGTCGGGACATGCCGCGCAGATTGTTTTCATTTCTTTTGCGGTTGGATCTCGGCCTGCCATTGTGAATACGCCAATGCTCATCTCATGAAACGAGTTGGCAAGATTTCTTCTGTGTTTGGTTTCGATGTCGTCGAATGCGTTGGCAAATACGTCACGGACGAGATGCCGCTGTTCTTCATTGAATCGGATACTGAAAAACGGAATCGGTTTCTGATGTGCGATTTCGGTGATACGGTTCAAACTGATTGTATGTGTTCCGTCGTGCGCTTCAATGCCGACAACCACGCCACTTTCGGAGCGAGCATCGAATACAAGCACATTGGTTCCATTGATTCGATGTTCAGTAAGCAGACTCATGATATTTTCCTCTCTTTTGCTGTGAGTGCATCATTGAGAATTGCCTCAAGATGCAGTTTGTCGCAATCGGTACCGCTGCGGAGAATCGCAAGGGCTTCTCTGATTTGGCTTACCTTGAATCCTGTGTCTAGTTCCAGTGTTGAGATTCTCTTTTCTAGTTTGATCTCCTCCTTTTCAAATTGCGAAACCAACCATCCCAGCCGCCTAACAAGTGACGAGCTTATGGTAATTCGCTGACAACCGAGATGGTTTTCAAGTAGAAGTTCGAGTCGTGCCTTTGCGTCTGTGCTGTGTCTCATGATGTCACTACGTTTTCAAGCGGGCACGCGTCTGGAAACGACGCTCTTGTATTGTTGCGTAGGTTGCAAGTTTTCATTTTGCATTCGGCACATGAATGCGTGACATGATTGGAATGATTGGAATGTGCTCGATCAAATCTTGCTTGGTATTCTATGTCTACACAGTGTTTGCATAGTTGCAGATCCACTGTGTCGGTGAAGCGGATTGTGTCTGTTGGTTGCGCGGTTTGACCACAGCAGCACATCAGTTCAAGGAAGCTGATCCCCTTGTGTATTGTTTCACCGATTTTTATTGGCCGACTTTTGGTTAGTTTCCAGTAGATTTCATGCAGTATCTCGGTGCCGTTTATTTCTGCGTAGTGTTTCATGTTTTGTTTTCTCCTATGCGACTGATATATTCAGCAATCTTAAAGGCCCACCATTCTATTTCTATTCCAATTCGATACGGAAACGGCACCCGTGAACGGCAATGAATATCAGAAAGAGACATGATTGCGTGTCGTCTTTTTTCAAGGCATTTCATGTGTTTTTCGCTGGTTCGATGTCATCAAAAAGAACAGGAATGTTTTCTTGCAGTTCCTTTAGTAGCGGAATCATGACTTCGCGCATTTGTGGATGCGCTGCCTTCGCTGTGTGCAATTTGAGGATGTGTCGCCATTCGTGAGCATTGGCGGTTACGGCAATCTCTGTTTTGATGGCGTTGGGCAGCACGGAACGTGCTTTTTGTGGCGACCATCCGTTTTCACGAAGAGTTTTGTACGATGCCGCTGTTGTAATCATGGATCTGAGCCAGTTTCCGTCAGCCGAAGGGTTAAGGGTGACAAAAGGTATCGCATATCCAGGCCCACAAATCTTTGTTAACGATTTGTTGTATTCATACTCGCCCGGTTCTAAGTCTACCCATGGAGGAATGATAAATTCACATCCACCATCGTAGTCTACGTAGCGTATGCTTTCCCGTGAGAAAGAAGCAAGACAATGCCGCACAAGCTCATGACTCACGCCACGGTCAATCCAGAATCTCACCGTAAGCGAGGTGTGTTCGATGGTTGATTCGTGGCCCATGTTAATCAGGCGACGGACAAACGCTTTACTTTTGCCGTCCGATTCGCTCTTGTAGTATGTACGTGCAGCGTCTTCGATCTGCTTGATGGGATTTGTTGAACCAGCAATAATTTTATACCCTGGTTTTGCAAGTATCATGATTTGTCTTCCGTTGATTTAAGGGCCTTCTGGAGGACCAGATCCATGCAGTTGACGCAATGTAGCATCACGTCGTCGGCGCACTTGTTTGCCATCATTCCCATCGACCTCATGGCGGCTACTGCGTTTGCCATGCCAGCAGAAAGGTCTGGATAGATAGCAATAAGCACATCATCATCGCTGCCGTGTGAATAAAGAATATCGCCGGGTTTGAGGTTGGCGTTTTCAGGTGCTCGCTTGCAACACAGATATGGTACATTGTTTGCATCAAGACGAGCGCTCCAGATAGTATCGCCACGGCCAACACTGATTATTCTTGGAGCATTTTCAAGATGTTTTATTTGGGCTCCAAGCTCAGAGATTCTCTGATAGAGAGATTCGATGTGTTCATCTTCTGTTGGTTTCATTTTGTCTCCTTGGTGACTGGAAGTCTTGCCTTGAGATTCTTGACGTCGCCCCATCGCCACATAGAAGGCATCCCTGGGCCACTTCTTTCTTGCGGACTAATGCCGTCTCTCTTTGTTGCGTAGTTGAATTGAGCATTGTTCATATCGAGAGCCGCGGCAGCGAAAGTTGTGCTTACCGCTGCCCTATCGGACCATCCCTTGCTTATTCTCTTCGTTTCACGAATCCAAAGTTTACGTTTTTCTTTGTGTGATAGCATGGATTCTCGGTGTGTTATGGTTGTTGATGTTTGCAGCGGTACATCTACTGCGTCCCGTAGGTCATTTTGCCGACGAATCCATAACGGCACGTCTACAGTAACAGTGCGAGCCTCTTTAAGGAGCCATGATGTGTACTGAGCCAAGATCGCCTTGATGAATACCTGTTCAGCGCTCCTCATGTCCTTGGTTGGTTCTGTGTAGTCGCCGTCAGGATCTCCGAATTCATCATCTAAAGATTCAAGTGCTTGACTCAGGAGATGCGAGGCGAGGAAACTGACTTCCGGCTTCATTCGGGCGTAGCCAATCACTTCCACCGTCGCAGGCATGTCCCCGTCAAACCCGTCCAGATAACACTCAATGGCCTCATCCTGTGTTTTGTGACTCAACTGTTCCGATTCGCCAACGTTCCAGTATTCGATTTCTTGATTGCTCATTCTCTTTCTCCATCTAGTTGTTTGCGGCCCTCTTCGAGCAGTTTGGTGTTGTCATTCCACTCGTCCCATCCCCATTCGGTTCGTGCGATTGTGAGTGCTGCGTTGGCTATGTCGAGTTGTCTTTGTGGCACGTATGGAACTGTTACCAATCCGCGTTCTTCTGCGTATCTTTTTGCTGTTTCTTCGTCTTCAATCATGTGAAAGAATATAGTAGTGTCGCCGTCGCTGCTGCGAATGTCCTGCCTTGTGACGAATATAACATCTGAAAGCGGCAGCATGTTACCGTGCTGATCAAACGGACACGATTCGTTTGTTCCGTTCAGCCCATTAACCGCAATCCAAAGTATACGCAGTCTGCCGTCTTCTTTTAGTAACACAATCGCTGATTCAAGTGCCTTTTCAGTAAAGCCATGTACCACAGAAGGCATTTGTAGATATGACCATACGGCATCTTGCAGATCGGCATCAAGCGCAAGAAAGTCTTTCTTTAGTTTGGCGTATGCGTTTGCTGGATTGAGCGAACTCATTTCGTGCTCCGTTTTCTTGTTCTGATGTTTTTGATGTCTCCCCATAACCAAACAGACTGCTTGCAAGCGCCGCCTACGCTGATTGGTTTTATGTTGTTTTTTGCTGCTGCCCTTCTGAGGGCCGGGGATGACATACAAAGCGCAATACATGCTTTTTTGATCTTTACCTTAAACGAATCAGGCCAATCGGCACTTTCTTTTATTACTTTTGCGATATGCTGATTACGCAGTTCTGCAATTGTGACTGAATTCACTTGTCCTCCACGGTTGCGGTTCTGTGGCAAGTAGAGCCAGTGACCAGAAAGGCATATAGTTTCGATGCTAAGGAAACATCTACGCTAATACGTCCCGGCGGAACTGAGACGCCGGTATCGCATCCGATCTTACACGATGTCGGACGCGGCGCCATGCGCACCGCGTGGGCCACCGACATCGCTAGTCACTGACTCTACTTGTCACAGAACCATATAGCGGATTGGATGATGGTATTTTTCTGGTCGATTTTCCCGCCTCGACCAGTCATCATAATCAATCCGTGTGTAACCCCTTGTAATCATTGAACTTTCTGCGTGTCAGTGTAACACTCATTATCCTTATAGCATAGGCCCTCCAGGCCGTCAAGC
>Ga0233431_1006036_pt1 | contig 11224 bp, 12 predicted proteins | sample SI_118_April2016_FD_179867 | JGI IMG/M metagenome (GOLD analysis project Ga0233431, IMG submission 179867) | Seawater microbial communities from Saanich Inlet, British Columbia, Canada - SI_118_April2016_200_MG | ecosystem: Environmental > Aquatic > Marine > Inlet | place: Canada: British...
CTTTGACTTTTTTCGCTTTTATTTTCTTTACCATTTCATCATCTTTCTCTAACACCTGCTGAATTTCTTTAGCTCTTTCAACAATTTCGTAAGGCATACCAGAAATTTTAGCTACATGAATCCCATAACTTTGATCTGTACCACCAGAAACCAATTTATGTAAAAATACAACTTCGTTATTAACTTCTTTTGCAGCCAAATTATAATTATTAATCTTTTCAAATTTATCGGCAAGTTTGTTCATCACATGATAATGTGTTGAAAACATAGTTTTAGCTTTAATTTTGTTATAAATATGTTCAGCTACACTCCAAGCAATACTAACACCATCAAACGTAGATGTACCTCTTCCAATCTCATCCATAATTATTAAACTGTTAGGTGTAGCTCCATTAATGATAGATGCTGTTTCGTTCATCTCAACCATAAATGTACTTTGTCCAGAACTTAAATCGTCGTACGCACCAACCCTAGTAAATATTTTATCGGTAATTCCTAAAACTGCTTTTTCTGCAGGAACAAACGATCCAATTTGTGCCATTAACACAATTAATGCCACTTGACGCATTAAAGTACTCTTACCCGACATATTAGGTCCTGTAATAATCATCATCTCACTTTCCTCGATAAAAATATCATTCATAACAAATCTATCTTGGATTACTTCAACTACTGGATGACGAGATTTTTGTAATTGAATAACTTTCTGTTTAACAAATTCCGGTTTAACATAACCGTTCTCTAACGCAATCTTAGCTAATGAAGAAAGTACATCTAAAACTGCAATTTTATTAGCTGCTTCTTGCACTTCAACAGTATTCTCAGAAATTTTAGAGATTAATTGTTGAAACAGGTTATATTCAAGTTCATAAATTTTTTCTTGTGCACCCAAAATTTTATCTTCTTCAATTTTTAATTCCTCAGTAATGTATCGTTCAGAATTAGCCGTAGTTTGTTTACGAATATAATTCTCGGGAACTAAATGAACATTTTTTTTAGTGACTTCAATAAAATAACCAAAAACACGATTATAAGCAATACGTAAGCTTGAAATGCCAGTTTTTTGTTTTTCCTTTTCTTCCAATTCTTGTAAATAAGTTTTACTATTTTTTCTAATTTGATGCAATTTAGCTAACTCAGAATGATATTCTGATTTAATTATTCCTCCTTCACGTACAGTAATTGGAGCGTCTTCACGTAAAGCAGAATTAATTAAAGTAACAATTTCTTCCATTCCAGAAATGTTAGCAATCTTTTTCAACAATTTACTATCTAATAAATTTAGTTTTTCTTTGATTAAAGGTAACTGTTGTAAAGAATTTTTTAATGCTAACAAATCTCTGGGATTAGCATTACCATAATTTACTCTTCCAATTAACCTTTCTAAATCATATACATTTTTTAATAAAGTAATAATTTCTTCTCTAACAATCACATCACTATTTAACGCTTCTATCGCATTTAATCTTTGTTCAATCACTTCTTTATTCAGTAATGGTTCTTTGATCCACCTTTTAATTAAACGAGAACCCATAGATGTAACTGTTTTATCTAACACTGTTAATAAAGAACCTCTAGTAGTATTATCTTTAATATTTTGTAACAGCTCTAAATTGCGTAATGTACTAGCATCTAACAACATTTTATCGCTATTATTGGTTAAAGAGATTTTTTTCAAGTGTGTTAAAGAATTCTTTTGTGTATCTAATAAATATTTTATTAAAGCACCAGAAACCGCAATATTAAGTTTATTATTTTCTAAACCGTAAGCGTCAAGAGTAGTAAGGTTAAAGTGTTGTAATAATACATCTCTAGCTCTGTCTGCACGAAAATAATAATCTTCTAAATAATTAATAAATATTCCTGCTTCTTTTATTTTTTCAATAAGTTCAGTGTTAACTTGTAAACTTTCTGGGAGAACACATTCTGCAGGTGATAAACGTACAATTTCGCTAATTAAAGAATCATAATGTTCAATTTTTATAGTTGAAAACTCTCCCGTTGATAAATCACAACTTGCAATTGCAAAATCTTGCCCAAAAGAAGTCAATGAAATAATATAATTATTTTCTTTCTCGTTAAGGATTGAAGATTCAACTACTGTTCCAGGAGTAACTATTCTTACAACTCCCCGTTTAACCAACCCTTTAGCTTTTTTAGGATCTTCTAATTGTTCTACAATAGCAACCTTGTGACCTTTCTTAATTAGTTTACCCAGATATGGCTCTAAAGCATGATATGGTACACCAGCTAAAGGAGCACGTTTTTCTCCTTGTCCTCTTGCCGTTAATGTGATCTCTAACTCTCTTGCTGCTGTAACAGCATCTTCATAGAACATTTCATAGAAATCGCCCATTCTAAGCATAATTAAACAGTCAGGATGAGACTTTTTAACATCTTGATATTGTCGCATTCCAGGAGTTAGATTAGCTGAATCAATATCTAATATACTTCTTTGTTTATTTGGAATATCTACCACATTGCTTTAGGAAGAAAAGATATTTTTAAAGATTATTGTGTTTGAAGAGAACATACATGAATAACATTTATAAAACAGTGATTCCCGAGGAGATATATGTCCATTCCAGATATTAAAGGAGGAAAAGCAAAAGGGTTAGAGGAATTAACAAGATTTACACATCTTGGTTACTCAGTTCCAGAATATGATGAGATTGGCTTTTCTCAATACGAGAGTGTTCAAAAAAGACTTGAAATGGCTAACTTAGTAGGTGTTCTCAAAGCAAAAATAGCAGGAAATGGTCCTGCAGAATTAGGAATTTTAACAGAATTACCTCCTGAACTTGATGAGAATGTTAACCAATTATTATCTAAATATAAAGGTGAAGATATTATAGTAAGATCTAATTCTTTTTTAGAGGATGGAAAACTTTCTTTCGCAGGAAGATATGATTCTGTTGTTGTAAAAGAATTATCCAAAGATAAATTAGTAGATGCAATGTTACAAGTTTATAATTCACTTCATTCAAAAAAAGCACAAGAGTATTGGCAAGAGCATAACATCTCAACTGATAAAATGGGGATTATTGTGCAAAAATTTATCGAACCGGAATATTCTGGAGTAATGTATACTTCTAATCCAACTTACCCAGATGATTTAACAATAGAGTTGGTAAAAGGAAGAATAGATGATGAAAATAGAGAATCATTTATCTTAGATTATGATAAAAAAGAAGGAAGCATAACTTTTGCAAGTGAAAATTTTAATAAAGGAAAATTCAAAGGAATAAACTTGTTTCGACTCAATAGGTATTTTGATCAATTTTTTAAAATTGGTGTTGAAATTGAAAAAGAATTTGGCGCTTCTGATATTGAATTTTTAATAAATGAAAGTGATGACCTATATCTTGTTCAAAGAAGATTGATAACTGACTTACAACAACCAGAAAAAATAATAATTCCAAAATATAATAAAGAACAGTTTATCGGCACTACAAATACAACAAGAGGAACAGGAAAATATACTTTACCTGTATTAAAGATAGTAGATTATGTGGAACTTCTAGATAAATTACAGATGGTTGCATCATTTTCAGGAAATAATGACATAATTAAAGAAAAAATGGGAGAATATTTTGAAGATATTAAAGAAAAAGATGAATTCTATAAAGAAGGGTATGTCCTAGTATTACCTCATTTTCACGAATCATGTATTGAAAGATTATCATCTGTTTTCGGTTATAATACAACAATTGACGCATTAACACCTAATAAAAAAGCAATCATTACAACTAATTGTGGCTTAATCTCTTCTCATGCTATGACAGTAGCGAGAGAAAAAGGAATAGTTTATGCTGGTTTCATGAATGACCCATATTTATTTGAAGATGTTTCTAGTGGAGATATGTTATCAATATATTTCAAAGGAAGAAAAGCAATTGTCTTTGAAGAGAATGTATAATCTAATAAATTAAGTAATTAAAAATTTAAAAAAGAAATCTATCCACGTTTAAATTCAGCAGCGATATCGATCAAATCAACTTGTCCTAAGAAAATTGATCTACAACAGTATCTTTCTAAACCTAACTTGTCCATTAATTTCTTAGCGTCATCGCCTTTTTCAGTTTTCTCTTTAAATTCTTCCCAAAGGTGACCTAAAGGTTTTCCGCAACTGAAACATCTTATTGGAATTATCATTGTTTTGCACCTACGAAACAATGATTGCTTAAAAATTCAGGAATTTTTATTGTTATCATTTTTTATTTTACCTGTATGATTTCTGTCGTTTAGCTCTTGCTTTAGAATCGTTTGGTTTACAAGCTTCTTTTCTTCGTACGTCAGCAACTAATAATAATCTGTCATAATCCTCAAAAGTAGTTTTTAGTTTTGGATTATGTTGAACTAAAGCTCTAGCGATAGCTAACCTACAAGCATCTGCTTGACCATTAACACCACCGCCAATTACATTGACAGAAATATTAACTTTTTTAGCATCCGCACCAGCAATAACCAACGGTTCAGATACTCTTAATCTTAAGATTTGAGTACTATAATTATCTAACAATCGTCCGTTTACCATTACTTTTCCCTTACCGGGTTTTAAAGTAGCTCTAGCAACTGCACGTTTTCTTTTACCACGAGTATGAACAATATTATCTTTTGCCATCTTATACATTTCCACCTAAATTTCTACAAACTTCACCAACAGTAGTATATTTCAAAGTTGGCAATTTTTTTACAGTAGCTTTTTCTAATTTAATAGTTTCTTTATCAGCAAATTCTTGCGGTACACCAACATGACACATAATTCTTTTGTAAGCTTCTTTGCCACGAGTTTGTTTCCAAGGTACCATTCCTCGAATTGATCTTCTAACATATCTGTCTGGTAAACGTGAAAATTTTGCACTTTTAAGAGGATATCCTTTCCTTACTCTCCTTTGTTTTTCATTAGCAAAAGTGTTTTCTTTTTTACCACTAACAATAATTTTATCACAATTAATCACAACTACTTCTTCTCCTAACAATGAGTCTTTAGCTACTGCAGATGCTAATCTTCCTAATACTATTCCTTCTCCATTGTAAATCTTCATCCTAATATCCTCACTTTACTTCCGTTAGGGTTTTTTTGTAATAATTCTTTGATTGTAAGTACATTACCTTTAGCTTCTATGATTTTTCGTTTTGCCCCATCTGAAAAACTTAATGCTGCTACATCAACTTTCTTGTTCAGTTGACCAACACTTAAAACTTTCCCAGGAACTAAAACTGTTTCACCATCTCTAGCAAATTTATCAATTTTATACAAATTAACAACTCTTCTTTGTCGTGCAGGTTTGTTAAGATCTTTATTAATCCGTTTCCAGAACCTACTTTCAACTGTCTTAGTCTTAATTTCTTCTATCAATTGTGCTGTTTGATAGTTTGTAGGCCCAGTTTTTTTCACCATTTTCTTAAATTAATTTCTCCATTTCTTCAGCTTTTGCAATTAATAAGTCTGCACTTTGATTAAGCATTTCTTTACAACTTAATTGTCCCCATGATTCCATGTTGAACAAATAATTGCCACTATCTTCAAGAGTAATATTGTCATCTAAATCAACACATTGTTGACATAGATTACAATTGTAAAGATGATCTTTATTAACTTCTAATTTGTTTCCTTTTACATTGAAAACTTTATGTGGACACATTTTTGCCACTTTTTCAGGATCAGTAACTTTTCCAATTTTAAGTACAGGTTCTTTTTTATAAAATACTAATCCAGGGATCCATTTTGCATGATCTTTACCTTTTCCCAAAATTGCAGTCATAGTAACATCAACTTTTTGTTTAGCTAACAATTTTACAAGTGGCATTTTTGGATGAGTAAAAGTACATTTTGGATCAGTACTTTTAGCTTCTTCAGCATAAACGTAACCTTTTTTACTTACTTTAAGAGTTATTTTAAGTTCGCATTGTGCACAACCTGCACCTTCACACTTACAATTTTCTTTTAATACATAACTTTTTAAATCTGTTTTGACTGGTGTTAGACCTAATCTTAAACCTAACATTTCATCATATAATGCTGAAGAGTTATCTTTAATTTCTAAATCTTCAACTGCTAAAGTAGGAACTTCTTCAATAATCATTCTTCTAATGGTGTTAACAAAAATTTCGTCACTACCTTTAAACATGAAAGATAATTTTCCGTTTTTCTTTTCCTCATTAAGTTTTTCTAATTTCATTATACTCTTCGTCCCCTTCTTCCGCCCTTAGCACGGCAACCATTGTGTGGTTCAGGAGTAACTTCTTCAATTTTACCAATTCTTAATCCTGATCTTGAAAATGTTCTAATTGCAGCTTGTGAACCTGGACCAGTATTCTTAGGACCATTATGACCACCTTTACCTCTAACTTTGATGTATAAACCACCGATACCTTTTTCTTTAATAATTTCGGCAACTTTTCTTGCTGCACCCATAGCTGCAGTTGGTGAACTTTCTAAACGGTCTGCTTTAACCATTTGTCCACCACTAGCTCTTGCTAAAGTTTCAGTACCTGTAATATCGGTAACAGTAATGATAGTATTATTATAAGATGAATAAATGTGTGCAATGCCCCATCTAACTTTTTGGAAAACTCTTCTCATTGGTCTTCCATTCATTGGTCTTGCAGGTCTCTTGAAGCTTTTTTCGTCTCTCATTCTTTTTTCTCCTCTTCAACTTTTTTTTCTTCTTTAACTTCTTCTACCTTTTCTTCTTTCTGAGGCTTTTCTTCAGGAGTTTTTGATTCTGATTCTGCTTTAACTTCTTCTTTAGTAGCTTTCGGTTCTACTTTTTCTTCTTTTTTAGGTTCTTCTTTCACTTCAGCAGTTTTTTTATCATCTTTAGTTTCCTTTGTTTCTTTTTTAGTTTCTTTTTTAGGAGTTTTTGATTCTGATTTAACTTTTTCCTTCTTATCTTCTTTTACTTCTTTTTCTTCAGGTACAGCAGTTGCTCTTTCAGGATGTCCTTCATCGCTCAAAGCTGAATTTCCTTTAAAACATAACATATTTTCTTCTTCAGTTGAAATTAAATAAGATGGAGCAGTAATTTCCTTATTACCTACAGCAATATGTCTGTGAGTAATAAATTGTCTAGATTGTTTCATTGATCTTGCTAAACCTTTCTTAAAAACTACACTTTGTAATCTTCTTTCTAAAATATCTTTTAATCCCAAATCTAAAACTTCATCAAGAATTGAACTAGCAGTTAGTAAGCCTAACCTTTGCAACTTTTCAAGCATTTGTTTCTTTTCTTTAACTCCTTGAGCTGTTTCATCAGCAATAAGTCGTTTAGCAATATCTTTATATTTTTTCATAAATGAATTTGCAACAAGAATTTCTCTTCTATTTCTAAGACCATACTCTCTCTTCAAAACATTATTCTCATCAATATCTGTCTTGTTCCAAGGATGTCTTGGTGTTGAGTACTTTTTCTTTAATTTTTTAGGATCGCCCATTGTTTATACCTTATTTCTTACCTGGAGTACCTTTTTTCTTAACTCCAACAACTTTACCTTTACTTCTTCTGAAGTTAGACCTTGTTCTTTGTCCTCTTACAGGTAATCTTTTTTGATGACGTACGCCTCTCAAAGTTTTGATTTTTTTAAGCCTTTTAAGATCATTATCTTGAACAAAATTTAAAGTTCCAGTTAAAAAATGCTTATCTTCTCCCGTAGCATAATCTTTTCTTCTATTATACATCCACACAGGAATATCTTTAGGATCATTAACAACTTCATTAAGCTTAACAACTTCAGCATCAGTAAGATTTCCTGCTTTCTTTACTTTATCAACTTTGGATAATGTACAGATAACATCAGAGAAATTTATACCTATGCCTTTAATTTTAGTTAACGCCCACCGGATTTGTTTATTTCCAGAAACGTCTACATTAGCAATACGTACAATGTGTTTAAAGTTACTTTCTTGTGATTGTTTTTCAGCCATTTTAGTTATATCTCCAAGAATCAGCACATATTAGTCCTATGCGCGTTAACTCGGACATTGTATTGTTAGAAAAGTGACCTCTTTATAAAGGTTTTGGTTAAGAGGACAAATACTACAATAAAATACAAAAATCATGAAAATATGCAAAAGTGTTTTACCCCCAATCTAAAGAATGAGATATGATAAAAAACTTTCTTAAAAAAACAGATTTTTGTGATACAAAAAAGCGCTACATCCCATCCTAAAGGGTTGAGTATTACACTTTTTCAGTATAAAGAATAATTTAAAAAAATTAATTAATAATTCTGGTCATAAACCCGAAATATAAGTCATAAGGTGACAAAATGTATTTAAACTCCCAAAAATAAGTCATATTAAAGGGATGAGATTAGACAATATTGTTAACAAACTATTCAGAGTTACAAAAATAATGAAGATTAGTAGATGTATCAACGACGTTACAAACAAAATTAGTGCAAACGTTGAGGGCATTGTTCAATTTTTGGTAGAAGTAGTATCAAGGGATACGTACCAAAAGATGTTTAATTTAGGAAACAATTGTTTAAAAAATAATGAGAAAGAAGAAGCAATAAAATATTTTAATCGTGCCCTAAAAAGAAAAGCACGAAAACAAACTTATGAAAGAAGTGCAGACTATTTTGTATTAGTAGAAGAAGATAAATTAGCAGATAAATTCTATGAAAAGTTAGATTTGGAAGAAAAACTGGAACAACTAGGTAAAAAATGTTTACGCCTAGGTTCAAAAAAATTAGGAGAAAAATATTTATCCAGAGCAGCAAACAATGCCGAGTCATTTAAAAAATATTTAGAGATATATGGCCTATTACTAAGAAATAAAGAATACTCCAACGTTCAAGAACAATTATTAGATAAATTAAAATCTTTTTCAAAACAAGGAAAAGAAAATTATAGACACGCATTAGATTATGTTCAAACTAATTTTGAACTTGATGAAGTTTACCAATTTAGTAAATATTTAATTGATGAAAAGATAGTAGAAGAAGATAAAGTAATTGATTACATTGAAGAATTAGAGAGTAAATTGGCAAAGATACAATATCAAGGAAATAAAGCATTAAGTTCTTTAGAACAAACAGAAAACTTTTAATTTTGATTATTTTCAGAAGAATTTTCTGATTTAAATTTTTTCTCTTTCTCTAACTTTTTTTCTTCCCGAACTTTTTTCCGTTCTGCTTTCAGTTCTCTTTTCTCTTCCTCTTCTTTATCACGTAAATGTCTTCGCCATTTAATAATTGTATAATTAACAGAATTTTTTATTCTTGAACATAACTGATCTGGCTTACAAACTCCTAAATCTTTATAGTAAGCTTCATTAATACAATTAGGAGGAAGCTTTTCACCAGCTTTGAAATATCTTAATTGTCCCTTAATATAATTATCTCGTAAAGTTTTTTTATTTTTGCGATTCCAAGTTAATAAGTAAGCTTCAATATCTTTCCTGTTCCAACCAATCTTACCCAAAAAGTTTGTTAATATGAACACTGCCCTTTTTTTACCATCCTCAATCCCATGCAATAGCAACTTTATACAAGGAGGGAAAAATTCTTCTTTAATTGGACTTTCAATTTTTATTTCTTCATAATCAGTAGGAAGTTCCCGCTCTTCTGAATCAATTTTAAATTTAAAGTCTAACGCCTGCATCAACAATTTGCGAGCACTATCACCAGAAATATTACGTTCCATAAATTTAAATGGAGGTATAACTATTTTGTCAGGATGAGCCATCTCTTTCTCAAATCCCATAACATTATCAGGATCAATAGGTAAACTAGCTAAACCAGACTTTTCGTGAAGTGAATAAGGCATCCTATACATGTGCCGAGAAGAAATTAAGATTGTATCAACTTCAATAACAGATAAAGGATTAAAAGTAGAATTATACTTGTTTGAACCACATTTACATAAAGCAACTTTACCTTCAAATTTTTGCATCAAAACCTTACATTTATCACATTTAATAAATTCCTTATCAGTTTTGAGCCTTTGTTCACATTTAGGACAAACAAATTCATTTTTTTCCTCTTCCTCTTTCAAATGTATCTCTTGTTTACATTCAGTACATTTATTGATAAGAAAATCTTGTTCAGGAAATTTTTCTTTAAATTGATTTAAAGTAAAAGAATATTGGTTATCAAAAATAATGTGATTATTCTCAATCTTGATATAATTGTTCACAATACTATATAATAAATACTGAGAGATCTTTTTAGGTCCTTCAGGGAATAAAGAATCAGTTTTCTTACCAGCAACTTCACTAGGAAAAGCTTCAAAAGGAACACCAATATGAAATCCTTTATTACCAGAAAACTTACAACTTACATCCTTAACTCCGTTATCCTTTAACGATTTAATAAATAAATAAGCAGTAATTTTAGAGAATTCCCAATCGGGACAATCAATGTCTAATATTAAATCCCAGCCCGACCTTAATTCGTCTAATTCTTTTCGACTCATATCACTACTAAGATTTAACGGTTCTTCCCATAATTCTTCACTACAATGAAAAGAAGTAACTCCCCTTAATGCCAATTCAATTATTTCTCGTGGATACATTAAGATGTCTGGACGTTTACCAAAACTATTCCCGTACCTGATACCAATTTCTTTATCTTTGGCATAATCAACAATAGCATTTTGAATTTCCTTCTTCTTATAGAAACGTAAACACGCACCCTTATCTAAACCACCCATGTAAGTTCTGAGAAACTGAGAGTTTAAATTATTTTCTGAAATAATTAAAACCAAAAATAGAATAATAACCTTATAACTTAGAGGCTTCTTTTTGGAATTCTTTAGCTTTCTTCTTTAATGCCGCTAATGCAGATTTAAGAACTTTCCGAGGTTCAACACTTTTAGTTTCTAAATGAAACTTAGCAACACCAACTAAAGGATGGTCAATTCTATAAGTTGCAATTTCTACACCTTTACTTAATTGTAACTCCTTCTTTAATGCATTACAGAATGTATGTGATTCTTTCGGTAACTCAAAAATCAGTTTAGTTTTTGTTTCCTCAATTACTTTGAATTCCATGATTATGTTAAATTTCTTGATTGATTTATAAAGGTTTCTGTAAAGTTTAGAAAATTAAAAAAAAATCATAATTAAATCTAAGATTATAAAGAGGATAATTTTGTTTTTCCTGGAATAAAAGGTGCAATACGATTTCTAGATTTTATTCTCTCCTGTTGATAAAGCGGTTTAGGATTATCGTCAAATACCAGTTCACCCTGTGCCCAATAGTGGGTTGAAAA
>Ga0233431_1006038_pt1 | contig 11222 bp, 10 predicted proteins | sample SI_118_April2016_FD_179867 | JGI IMG/M metagenome (GOLD analysis project Ga0233431, IMG submission 179867) | Seawater microbial communities from Saanich Inlet, British Columbia, Canada - SI_118_April2016_200_MG | ecosystem: Environmental > Aquatic > Marine > Inlet | place: Canada: British...
GACGGCGATCACTATAGCAACGATCCACTTATTTTTCTTCTTCGCATCGAGCTTGTTTTTGGCTTGGTCGGCGCCAGTCGACTTTGGCATCGCCCGAGCAGTTGTGACATTTTCGCCCATCAGCGGGGCACCACATTCTGAACAAGTGTGATTCGACGAGGCGTTTTCTGACGAGCAACTGGGGCAAGCGATCATCTTCTCCGCTTTTCTCTGACGGACTTCCCCGCCCGCTTTACGCCGTTTTCCCTCTGTCAGATCTGCCCCACACTGGATGCAAGCCTCTTGCGTAGCGGGGTTTCGTGTTTCACAAAAAGCACAGTAAATATCGGCGCCAGCTTTGGCACGTTTAAGTGATTTTTCGTCGTTAACAACTTTTCTCTCAGCGGGTGCGACAAACTCCACATTTTCTGGCTGGGGTGCGCCGCAGCTTAGACAATTCTCTTCAGGACCGGGGTTGCGTGCATCGCAGCCCGGGCACTCCCACTCTAACTGAATAAATTTACTCGACTTTTTGCTCATAATTTACTCCTAAAGCTGATTGCTAATGCCTTTATTATACAGCGAAGAATGAGAAACAGGACTTTCGCTTTCAGGGAGTGCGTCGTACCAGAACGATGAGAATCTGCCCTTCGATGGGCAAAATACTTGTTGATTAGCATCTTTTTGTCGAAGTTGGTGCGACGCACTTCGTCTGACAGCCTTAAATAAAAAAAGGTCGTCAAGCATGGAGCTTGACGACCAAAGGGGGGGAGGGACACCACCTTAGCATGGGGGGGGCATGCTATTGATGGTTAACACTTACTTGATACCAATAAAAGGGGACGTAAGTGCCATTAGGGGTAATATACAGTATTTTGACCTAAATTGTATTAAAAGAAAATTAGAATTGCTTATTTCCCCGTAAAAAATCCTTTAAACGCCAAAAAATCTGTCAATCTTCCTCTTTATCTGAAGAGAAAAGTTTCATCCATTCATCTACTTCATGCTTGGAAAGGGGCTTGTCTTCATTGGGGTCATTCTGTGCGACAAAGCGCGCATTTTTGATCTGTTGAGCAAATTCATCTGCCGAGATGCTGCTGGCGCGCACATATTTTGCACTGGCAAGGACTTCCCTATCAGATGAGATCACTGTCCAGTTTCGAGCAGAATTCCCCATTTTTCTCAAACGCGCGTGGATCGCGCTATCGGCTGTACGCCCTTTGCGGACAAAATGTGCGGTTACGTAGCCAAATTTACGGGTGCCATCTTCTCCAGGCGGTGCGCCGTCAAAATAGACTTCGGCTCGTTTCTTTTTGATGCGGCAAAACTCACGCAGCATTTCGACCAAGGCCATTTCGTCGTCAAGCGCATCAAGGCGCAGCCCCACGCGGGGAATTAGATTATGTCCATCAATGATATAAGGCATGTTAGAAGTCCCTCTCGATTTTTTCTAATCAGCAAATCCAAATATGACTCCGCGAGGAGCACGTACTTGCGACGAAGTGGTCTCATACCTAGCAAAAGACTGCTTCGGCGGTGAAACTGCCTCGCAGAATCATCTAAACTTGGAGATGCTGTTTTCTAATTCTCAAGCAACCACTCAAGCGCGTCTTCGCGGTTTTTAAATAAGCGGATATTTAACCCCCTGTTTATAGCGACTGTTTCGAAGAAACGAATATTATCTGCTGCTTGTGGTGAACGAGGTAATATTATGGCGTCTTTAACTTGTTCCGGGATTTTTTGTGTTATTTTGGTTAGGTCCACACCGAGTTTATAGTTTTCGAAGACAAGCGCTTTATCATCTATTAACTCGAGACAATCGATTAGAAAGAGATTTGTCTTGTGTTTTTTTGCTAAAAATAGAAGTTTTGTAATAGCAGTCATCACTTCAGTTGGTTTTACTCTGCCCCTGTATATTGCTTCGAGAATATTCTTCTCTTCCAAATGAGTAATAGTGTAGGGCATGTTCTTGTCCTTTAGCGCGTTATCTTGGCTCTTATTACAAAGCGATCTACGCCTCCAAATCTATATTTATAGGGTTCGTCGCCGCGCAAAAAATCGAATTCGGCGCGTCCGTTTTCATTTGCCCATTCGAGCAAATAGCCTAGCAGGACCCAGCCGGGGGAAAGATCACGGAATTTCATATCTAGCCCTGAATTATAAACCCAGATTCGATTCCCGTAATCAAAATTGAGATAACCCGCTGCTTTTTCGCCATCTACTTCGAGGAAGGCAAGTTGGAGCCAGCCTGCATCAAATGCGGCGTGGATAGTCGCTTTCATCTGTGATTTCATTGTTGCGGTGAGAAAGGCTTGTTTTTCGGGGTCTTGCGCCATGAGTTGACAACAGGCTTCGATATTTTCATCAAGCTTTTCTTTATCATCGACGATATACCAACTCACTTCACGTTCATCGGCTGCAGCGCGACGCATCTTGCGACGAATTTCGTGACGTTGCTTCTTTTTGATGCCTGCTAGATATTCATCAAAATCACCGGGGAGTTTGATGTGAGGGGCGGGCTGGAGGGTTGATTGGTCAAAATTCCAGCCTCGGGATATAGATTCTGCTTGGAGCAATTTTAGGGAGGGGGAGTCTTCGACGAGATTCTGTAAGTCGAGAGCCGACCAAGATAAGGTCACGTGTGAATCGAGAAAATCCAGTAAGCCATGAATGAATGCCTTTAGATCATCTTCTCGGACGATGAAATCCAGAAAATCTGAAATTTCGATGCTGCCCAAAAAGAGCAGGGATTCCGAGCCTTCATGCGTGGATAAAAAGAGGGGCGCGATGCCGACCAGTTCTTCGTCACGATGCGCGGTAATGATGGCAAGTTCGCCTGTCTCCCACTCGCCGCCGCCGAGAGAATCCCACCAGGCAAGGAGGTATTCGTGCCGCAAAAAGGGGAGATTGGCAATGCTTTCAGCGAGGAGGTCATTCCAGGCAGGGGCAAGTTTTTCAAAGTTGTCGAGGGTGTCGATGAGGGTATATTTCATATTTTTGGGGTAGTAGATTCGTATGGAAAAAGGGGGGTGGTATCGCTAAATTTTACCAGTATAATGTAAGGAAGTATCTGGAGCCTTAGACGTGTCAAAATCATTCGACCTTACCCTCCTTCCCCTTTATCGTTTACGTGGCAATGAATTGCCTTCGCCGCCAGGTTTATTGGCGTTAACGCCGCCTCGGCGCAAGGCACGCAGCCGCGCGCGTGATCTTTTGGTCATTCACCTTGTCTTGGGGGGGAACGCTCCTTTTTCCACCGTTAATTATCTTCAAATGACCTCCCGTGCCGCAGAGGAGTTTTACCAAACGCCAGGATCGGTCACTTCGGCCTTGCGCGCGGCAGCAATCACGCTAAATGGCGACCTTTTAGAACGGAATATGGCTGCCAGTGGACAGGGGCGTTATTCGTTGGCAAATCTCGTTTTGGGGGCAATACGTGGTGAGCAATTATATGTTTTAGAAGCCGGTTCAACGCATGTCTATTGGATGAGCGAAGATGAACGAAAGGATATTCACGCCCCGGATATGTCTGGTCGCGGGCTGGGATTAGGGCAATCGACCGATTTTTACCTCTCCCAATTAGCGCTTCGCTCTGGGGGACGCTTGCTCATTTCACCCGAACTGCCCGATGGTTGGATGCAGATTCTGCAACGTGATAATAGCCCTGCTTCGTTGGAAACGCTGCGCAGTGTTCTGATGCGGCAGAGTATGGATGATCGCAACGCCGTACTACTCGAAGTCGAATCTGGCTCAGGGAGGATAGAAATCCTGAAACCCACCCGCATAGAAAAACCGACCCTGGAGAGTATCTCACGTAAAATCGCGGAAGAACCCGTTGTGGCGAGCGTAGAAGATGATCTGAACACGGAAAAGATGGCGCAAGAAGAAGAAAGTATTGCAGGCATCACAAGTGAAGGGAAACTGGAATCTAAAGAAGAAAGTTTTGCCCCTGAAAATTACACCGAAAGTGTAAAAAGAGAAGAAGAATTTCTCGAAGAAAAAATTGACTTCTCCAGCCATAGCCCTGAGCCGCAGCCGATTGTTGCGCCTGTGGCAGAAGATGATCCGGTCGTCGCAGTACCTTTCGATAACGTGAGCCAGCCTCCGCAGGAGCGAGCCGCGCCTATGGAACGTGACGCTTTTGTAATCCCTGATTCTATTCCTCGCCAACGCCCAGAGCCTATCCCTGCCCCGGAAGAGATAGAGGCCGAGATCGAAGAAGAAATAAAAGAGAAAAGACGAGAAAGAAAGAGAGAGAAAAAGGTCCGCACCGGCCCACCGGTTAGCGAAATTATTGCACGAAAAGGCGCGCATACGATAGCAAAGGGGATGCAAGCAACCCGCGCGGGGAATAACAGGCTAAAAGACCTTTTTGCTACAATGCTGCCGCGTTTATTACCCTCAAGCGATTCTGAAACACCTGTCCATTTGCCAACGTGGGTAATGGCGTTGATCGCCTTTATTATCCCGGTCGTGATCGCAACTATCGGGAGCGTTGTTTATTCTCAGTTTGGGGGCAATTTGGAATACGAGCGTTATTATACAGAAGCAGAGAGTTTGCGTGCTGGCGCTCTTGTCCAGGATGACCCTGTTGCCAAAAGAATTGCCTGGGAAAACGTGATCCTAAAGCTAGATGAAGCAGAAAAACATGATACGACTGCCAACTCGCGAGTATTGCGCGATGAAGCGCAAGACCAACTCGATGCTTTGCTTGGCATTATTCGGCTTGATTTCTTGCTGGCTATAAACGCCCTGCCTAAAGATATAAATATCACGGCCATGGTCGCCACAGACACAGAGCTATTTATGCTCGATTCTGAGAAAGGCGAAATTTTGCGTGCTTTTCGTATTGATAAAGGTTATCAATTTGATGCAACTTTTATTTGCAGAGGCGGCGACTATGGTGAACACACGGTGGGCGAATTGGTAGAATTACAAACGCTGCCTATTTCTAACGCCATAGGCGCAAGCGTATTGGGCATAGACAAAAAAGGACAACTACTCTATTGCGCTGCCAATCGTGTACCGCAGGCAATGGCTCTTTTGCCACCTACTGTTGGTTTCAAGGAAATTACAGCCATTGCGTTCGATAGCGGTGTTCTTTATATTTTGGATGCCGCCTCGAATGAAATATGGACCTATAGCGGGCAAGCAGCTACTTTCAATAATTATCCGACCGCTTTTTTTGAAAACGCCCCCGAAGGAATGGGCCTTGCCCAAGATATTAGCATTAACGGCAGTGACCTTTTTATCCTCTTTGGCGACGGGCATCTGGCAAGTTGTACCTCGAGCCTGCTCGATACGGTTCCCACACGCTGTATCAACCCTGCGCCACTTAATGACCCTCATCCCGCAGCGGGCGGAGGCAATAGTTTTGGCGCAGACACTTTCAGGCAAATTTATCTCTCCACTCCACCTGATTCTGCGCTTTTACTCCTTGCCTCAGATACTCGGTCAGTTTTTCGCTTTAGCCCACGCGCTTTTGCGCTCCAAAATCAGCTCCACCCCCTTGCAAAGAGCATCCCTGCCGGGGCATTAACCGCAATGACGCAAAACCCCAGTCATGTTCTTTTCGTTGCACAAAGGAACGAAGTCTATATGGCAGATGCGCCATAAGAAGATAGGAGGCTCTCATGTCATTTATCATAGAATTTTTCAAAAAACTCTTTGGGATAGGAAAAAAGACCCCCGCTCCACACGTGGACCCGAAACCTGTTCCCCTTGTGGATAACCCCTCCGAACCCGCGCTAATTACCGTTAGCCGCGTCCTCCTCATCATCTACAACCCTATAATGGATTCTGCCACAGGCGAAAAACTTAGCGACCAATCTGGCTGGCAAGACCCCGACGATCTGGTCGTTGGCTTTTCAGCAGATATACTGCAAACCAGCCACGGCATGGCGCGTTACGAAATCGCTGAACGCATCGAAGTGGATCAATTCCCTGCTAAAGTAGATGGTTTCCGCTACACCCCATCTCTCTATCTTGATGCACTGCATGGTGTTACCCCTCCGCATCAACCAGAAGATGTTGATTATCACGCCATTCTTAACGATTTCAATATCGCAGAGCGTATCAGGAATAATGAAATTGACGAGGTATGGGTTTTCGCCTTCCCGCACGCTGGTTTTTACGAATCGATCATGGTCGGCAAAGACGCTTTTTGGTGCAACGCCCCTCCCCTTGAGCAGACAAACCATATCGCACGGCAGTTTATTATGATGGGATTCTCTTACGAGCGCGGCGTTGGCGAAATGCTCGAATCCTTTGGGCACAGACTCGAGTCCCTCATGGCAAAAACATTCGCAAAAACACGCGGTGAAGCCAATCTTTGGGAGCGATATACACGCTATGACAAGAAAAATCCCGGGCAAGCCGAAGTCGGGAACGTCCACTTCGCTCCAAATAGCGAAAGAGACTATGATTGGGGAAATATGCGTCTTGTCCCCAGCAAATGTGATGACTGGCTGGATTTCCCCCATTTGCGCGGCACGACCAAACAAGTCAACGCAAATGAATGGGGCAATGGCAATATTCGCCTTCATCATCAATGGTGGCAGGAGCGTATTCCCCATGTTGCAGGGCGGTTAAATGGGATTCATAATAATTGGTGGCAATATATTATGAATCCTAATAATGTTGAACGTTAAAAGATCATAAATCCCTTCATATGAAAAAACCACTACCAAGTAAGCTCAAGCTGCGCGCCAGGATTTCCCTAGCGATCGCGCTTGGTTTATATTCAATTGCCTTTTTCTATTTCCGACAGACTTTTGGCCTTGATGCTTTGGGTTTGGCAATTTTCCCCGTGCTTCTGGGAACTTGGTATTTTCGCATTTGGGGTGGTTTATTTGCAACATTACTATCTTTGTTGATCACTATCGGCATTCTTTATTTCGGTGGAGAAGCAGTTCCTTGGCTGACCATACTTACTGAAGGCTTGATCGACACCCTTACTCTTTTTAGTGCATCTTTCTTGTTTGGTTACCTTGCACTTGCTGGAGATAGAAATAGGGAAAGAATATCTCGCTCTAACAAACTCATTCATGCACTTACACATGTTGCAGCTCAGATGAAAATCTCATCCAACCCGGATGATGTGATGGATCTGATGGGAAAAGAGCTTGGCAAACTTGATTTAAAGGCTTTAGTCACGCTTTTTATCCCGGGTTCCCAAGAGTTGACCATTCGCTATACCTCGCTTGACCCTAATATAGTTGAAAAGTTTGAACGTCTGGCAAAAATAAACCATTTGGAAGAATTCCGTATCTCTTCTGAAAATTTGCCCGCAAATCTCAACCTCGCTGAAAATCAAAAGCCTATTTTGCTTCGTGATTATGATCTTGCAATTTCTGCTTTGTTGCCAGGCTTTCCTGTTAAAGTGATAAAAAGGATTATGCGTTCTGGTGAGTTTTCAGAGAAATCAATAATTGGACACTTTCCTTTGATTTATCAGGAAAAAATATTAGGTTTTCTCTGGTTGTGGGGAGATGACGTAAAAAAAGAAGATATACCAGCTTTATCTATTTTCTCTGGTCAGGTTGCTTCGACCCTGGAAAATGCCCGCCTTTTTGCCGAACTCGAGCATCTGGCACTGCGGGATGGGTTGACAGGATTATTTACACGCCGCCACTTTTTTGAACTTGCCTACGAAGAGTTTTACAGGGCGCGGCGTTATGGAAATCCTCTCTCTGTGTTGATGCTTGACCTTGATCATTTCAAGAGAGTCAACGACACTTACGGGCACACCGCTGGGGATACGGTTTTAGAAAAAACGGCTGAAATTTGTAAGAGTGTCTTGCGCGCGCAAGATATTATGGGACGATATGGAGGCGAGGAATTTGTTGTCTTATTGGTAGAAACGGATTTGGCTAGTGCAGAAATTGTTGCAAAACGGCTCAGAAAATTGATCGCGAACTCGCCTATTGAAACAGCAAAGGGCACTCTTCAATTAACAATTAGCGGAGGCGTTGCGGGGGATAATGTTGAAGAGTTCAATCTCATTGAGATGATCGAGCTGGCAGATAAAGCGCTCTACATCGCAAAAGAAACTGGTCGGAATAATATCCAAATTGCTGAACCATCGATCTTGTCTGATTAGCGCTTAGAGATATTCAATTTATCAAATTTCCCTTATGAAAATCTTTATCAGCCTGAAAGTTCCGCGTGGGGATGAAGAACTTCGTCTCGTCTCTGACCTCCTGCTTGCTACCGTTAAATCAGCAGGGTATCAGCCCTTTCTCGCCACTGACGAAATCGCCCGTGCAGGTCTGACCGCTTCCCAAGATTTTATGCCCTTCGTCCGTAAACACCTTGCCGATACAGACCTCTTCATCATCATCTACCACCCCGAATTGCGTGGCGGATTGATCGAAGTCGGCATCGCCTACGAACGCCGCATCCCGATCTGGTTATGTCACAAAAAAGATGAGAAAGTTTCCTCTTCGATGCTCGGCTGTGCGGATGTGGTTATCACCTATAATGACGTGGATGATTTGAGAGAGAAGGTACGAGAAGTACTGAACCGCGAAGACGCGAAGAACGCCAAGATTCTTTTTTAGTTCGCCAAGTTTTTTCTTTCGTATTGATGGTTTTACCAAAACATCTTATTCATCTGTGTTTACGTGTACCCGAAAGGGTATCTGTGGTTAAAACTATGCCCCAACAATTCTCCCCTCCCGACCCCAACTACGAGACTCGCATCCGAGAGAGTTTTGACCAACAAAACGCAATGAAAACCATCGGCGCGACGATCGGGCAAATCAAACCTGGGAAAGTGAGCATCAATCTGCCTTACAGCGACCACATCACCCAACAGGATGGTTTTCTCCATGCAGGGATTATCTCCACAATCGTCGATTCTGCCTGTGGCTATGCCGCTTATACATTAATGCCTCTTGGCTCACGCGTTTTGAGCGTTGAGTTCAAGGTCAATTTGATGTCGCCTGCCATCGGGGAGCGATTCGTCGCCATCGGCAAGGTCATCAAGCCCGGCCGGACGTTGACAATCTGCTCAGGGGAGGTCTTGGCTTTTCAGGATGGAGAGAGTAAACTTGTCGCGCTGATGCAGGCAACGATGATAAGAGTTGATGAAAAAACCAGTTGCTGAGCGGAGCGACCGATAGGGAGCGCAGACGAAGGACGGGATTTAGAAAATCGCTCTTCGACTGTACTATAGCTAAAATAAAATGGACATCTTCTTCATGCTCGAACTGAACCACCCGGATGAATTCCGCAAATGGCTGGATGAAAACCATCAAACGGAATCGGAAACCTGGCTGGCATTTTTCAAAAAGGATTCAGGTAAACAAACCCTGAGCATCGCTCAAGCTGTCGAAGAAGCCCTCTGCTACGGCTGGATACAGAGCCGCCTAAAACCACTCGATGAAGAACGTTTCGCCGTCCGCTTTTCGCCACGCCAAGAAGGTAGCCACTGGTCACCAGCCAACTTTAAACGTGCCCGCAGATTGATAGAAGAAGGTAGAATGACCGAAGCTGGGCTGGCAAAGTTGCCGCCTGAATTTTATTGAAAACAAAATCACACGGACGTAAACGTCCGTGCTAAAAGCTAAAGCCGCCCTCGGCGGCTAAGCCCCAGCGGGGCTTCGGCACTGTAGCGCGGGGATTAATCCCCGCGCGCACCCCGCTACAAAACACCCCACAAATCGCTAGAAAAAGGTAGAATGACGGACGCTGGGCTGGCGAAGTTGCCGTAAGAGTTTTTGTGAGTAAGCCTATCACGCTCATGCCAGCAACAATGATCAGAGTTGAATAATCGTTCAAACTTATTATGAGAAAAGACGCATTTCAATCTAAATTGGAAAAAATAAATACTAATTACGAGCAAGTAATAAATCGCTCTGCTTCTCATTTCTTCTGCCCTATTCTTTTTACAGATGAAGATGTTGAACTTTGTAAAGCTCATATTGTGAATCAAGCTTTTCCAGAATCTACGCCAAATTGGACTATCCAGCGTAAGGATATTGATAATTTTTATGGTTCATTCTTCGAAGCTGATTTCATAGCAGTTCAATACAATGAGCATACTCATGAAGATATCTTCACTAACAAAAAACTCTCAAAACTATTCAAGCCCCAGATTCTTGTTGACAACCAACCCGTTGACTATTTTATACTTAACAAGAAAATCCCCAGCAACTTTACACCACTTCAGTTTGAAAATGGAGATAATTCTCTTCAACTTGGTCTAAAAATATCTCCCAAAGAACTTGAAGAAGCTCAAGAGAAAAACTGGGAAATGTCGGTTTCTAAAGATGTCCGTTTACAAGCATTAGTGTCTTTAATAAAAGCCGCTCATCTTACTTTATTTGAAATGCTTGGATATAAGTATGCCTTTTCATCTGGAGGTTACTTTGTCGGGAAAAGTGTATTAGGCAGTTTTTTTCTACAAAACTACGGTAAATCAAAATCAGAAGTTCTTGAAAACTCTTATTCTTTTTTCCAGGAGTTCGTAAATATGGCTCGCCCTCTTATTTCGTCGGAAATTAGCTTTCAAGGCACAGCTACTGATAATCAACTTCTTCTATGCCAAAAGCAAGGTGATATTGCTTGGGGAATGATAGTATTTGTAAAAACAGCACAAATTATGAATGCAGTATTATTACCGCTTTTTGACCAGCCAGATTCTGTCGTCAGGTTTTTTGATTTCCTGAACGACAAAGAAAATGAAACAATTGATGTAGCTTTAATGCATTTTACTGATAATCATTTTGAAATAAGCAGAGCCACTAAAATTATTTGGCCCAAAAATGATGTCTCTTTTTGAGTTAGAATTCTGTCTTCTTTTAGGAGTTTAAATGACCTCATATAAATACACCAACCGCACCTACCTCGACGCCCTCCAAGAACGTGTCCTCATCTTCGATGGCGCAATGGGCACCAGCCTGCAGCTCCAAAACCTGACCGCCGAACATTTTGGCGGCGAGAAATATGTCGGCTGTAACGATTATCTCGTTCTCACCTATCCCGAAGCTGTTGAGAAGGTGCATCGCTCCTTCTTCGATGTCGGCGTGGATGTGGTCGAGACCGATACCTTCCGCTCGAATCGGCTGACGCTCGATGAGTATGGGCTGGGCGATAAGACCTATGAGATCAATTTCGCTGCGGCGCAATTGGCACGCAAAATTGCAGATGAATACTCTGCCTCCGCCCCCCCTCTCAATCTCCCCCCCACAGGGGAGGAGAGGCAAGTCCTTCCCCCCGCGGGGGAAGGATTTAGGCAG